>OMLO01002520.1_pt1 | contig 14867 bp, 5 predicted proteins | sample 1674811 | NCBI WGS metagenome assembly OMLO01 (sample SAMN06265003, study PRJEB25207) | coral metagenome | isolation source: Coral host | place: Mexico:La Bocana,Puerto Morelos, Mexico | collected 2008-11-13
AAAAAAAAAAAAAAAAAAAAAAAAAAACCCCCCAAAAAAAAAAAAAAAAAAAAAACACGCCCCAAAAAGTCTGTAGACCGTGATAATATCTCCTACCCATGATGGCAGAAACTCATAAATTGCATTATCCAAGAATCTGATCATTTTTTCATCAAATTAGGAAGATACCCATTAAGAATGAAGAAGAAGATGAAGAAGGTCATCCTCCTGGGGAAAATGAGGAAACGAAATCAGAAGAACAGTCTGAATCGGTATGAGAATCATGGAAAGGGGTCTTGCGTGAAATGTGATAGTCTTTTAATTTGGAGACTTCGTACTGTGGTTTATGAACACCTGCTAAATATTTACTTCCAGAAAATATCCAAACTACCCTGACAGAAGGAAATCAAATGAAATACTCTGAGCACAGAACTGAAGACTGAGAGGGTTCCCATTTTGCTCACTTGAGGCTGAACAAAATCCACCCATTTCATTCTCCTTTTCTTGCCAATTATCGCTGTAAAATGGCAGTTTGTAAAGGGAAATATTCTCTGGTTGCTGCAGCTGGCAGCTACATCTCTTTGGCATCTTATGACCAAAAAGAGACGGGTTGACTGTAAGTACTGGTAACCAATCTGTCATTCTCCTTTCTATGTCATAGCAAATACTAGCCCCAATCTCCCAACTCCTCAGACTCTAACCAAGATGGTCACAATTTTGGCAAGTCCTAGAAAATCATAGATTTGAGCAGATTCAAAAATTTTCTCACTACTTTACTACAAAAAAAGCGAAAAACTATTCAGTAGTATAAACAGAATTGGGGTTAGGTGCACTTAAAGTAAATGTGGGGAAATTTTTTGTTAGGAGGATAATGGTGAAAAGAAAGAGGAAGAAAGAGTAGAAGAAGAGAAATGGGAAGAAAACTTTAAAGAGCATTATGATTCAAGACCACGAGGTGAGTTATAATTTTCTGTGTATCAGTCTTACTCTAAAGTAACTGGGGTGCATTTTGGTGGGCCCTAAAAGGTTCCTTGAATAGACCTTGAACCCAAATGAAATAATTAAGTGAAGCCAGTATATATGACCATGTCTCGTAAAGACCAGGAAGAGTAAACATGCAAAGAATTAATAAAAGCATTTCTGTACCCAGGATAAGTTACACAGTGCCTTGATATACATGTACCTACAGTGTATTATAATATGCATGTACCTGCATACAATTTTTGTTTCAAGCTTGAGATTTGTGTATCAACCTACCCACTGCAGTAGCTTGTAGTTTGTTATGCTTCTTCAGTAAACAGCCCTGACTATTTCTGGTTTTGATACTTCAAGGTCCTTGCTCTGTTGGTTTGGACATTTCATTCCCTGGTGTTGAACATGTGTATGGAATCCCTGAGCACGCAGATAGTTTAGCCCTCAAGAATACAGTGTAAGTACTTTGACATTCTGCCAGTAAATAATACTTGATTTGTTTTCTGTTCCATTAGCATTGGCATTGATTTAATTCAATACAGAAGTTTTAGTCTATGTATACATGTTGTAGTTCAATTTAAATTTGGTACAAAAGTTTTTCAAACCAGTTCCAAAAATTTTAAGGTTACTTCAAACCTTCACGGGTCTACATCGGTCGATTTTTTTGTTATTAAATAAAATTTAAGTTAGTCATTAAAGGTATCATTTCCAAAAGAAATTTAGGTAAAATATAAAAACGCGCGCGAGTTATCAACAAAAAGAGATTTTTTAATAAAAGTTAATAAACCGCCAAGGTGTCATAATCTTCATAATTCATTGACTCCCCAGCGACTTTTCGTGGCAAAGACCCCATTTCATTATTCCATTATTTTAAATATTTTCCTCATGGCGGCCTTTAACGCAACAGGTTACGCAAATTTTTCGATAGTCCAACTTGACAGATCTATAAAAAGATAGCCAATAAAAATAAAAGAAAATGCTGACACGGTTTTGGAGATTGATGCTTTGTGAATAACACTGCACAGTTATTTTGCATGAACAAGCGCATTTGATACCCAATTAATTCGCTGGAACGTCAGTCGGTCATTTTGGAGTTGACGGCCTCTGCCGCCTTTGGAAAGCAAAATCCAAAACAAAACGAATTCTACATTTTATAACCTTTCTGTTGATATATAGTGTTTGGGGGTTTTCTTGAAAACAGTGCGTGCACAAATTTTTTTCTGGAGGACACCCGCGAAGGTTTGAAGTAACCTTAAACTGGTTCAAACATTTTAAACCAGCACAAAAATTTTGGACTAGTACAATTTTTTAACTGCTTCCTATAAAAGTGTGGTATTTGGTTTATCAAAACGCAACATGTAATGAACAACGGACCTCAGTTACCATTGATTGATCAAACGTTCATTCTTGAATGCTTTCAGAATATGAAGGCTGTCGGCCTCTAGAATGCTCACTGAAAGCTTCATGACCTTGATGAATGCTTCCTCAAATAGAAGTAATCATAACAGATCAGCAAAAGAGATCAAAGAAACAAAAAATGCCACAGCTCACCTGTAAACAGCATAAACTTCGATTCTAGTATTCCACTGCGAGAAAAAGTAAAGCTGCAAGTGAAACAAATGTACACTGTCAGCCTCTAGAATGCCAATGAAAGTTTCATAACCTTGATGAATTCTTCCTCAAATAGAAGTCATTGAAAGAGATCGGAAAACGCGATCAAAGAGAACAAAAGACATGCAAAACTCACCTGAATAGGTCGCAAACACTTTATCTTTCTTATGAAACACGTTAGATGTCAAAATGAAGCATTTGTCAGTTTATTGGTTATAAGGGAACTGCTGATTGGCTGCTAGCTCGTATTTTAAAGTGGACTGCTGATAGGCTAATTCTCTATCCAAACCATCAAACGAAACTTCGCGAATGCTTTCAAGATTATGAAGGCTGCCTATCGGCAACAATGAAGAGACATACTCTGTGCTGTATCTCAATCTGCATTTTATGTTTGAATAATGGCAGTCACATATACATTGTATATTATGTTGGAAGAGACCAGTAGTTGTTTCAATTCTTTAGGGGTTCAGAGCCATACCGCTTATACAACCTGGATGTGTTTGAGTATGAGCTGGAATCCAGAATGGCTCTTTATGGAAGCATTCCTGTCATGATTGCACATAGGTGAGTACCATAGGTGGTGATCTCTTTGCATTACAGTATTTTCCACAGGGTTCGTATGGGTCCTGGAAAACCTGGAAAGACCTGGAATTTTATTGTGAGATTTTCCAAGACTGGAAAGTCCTGGAAATAGGCCACTGGTCCTGAAAAGTTCTGGTAATCTGTTTAAGTTTTAACTCGAGTAAATAATATGAAATATGTGGCAGACAGTAAGGAGAATTAGCACTGAGACCCTGGGATTGAACAAATTAAATGTGAATTTTAGTTTTCTGGAAAAATCAATCTGAGTTCTGGAGACAAGTGCTGGCCTGACGACTGGACCTTTACCTGTCAGGTCAAATTAACAAAAGCATTTGGAAGCTCTTTATACATGTACCACTACAGCTCAATGTAGCTACAATGTAACTACAGCTCAATGTAGTTAGGATTTAATTGTCTTTATTTAGCTTTTGTAAAAGATGTTTTCACCTGTTCCATGACAACTTTTCTTGCATTAAAAGTCTATGCAATGTTACCTGTCTTGAAGAACACCAATTAGTAATATATACATATGTATGATGAGTTTTTGTGTATATGTAAAGTTAGCTTTTCTCCATTTTGATTGGTCCTTTTGTGCTCTGTGCCATATCATAAATTTGAATTGAGTACATGTATTTTCCCAGGACAAACCTTACAAGTCTTAATTTTAATAGAGTGACTAAATTTTACATGTAACTTTTAGCTTTCTGCATTAAGTATGCATGTATTTTATTTCACTGTTATTACTTGTAAATAAATCTGAATTCTAAACTCTTAGTGTTGCACGCACAGTCGGTGTGTTTTGGATGAATGCAGCTGAAACATGGGTGGACATTGCCTCATCTAGTGCAAGAAAGGTAAATTTTACTATCTGATCTGATCTCATTCTTTTGTTTTTCTCTCTCTCTCTTTTTCTGTCTTGAAACTTCATGTACATGTAAGTTGCCCTCAAACCTTGATAATAAAAAAATTATGTCCCTCCTGTCTTGATGAATGTAGCTGTAACAAGACCTGCTACATGTAGTATCTATCTGTAGTACACAGATCCAATGTTGCATGGGGTGGGAGCTGGATGGGCTCTGCTGGGGGAAAGTGAAGTATGTCCTTTTTGTATGAGAGCCTGGAAGATGAAGATCGCGACAAAAAAGGGGAGCAGAGCAGGTCCCATGGTTCCTTCCCTAGATATACTAATGACATGCCCTCTCCCCCCCCCCCCCTGATATTAATAGGGGAGCAAAGTCATTAGGAGGTGCAAATGAAGCTACCATATTTGAAAGTTTGACATAAACCATGAATTAAAATTCACAAATTAAAAATATAATTATAATTATTAATTAAATATTGATCTGGAAGTGTGTGTGCTAATTGAGAGTTGCAAGTCTTATGTGAGTAAATTAAACACAATATAAAATCTTCCATTTGATAATTCAATATATGGTCTGTGTAACTGACTAACAAGGCTAACACATGTTAAAATATTGAACAAATCATATTAAAATTATTACCATTAAGTGAGTGATCATTAAGCCTAAAAGTTCTTGTCTAATTCTAACCGAAGAACACTGTCGATTAACTATAAATTAATAATGACTGTGTTAATTACACAATACCTGGTTAGCAAAATTTATTGTAATTTATCAAATATGTTTTCAGTTACCGGTACTTAAAATTGTTTAACTGATAAGTCTGTCATTATTATTTAAAGACTTGAAGTTTTGTCAAATGCTCTAAAACTGAACATACTTGTCGGAAACAGCACTTTAATTTTCAAAGCTGAATTTTGATGTGACCTTCTATTTCAACTCTTGTCTGGAAAGAAAAGAGTTCTCTGTTCTGATGTTTGACAAAATAAAGATATTATTTGATAAATCAAACTGGCCCGATAATTTTCTTTCTTCAACAACATTTTCAGTTGCATATGTCGTGAAGCTTGTAAACTATCTGTACATGATTACACAACAATGTAGTCAAAATTTCAGTGGAGCATTGGACGTCACTTTCAGTAATCAGCTGAAAGCTTAGCCCTTCCTTTGCATTCCGCTCTTCTTTTGTTTTTTCAGTCCATGTTAAACTCACTGATGTCATTTTTCAAGGGAACTGAAGAAGTCCCCCAGGTTGACACACATTGGATCTCGGAAAGTGGCATCATCGACGTGTTTGTCATGCTTGGTCCAAAGCCTCACGATGTGTTTCGCGAGTATGCCTCCTTCACTGGGACAACTGCACTACCACCTGTAAGTTTGATTCAAAATGTTAGTTCTCCTTACTTGCTTCATACAGTTCTGAGAATTTGGTTCTTAGTAAAGCATACTGTTATACTCATTGGTTAGAACTCTACAGTGCTCATAAGACAGTGTTTGTTGTTCCGACAGATGTTTGGAATTGCTTATCATCAGAGCCGATGGAATTATAATGATGAGGATGATGTAAAAAAGTGAGTTTTCAAAGCACTTTTAAATTTGGTCGAGACAGCAGCAAAAATGTAGAAATTTTCAAAAATGATACGACTTTTTTAATAATTTCCACAAACATGTTTCGACGGTACATCCGTCATCGTCAATGTGACGGTTATGAAAGTTTACAGTGATTTAAAACGTGCCTGTTACAAATCATACGTTACATTGCGTTGGAAAACAATACGCTAGATAAATTTCGAAGTTAACGGAATTAAAAGGTGCGCGTGCGCGTCCAGCTATAGGGAAAGCGTCAAATTGATGTGTTTGACCTGCTGATTAAGGTCAGGCTTTTCCCACTTGATGTACATAGACTCCTTAAGCTTAACTTGGTACTTGGTATGTGCAGAGTCTAAGATCTTGAAGCAGTCTAAGTTATAAGAGGTACGGCACGACTCTGAAGCCTTCAAATGCTTGTAAACGTGAGAAGGTCCGAGTACAAGTGCTCGTGCACGCGCGTGGAGAAATGTCGGCTTGTTTCGCCAACGTAACAAGTATTACAGCTTGCACAAGAAAATTTGTACACAATGCGCGTACGGAGCCTGTCAGAGAGAGGATCTTTCACGTTGAACAAGTTCTTAAATAAACAAATTTGATGTCAAAGGGTTTGCAGAATCGATTGATTAACTCGCGCACCCTTTGTTGTGCAACACCTGAAAAATGCCCGAAAAAAAGTCGTATTATTTTTTGAAAATTTCTACTTTTAAATTTCTTGTAATTTTTTGTTTACTACTGTACATATATTTAGCATTTTAGGGCACAGAGGAGGAAGTCTGCAGACGCAATGCCAACTGACCCATTCACATGTCCTTTCATGTGCTGCATCTAATTACAGTACATGTAAAACACATGTATATGTCATTTTAAGTACTGTAATAATATTAAGGGTTCTTTCTGAATGGGTAATGACTTTTGACAGCTGAGTTGTCTATTTTATTTTGTTTTAGTGTGGACAATGGTTTCGATGAACATGACATCCCTTACGATGTGCTGTGGCTGGACATTGAGCACACTGATGGCAAGAAGTATGTCAAATTGTCAAATGTCAAATTATTGATTGTGTAGTTATAAGTAACTTAGTAATTGCAAGTATTACTAAGTTATAAGTAACTTGGTAATTTAAGTAATTGTTCCTGAAAAGCCCCATTGGGGAGGTAACAAAGTATGTATGTATGTATGTGTAAATTGGCTTACTTTCATGTAAACCATTTCCATGTTAACATAACTTCTAAATGGTCGATGAAATAATTTGTTATTGAATTTAATGCAGGTACATGACTTGGGACAAGCTAAAATTCCCCACTCCTGATCACATGCAGAAAAATCTGGCAGCTAAAGGTCGAAAGGTAAAAGGAATAATATTATTATCTTGAAGACACATTATTAGGGTTTTAGAAACACCCTAGTGGGTATTTGCCTGTCTTGATGGAGAGTAAAAGTGTTGATGTCATTTTTTTCTTTCTTATTTTATTTTATAGATGGTCACCATCATTGATCCTCACATCAAACGTGAAGGTGGATATCACATCCATGAGGCAAGTTGATCGTGAATCATTCAGTCACTCAGTTAATAAGTCAGTCAAACCGTCAGTCATTCAGTCAGTCTGTCGGTCTTAATCATTGTTTCTATGAAACTTTAACTTAACTGTCAGAAACTAATATTACTTTCTCTTAACTAAGTTTAATTTAATTTAATTTGTTATACACAGCCCCATAAGCTACTACGTGTTAGTTTTGTCGTGCTTAATTAAAGGCTGTCTGTCTGTCTGTCTGTCTGTCTGTCTGTCTGTCTGTCTGTCTGTCTGTCACTCCGTTAGTCAGTCAATCCTTCATTTAACTCCGTAAGTTTTGATCTTACTCTTATGGTTATGCATCATTTAGTTTGGCGTTACTTTTAACTTCATGTTAGTGTTTGAATGTATGTGATAGGAAGCAACCAGACTGGGATATTACGTGAAGAACAAAGATGGTGGTGAATACGAGAATTGGTGCTGGCCAGGTAAGCAAGTGTAAACTACATGTAGAGAGGGTTTTTTGTTATGTACATATCGTTGTGAATGGTGGAGTATCACACTCCAGCCTTGGACCGTAAGTCTTCGTTTTCGTTCGCCAGCGGTCGAAGAATGGGTGACCCTGGACTTCCGGTTGAATAGCACGTGCCTAGCTGACAAGCACGAAGCTTAGTAGAGTCCCTAATGTTTTACTTTGGTCAGTTTCACTTTTAAAACCAATCAGAATCTATCATGTAACCGAACTCGCGAGAGTCGCGTGAGTTGTGAAGTGAGGAGTGAGGTCACGAGGCATGAAATTGATTAGACGCCATGGTCGTTCGAAAGCTGGTTGACGTCAATCCGGGATGAAAAGTTAACCGAAGAATTAATTTTAATTGTATAAAAATGTTTTTTCACTGCTTATTTTTGCACAGATGAGATTATTGAAACCCAAGACAAAAGGACAAACAATATTACAGAAACCTCACCGCAAAGTTACCAAACTCAAATCAAATTCTTGCTCATCTTGGGTTAGCTTACTCCCGTTTTAAACAACACAGCGCAGATCAAGAAATACAGTCAGGCGTGCAGTTTTCATGAACCCCATATCTCAAGTGTCTGTAGCATGAAGCATCGTTTGAAGTACAAAATATGTTAGGCTATGAATATCAATTTTTCTTCCTCTCTTTCTTAGGCACATCATCTTGGATCGACTTCACCAATCCAGAGATTCGCAAATGGTGGGCTGGCAAGTTTGCTTTAAACGAATATCAGGTACTGAAAGTGCTTAATGTGCTCTGTTGCAGTTTATTGAGGTTTTAACATGAAAAGGATTTGTTGTTGATTTTGTGAGGAAAATATTCCGACAAGGCTTGATCAACTACTTGATAGTCGTGCTGATAACTTAATATTTCCTCAGGGCTCAACGGAAACTCTTTTCACGTGGAATGACATGAATGAGGTGAGTATTGGTCGTATAGTAGGAATGCGTTTATCGATCGCTGAAAAAACTGTTTGCCCCACTTTGTAAAGACAGAGCCAACAGAGTTTTCACTCGCGTAGCCATTAGCCTTGAAAATTTATGGAACGTGTTGAATTTCACGGTTAACTTTTCTCATCTGCATTACAATTTAATCAAGTATGTATGTGAGGCACTTTCCGGCTATTTTTGTATTTTTAAAATGCCTCACATCCACAGGCTTGGTTTTGATTACAAACATGGCCGTCGTTTCATGGTTTTTGGATGCCAATATGGCTGCCCTGACGTCTGACAAGTGAAAACTTTCAACATGTGAAAACACTTATTGGCCCAAAAAAACAGCGAGTCAAGAATGCGAGAACCATTAAACCACTTTAAACATTTTACCATTTATCTTCCTTTCCACATCAGCCATCCGTTTTCCATGGCCCAGAAATAACCATGCACAAGGACGCTCTACATCACGGGGACTGGGAACACCGCGATATTCATAATATCTACGGCTTCTACCAGCACATGGCTACAGCGCAGGGCCAGATCGACCGCTCCGTGGGTAGGGAGAGGCCTTTTGTTCTCTCACGAGCATTTTTCGCTGGCACACAGAGAAACGGTAAGGAATAAAGAGACAAATCTCGGAAAGATTTGAAAACGATCTCGATTTTTGCATAAAACTGGCTCTAAAAGGCAGGTACTCTCAATTGCCTGAATGGACGCGACCTCTGTTTCATTACTCTGACCAGCGACTGTTGCTCAAGGTTCGTTTCTTCGCGTCTGGGAAGAAAAAATTGTTTTGCATTGCATTTGCATTTACATTTGTAGACTGGGCGATAGAATCGAGTTCCCTGTGATGAACAAAAAGACCGTCTCAAATGTACAGCTTTACTAACATGCTATGTTCACTTTGGAAACAAACCTTTTCTCTATTGCTTGCTGTAGGAAAATGGACATCTTTACAGTCAGTTAGACGTCTGTGAATTTCTCTCGTTTTTTGTAGCGGCCTTACGTGACACCCAGTTATGAAGAGATACTGGTAGAAATAGATTTCGAATAACAATTTTACCGTTTTATCATAGTATTTGAAAATCTTGACTGAGGGACATATCTATTTTTCGTATCGCAACGTTTGACTTGCCGTAGAAACACAAATTGCGATCGCAATTTTTAAGCAGCGGTATGTGTTAACTGTAATTTGTACTAGACTAGTGTAAGTTACGATGTTGGCAATTTACGTAATGCATCTGAAGCAATGAAATCCCTAATTTAAGAGCTATTTGTTCTCTAAGCAGTGAATATTTCACTCGGATAGTTTGATGCAAGTTTGCCTTTCTTGTCGGTACAAACTAAGGTTTTTGTAACTCATCATTGGGTTGCAGGTCCCATCTGGACGGGTGATAACACAGCGGACTGGGGACACTTGAAAGCATCTCTTCCCATGATTCTCACGCTGAATCTGGTCGGGTTACCGTTTTCTGGAGGTGAGGTGCTTTTCAATCAACTATAATGAATGCTTGGCTTTTCGTGGTAATACAGAAAAATAGATTACTCCTCATGCACCACCAAGTCTGCAATAACGTAGAAATTCGTCATGCATGTTAAAACATTCATTAATTCAACTGGGATAGGTTGTTCAAGGCACTGGTAACTCCTTCCGTCAGGCAATCGGCTCTCCAGTGGACAACGTTGTTTTCCTGGAGAGCATACTGCATTATCATCCACTCCTTTGACATGAAATCGATTAAACCTTCAAGGAAATGAATTGCCGTGAAATAATTGCAACAGAGACCAAATGTTAGCAGGCTTTTTGAGTCAATTACTTAGTATTAACCCAAGATTCGGGTTAGCTAAATTTCCAGTCTGGCGGTCTACAGGCATGCAGTGCGTGTAAAGGGCAATGTGGCTTTGTAGCTGTAGCCTACGAATCATTTGGAAGAAATCTCAAATGAATCTAGTTTAACGACGTTACCTTTCACTAGCAGGTTCGACTCCTAGCTGGAGAATTTGGAATTCGTTTCGCGTTTATGCCTTTGTGACAGGAAAAAAATTGTGTCCCCATATATTTACCAGGCTATTGGTCTGCTATCATTTATTATTTCGTCTGTGCTTTCAGCTGATGTTGGTGGCTTCTTTCTCAATCCTGACTCAGAGTTGTTAGTCAGATGGTATCAGGTGGGTATGTTTTTTTTTCTGGCTGTGTTCTGGTTGTTTTTTTTTTAGACAATAGTCTTTAGACTTAGACTTTCACCACATTAAACAAACTCGCTTGTGGTAGCCTGCGTAGCAGTCTTTTCCGTTTCCTTTCAGGCAAGCGGCAGTCGCGCGAGGGCTCGGGGACAGAGGTGACAAAAAATTAGTGGCAGGAGGGGAGGGGCATTCCTATTTTTGCTCTCGCCCCATGCGTTCGCGCGACTTCCCTTGACTCTCGCTTTCCCCCGCTAATAAGAGGAAACGAAAAAGACTGCTACGCAGGCTACGCTTGTGGTTTAAATGATTGTTGCTAGTACAACATGATTTTCATATAGTTGTTGGACAGATAAGTTAATTAAACTTAATTTCAAGAATTTATAGTGTGATACTGTACAATGAGTTTGGCGTCACCTGATTTTCCCAAACATAGAGGATTTGTTACTGTTTTATCAAAAAGCCACTTTCTGTTTTTTTGCGACATGAAAAACGTGAAAAATTTAATGTCGCGAGAATTCCGTTAGGAAGAACCCTCTGCTAATAGGAAACGGCTAACTGAGAACTGAGAATGAAAATAACTTTGACGCTAACGTACATTAACTGTAGCAATATCTATTGATCTGCCACTCTGCTGTTATGAGTAACCGGAAGTGCTTATTTTAATTTTGGTTTCACGAGTGTCTACAAACACCATTCTAACATCTTGTCTTTCGTTAAATACTTCAGGCCGCTGCTTTCCTGCCATTTTTTCGCGCGCATGCTCATTTGGACACCAAGCGTCGTGAACCCTGGCTCTACGAGGAAAATCACAAGAACTTAATCAGAGAGGCTGTACGTCTAAGATACTCCATGTTGCCATACTGGTACACGCTGTTTTATCACGCTTCTGATTCAGGCACGCCAATCGTCAGGTCAGTGATGAAGATTTTTTCCTTTGTCCTTTGCTGCTCATGAACAGCGCACCTGTTAACAGAAAGATGTACTTTTTAAGGCCACTTTATACAGTACGGTTTTGTGGGACCGATTTTGTCCTAATGTCCAGCAAGGCTGCCGGTGACAGGTTGTAATGTTGATTGGTGTGCAGTTAATTGAGAAAAGCAAAGGGGTTACTATCAACATTAATTCACCTCTAGCGTCGTTTGCATTCATAGGCCAGGTAACTGAACACACAACTGTAAAATGGCCTGTATTAGTGATCTCAGTGAAATTCTTGTTGTTTCAGGCCCTTGTGGGTGGAGTACCCACAGGAGAAAAACACATTTGCGATGGAGGATGAGTTTTTACTTGGTAAGTGTAACGCGTTCTCTCCTTGTAGCGAGTTCATGTGTTGTTGTGGTGTGAGGTCGACCAGGCTTTTCTAACAAGCCATATTTTGAAATCCATTTTCAGGAAGAGATCTTCTCGTGAAACCGGTGACCACCCAGGGACAAAACTCCATCGATGTTTACCTTCCAGGAAAGGGCGAGGTAAGTGCGCGTGCTGTTGGCAAATAAATGTGTTGTCTGTTTCGATATCCTATTCAAAACAACAAGTCTCCTTACGGATTGCCATACATTCCATTTGCAGTTTGGTTTGAGAATCGAAAGGATCTGCTTTTTTTCTCAGAAAGAGAGGACAAATATCACACAATGGCTAGACAGCAATGCTTTCGAGCTAGCTAGAAAAATCGAATTAAAAAGGCTATCCTGTTTACTAAAGGGAATGAAAGAGACTGAAATGTTTGTTTTAATTTCAGTTCTGGTACGACTTGCATGATTTCAAGATCTACCGAGGAGAGAATACCATTTATGTGCCCACCCCTCTCGAGAAGGTAATGTAACTAAACACGCGCGTAGATGACTGTGATTGCACTCACGCGTGTGTCTTGCATATCAACAAGCAAGTCGTGCGCGTGTCTTGCATAACCACAAACAAGACGCGCGCGTGTCTTTGAGGTAATTGAAGAACAACATAACGTGATAACTGGAATTAAAACCCATCCTGGTTTCCTTAGAGGTCTGGAAAAAAAACTCGAGAAAAGAAACAGCATAAAAGAAAAGAATAACAAACGGTTGTTTTTCTTTGGGCCGAATTTTACTAGTGGATACCATTCAACATATGCGTTCAAAGTCCTCTTTTCAACTTACTTCTCGAACGATTTGCGAAAACGACAATTTCATTTCTCTGGTATGTCATGTTTTATGTATTTATTTTTTTCTTCCAGATTCCTTTGTTTCAGCGCGGTGGAAGCATCATTGCAACTAAACAGAGAATTCGTCGCTGCAGTGCTCTTATGCATAACGATCCTTACACTTTGACGTTAGCCTTAAACCCGAAAGTAAGGAAACATTTATTTACAGTGTATTTGATACATGTTACAGTAGCACTTTATCGCTGATAAACTGAAAAAAAGGCCAGCCAATAACGACGTCTATGCCAATGCCAGTCTGCTGGAAAATATGTTTTTAAATGTCTAAATAAATTGTCTTTGAAAATGTGGCTGCATTTATCAACCAGAATCATTTAAACAACGCTAACTTAAGTTTACGAGAAAGTGATAAAGATAGTGGCGATTATGAGTCACAAGGGTACAGTGGTTGAAACTGGTTCGAGGCTAGTGCGTTTTTCAACAAACACCGTCTTGTGTACACTTGCTAACTTCTTGTCTTGCGTTTAAGATTTGGTAAGTCATGATCATATGGTAAGATTTCCGCACAATCTGGAAGCTTAGTAATAATAAATTACAATATTTAGAGAGGAAGCCACACCAGCCTTTCATACAGGTCCTCTATCCTGGTCGAGTTGGAATTTGGAGATGTTGGTTTTTATCGAGGGAGGAAAACTGGAGAAGCCGGAGAAAAACCCTTGGAGCAAGCCGAGAACCAACAACAGACTCAACCCACATATGTCACCGGGCCGGAATCGAACCCAGGCCACAGGCCAGGGAGGCGAGCGACATCACAACTACACCATCCCTGTTCCTCAAACTAATTATCTACAATGTATCTTTAAAATTCAAAGAGTCGCCGTAAAATTCAGAGTCGCTAGTCTCATAGTATAACACCCTAAATTACAAGGGATGTTCTTTCTCACGTTTCGTCGAAAGGTATTTGGAAGCGCCAGAAAATGAAAAAACACCCTGTCGTACTCAGGGAACTGGTAGAATATAACCTCGTAATATTTGGAATTCATTTTCTTATTTTTGTTCAGGCTGAAGCCGAGGGAGACCTTTATGTGGACGATGGATACACCTTTGATTACAAGAATGGTGCCTATATCTACATGAAGTTTACATTCCAGGGTGGGCGACTGGTAGCAAAGTAAGAGTCCTCTACTTTAAAGTGAAATTCCTTTGACTCATCGTAGGGTGAGATACCTTCAGGTTGACAGTCCGCCGAATTATCACCCGTCCAAATAGGGCTGGGGACCAGTGTTTAGTTAGTTTTTGCTAAAGGACAGATGCCAGGTGAATCTGGGGTCAGTTTACTTTCCTGCCTCTCTTCACTCAAGTTTGGGTAAATTGGCAGACGAGACCGTTTTACATTCCCAACATCCTTGGTGTATTTTATTATCCCTGTAGAGACTGAAACAGTGAAGTTTGACTTCCGTCAATTGCCCGGGAATTTTTGTCCCAAATTCTTGATCTTGCCCCGGCGTGCTTTTAAACTAGGATATTTTCCCTTCCCCTTTAGGAATGCATCTAAACCCATCCCTCTTCAGCGTCAGACTGAAGATTCCGGGATTTTGTCATCCATGTGGAACTTGTTGTTAGTAACTTTATTGTTTTTGTTTTACTTTGTGCATGTATTGCCGTTTTCCCACAGATCGCTGTTCTTTTCAGCATGTTTGATTTTCGTTTGCTTTGTTGTGTCATCGCCTATCTGTATCAAAAGTCAGGACCGACAGTTAAGGTCCGGCTCATTCGTCTGCTTGTCAATCGAGGAAAAAAAAACATAGTTGAGTTTTTTTGGGGGAAAAATTTGAGCTGTTGCAATTCAATGAGGATCAGCCGAACTTCGATAAGCGTGCTTGAAAATTAACGGCAAGACGAGGGAGCGAGATGATTAACTCCCTTCAATTGTCGTAAATTCTCGCTCTTCACTGATTGAGCCGGCGTCATTCAGACATTTCACAGCAGCTCTC
>OMLO01002521.1_pt1 | contig 14867 bp, 9 predicted proteins | sample 1674811 | NCBI WGS metagenome assembly OMLO01 (sample SAMN06265003, study PRJEB25207) | coral metagenome | isolation source: Coral host | place: Mexico:La Bocana,Puerto Morelos, Mexico | collected 2008-11-13
ATTCCAAGAGCAAAGAAAGCAAGACAAACTACCATGTTTAACAAGTGTATAATTTGCCAGAACGATCGAAAAGAAAAATTACGAATGGCAAAGGAGTCGTCGATCAAAATTCTTGCACACACCAACTTGATTTTTGCCAACACGAATTCTTTTTTTTGCGAAAAGATCTTTTGTTGCAACAATACCATTACACTACATACAACAACTACCTAATCTACTTCCAGTGCTAACGTGACTTAACGATTAATAATAATAACACAACTTACAATACTAGTATTATTTAAAATATATTAATATCTTACATTTCTTTCAAGTAGGGCGGTAGCTACAATAGGTGGCTTGATTGCATATTTATTTGTGACTCGGATTTATGTTTCTCAATTTTAACTCTCGGACATACAAGCTAGCTCGTTTGGGGAGATGGTATGGAACCCCCTCCCCGCTGTAGTACGTACAAGGGTTTATTTTATCTTTCAGGATCTCTACGAAGGCATCCAAATAAAACGCTTCTTCTTAACTTAAAGCAGTATATAAATAATATTTTGTTATAATCATATCATGCAGAGGTTTAAGCCAAGACGACGAGCGAAGTTATCAGTCACACCATCTATATTATTTCATTTTTATCGAGATTGATCTCCGTTTTTGGAGTTCCACCAATTAGAAAAGACAGACCAAAAAAGCCGGGTTTCAGAACAGGTAACATGGAATAACGTTTGCCTTTTGCCACACAGGTGACATTTATCATGTTAAGTAATTGAATCTCTAAAAAGGGTAGAATGTGATGCATTTTCATGTATTGGAAAATGGCGGGCCCGGTGTCTTTGGTAACATTTAACTATACATGAGTGGTATTGTATCTTCTTTCAGATTGGCTTCCTTCATCCTTCGTTTAGCTGTAGGCGTAGCGGAATTTTTTTTTAGACTAGGTTTACGTTAGAGGAGATTTTTCCGGATTCGTAAATGTTTCAGGAGTCATGAATTTAGAGAAATCGGATTCGTAGGCGTTTGCACTGAAAGGATATTCGGATTGTTTACACTGAGGACGGCAACTCCGCAAACATTTTGGATCAAGACGAAGTGAGCGCTGGGTGAGCCATTACTTGGGAAAAGCTCATCTCGCGAAGACGTATTCTCCAGAAGCAATTAATTGTTTGATGGAAAGCATCAATGTTCACGAAAAGATGCGAGTATAGGTCTGACTAATTGTAATTTGTAATTTTGTAATGGGGTTTTCTGTATATTGTTTTGCATTCTGTTTTGAGTTTAAATAATCTCAAAATTCACAAAACAAAAGCGGTGAAAAACATTTGTATACAATTTTTAATCTTTAATCGGTGTTTACTCTTTGGTTAGCGTCAAACCGCCTCCGAACAACCCGGCCCTGTTCCAACAAGTTAACCTGACACGAGGCCGAGAAAATCAATTCATGGTTTCCTTTGCTTTCCTCTATGGGTATGGTGTTCCGGTTTGCGGCCCTGCGGGCTGCTAGGCTCCGATAAAATTCGGCTTAAATGACGTGGGTTTTCAGTCGACTTTATTCTTACCGATGTAAAAGTAAAAACTAAAAAAATTCGATACAAAAGCCTTTTTAGCCTTAAGTTTTAACGCCCTCCCCTCCCTCCCGAGAAGATGAGCCCCATATGTAACAGAATTAAAATATTATTCTTAAAACGGAAAATTAGCTTCGACATTAAGCCCTTGCGAAAATAGACTCGCCGAAAAAGCCTTTGAAACAGATCTGGTTTCAGGGCCTGCTAGGGCTTAAAACCCCAATTTTTCGGTGTTTAATCAGAACCTTTTTTTTTTGGGGGGGGGGGGGGCAATCTTGATTTGTTTGCTGCTTGAAATTATTTCAAGGAACACTAAAAGCACAGCACGTGATTAAGTACACCTTTGTTTATTTAGCCTTTCTATACCCTTTATTATCTGTTCATTAAACCATCTGTAAAGATCTACGCTAGAACAGCCCTCAAGTACCGCAGTATTTCACGTTTTTTGACTGGGATCCATTGATTATTTAATTAATTAGCTCGCTTAGTATCAGTGCGGTACTCTTCAATACTTCTCTTCTGACCTAAAAAAAACAAACAGAAAAGAAAGATTATACGTACTTCGTGACACTTAGAAAACCCTTCACTAAGTTGTGCTAGTGATAAAAACAGTATGGGTTAACTCTGATTTCTGTCAAACAACATCCAGTTCCAATCTTGAACTAAGCTGCGCTGAAACAGCGTAAAATAAAATGGCGTAAAATTTATAGACTTATACACTTGTTTTAACACGAGTCTTTTTTATAATAACGTTAAGACCGCGATCGGGTAAAGAAAAAAACTGAGAGCACACCAGATTTACAAATAGAGAGTGTTACAAATTGGGGTACAGCATGCTCGATAATAGTTAATAGAATACCAAAAAGGTTATTTAAAAAGATAAAAGGCTGCAGAAACTGAGTTGGTTCTTAAGTTATTTATTTTTATTGTATTTATGAATAAATGCAATCATTGCTTGCCTACGGGAGAGCTCTTCTAAAGCCACTGTTGTTTTGATAATGTTGATGATGTTGACCATGGTTGCCATGGTTTCCATGATTGTGACTGCCCCCACCCCACCCTTGCCATCGTTTAGCGTTGACTCTGCCAGCGGCGTTCGTATTGTCAGTGTCAATACTACAGGGAAATAACAAAGCACTTGTCAGCCTTTCTGCGCATGTGTAGAGTTGGGAGTATGAGGAATTAATATACCTCCCACCTTAACTGAAATGGACGAAATCGTATTACGTGAAACGCCTCAAGGAGTTCAATTATAACATCAGCAAAATGGCGTCATCCTCTGAGAAAAAGCCCTACCTGCGTGAGCCTGGGAAATTAAAGCAATCGGATGCCACGAAAATGGGCCATATATTTTAGATGTCGTCTCGCTTTATTTTACAAATTTTAAAGCAAACCTACAAATAAGAGACGACTGAAAGAAAAAGAGCAAAAGAAGAGAAACGGGAAGGGATGAAAAAATAAAATGATGAGCGTTTAGAATTAGTCTCGTGATGGGCGTGTTGTGATGACGTCATCGTTTCCGTTGCTTATAAAGGTCCGGCAATACGGGCAACATTTTCTTTCAACTTGTCTCGCCACATTGTTGTATTGTAAGTTGAAATCAGTTGTTGCGCGTATTACAAATGAAGTGTTGCAAATTCGCGGAATCCTGGGCGTATGTAAAAAAGATTGAATTTGCCGCACTCTCTTTGGGCCTTTAGCTCGGTGAAGACGACGAAAGGCCTCGAAAACGAAATCGAAAAGTTTGCATGCGACAGTGGATTTCCCGGAGAGAGGAGAGGAGCGTTTTCACCAGTTAATTAGCTGTAACGCTACGGTATTTGGCAACGGGAGAAACATATCATTCCCTCGAGTACCCGTTTAGAATTCCACGCCAAACAATTTCTTCAATCGTGTCAGAAACAAGCCGTGCTCTCCGTGTCTTCTCCGTCTACCATGTTTTTTTTTAATTTGCCGCGAAGCTGCGCCTCGCTGACAGCCATTCTCAAGCGTTGAATTCAAACTTGTGGCAAGGCAAGTTGAAGCTTCAGTGGTAATACGAGCAAAAAAACTAAAATTTGTTGCAGAAAGTAGAACTCAAGTCTACTTTTCGCAACACGTCGCCTCAACTTGCGACACTATATTTTGCTGCGAGACAAGTTGGTCACGCACGCGGTAATACGCGCAACAAAGGGTTTCAACTTGCAATGCAACAATGTTGCGAGACAAGTTGAAGGAAAATGTTGCTCGTATTACCATACCTTAAAGCGGAGAAATAACTGTGCCAACTCTGATATTTCTAAATTTGAAGAGCGTCATCATTACCTGCCCGTGTTAGTTCTCTGCTCTATCGAGTTTACATAACAGTACATTACATAGCAGTCTTAATTACAGGGTGCTATCACATGATTCTTTTGATTCTGATTTTTTATTGCTTTGCACTATTTTTTCACTATACATTAATTTTTTAAGGACAATTACATTGTTTTTAGTTAGACTAATATAGATAATACATATTCTATAAGAAAGAATTGGCGAATTTTGTTCGCGTGAGATAATGTTGAAAGATTGTAATCTTTCGAGAATGCAGTACCCGAGTGCAATACCACAAGAATTCTAGATTCCTTTTTGCTCATGGATGATGTAGTCGACATTCCAAGAGCTTAGGAGGCAGTCCTATCGCACTCACTCACTCACTCACTCACTCGATTCTGAGTAATGATTTTCCCCCACATCCCCTGCTAAGTATTTTTTTCTCCAAGGGTATTCAATCGTCTTCTGGAAGGTTTTTTTTGACAAGGGTGGACTAGAAAGGCGAACATTTTGCCTGGTAAATGGAGACCCTAGACCGAGTTTGTCGAGCACCTTTCATGTGTTTTTATTTCGTAAATATGTTGTTTTTCGCCCATCGGCTTTTGTTCACACGTAGGTGCAAGCCGGGTAGAGGTATTTATGACTGTGGTCATGAATCGGTCACAACAGCACGGTCGGCGAGGTCAACGAATTGATCGACACGCGGGAAGACAAAGCCAGAAAGTTAGATTGTGTTTAGCAGCTCGTAGCTGTTCTTTCTTGGCTAGAGATTTTGAAGGATTCCACGTGCTTTCTCTCCTTGTGGAGTCCAAAGTAAGCTTACGTTCTTGTTAAGTTTTGGTTTCTTTGTATCTTTATTGCTTTATTTTGTATACAGACATTTAAATTTTGACTGTGTGAGTGATAAATAATGGGAAGTTCGATTCGAAACTTGTTGTAAGCTTATTGCCCCCGCAGGTTTTTGGCCCAGAGGCCAAAACCCGAGAAGGCACCCTAGGAGTCCCCTGCTGTATACATACAAGGACAAAGAGTATTTGTTGAAGAAGTAAGAAATGTGTTTGTAATGGGCGAAGCATTCTCGATTGACAAAACTAGGCGCGCACGGTCGTCTCGGGTAATATTTTAGAAAGCTCTCACGGTGGTGTCGGGTACTTGCAACCAAGTGGTCGCGTCTCGTCACCTTCGTCTTCTAGCAACATCTTGCAGCATTTGAAAGTCTGCATCTACGAGTTCGCGTTTGTTTCGTCGCCTTCGAACTTCGCCATCTTCCAGTAGCATCTTGCAGCATTTGAAGGTCAATAAAAGGCTTCAAACGTTAATTTCTCAGCCGTTGTATACGCAATCTTTGTATTCAATATGCATCCAATAAACAGGGGGCAGCTGTAGTGAACACTATTTCTAGTTTTAAAATACATGTACTTTAAGTAAGAAATTCAAATTGAAATCAAAACTTGAAATAATTATGGAGAAGAGAATGCTTGATACTTGTCAATATGAAAGATGTATAATATTTGCATAATTATATACAGCTGTTTCATAAGGTTAATTGAACAAGGACCATAACCAGTTTACCTTGACCCAAACTGCACTGCCGACTCACTAATACTAAAACTACACATTTATTAAAACCAACACCAGTCATTAGGTGTCAATTTTAGATTGACTGGTGAATACGATTTTGTTGTACAACATACTGTTGTTATTCTTTGACACTACCTCATGTACAAGTTAATAAAATAACAATGTTCTAGCTCGAATAAAAATTTATTATTCATTTTAAAATTGTTAAGCAATCTGTGTACACAACCTGTTATTTGATTTTGTATTTCTTTTTTATTTCGAGTAGTCTGGATTCGAGCTACATTGTACATTGTATTGTGACACGTTACTCTCACAGAGCCTCTCTTCATTCAGGTATATAAATAGGTACTGGCGAATTTAATATTGAGGGTACTCCTGCGATGGGGGTAGTAGACTGAAATACTCCTAGTCGCTTCATGCTACAGAAACCGGGATAAGCGCTGACCTGATGGGCCACTTGGCTCATATGCAGACTTAACTTCTACTTCCGAGATGCTGCTTGCCTCTTTTTCAGATCGAGTGCTCGTGCAAAACGTTTCACATGAAAATGGCTTGAGTTCATGCGAATGAATGAACAGGTGACATACATTTAGGTTTGCTCAAAGACTCTTTTTACTACAGAGGCAAAACACAAGTTGGAACTGGCCTATTCATCCAGGAGCTGCCACAGAGAACCTTTGATTAATTAATAGACTTTAAGTTGAAAAACACTCCAAGGAGCTTTTCGTTTTCGGAGCTCTCCATACTGAAACGTTTCGCGGAGAAGACAACTTCATGTTTGGCTTTAAGATCATTTCATTTTCAGTCGATTATTTAATGATTAACGAACGAATTGTCATTACGTGGCGTAGCCAATTTCCTTGAATGTCCTTGACTATGCTCAGAACCAGACCCCCGCCGTTTCAGAGCACGCCCACAACACCGGACACTATCTGATTTGGGATGAGGTAAAGTTTATTGATCGTGATCCGCATTGGTACACACGCAGGTTTCAATGCATCAACTTAATGGTCTGTTGCATTTTTGTAAATTGTGAAGGCTGGAATTTCTCATTTCTAAAAGTACCTTTCTTCTGTCCATTTCATTACTTTTTAAAAAGATAAGCTTCAATGCAATGTATGTATTGTCACGGAGGCCTTAGCGACCACTCCACGAGACTTAAAGCTTAGTGACCGCTTCTGCGGAGCATGTGTGTAATGTTGGATATCCTGTGTACCATGCCTCGTTATGACGTGAGCGCCTCGTGGTTGTATTCTAAGATGGCGGATTAAAACAAGTTTGTTGTTGTTACAATCCAGTGTGTTTCTCGCCTAGTTTCGGTCATCGAACAACAAAATGTGCTCGAGCGAGATTCTTTTCCTCGATGTAAAAAGTCGTTGCGTTAGTAAATAAAAGAAAAATCGAGTTCGCGACATGTATGTCAGCTATGTCTGAATGGATATTTGGTGCCAAAATGCATATATTTATAATAAGAATCGAACCGAGAAATAATTGGGATACAAGCTTCAAACAAACAATTTCGCTTGTTATAGGAGTTGACACCATCTCATTGTCAATGTATTTTAATCAAACCAATCGAACTCTAACGAGTGAGGTAAACTGTCTACTCACTTGGCAGATAATTTCCCCTTCGCTTCCTCGGCTGTGCTTTTGGTTTCTTTCTCAAGCATTCTAGGCCTAGCGTGGGTACAGACGACAAAAATGCACAAGACTAGCGGCAGAAGTTTCTTCATTCTCGTCTTACTGCACGAACTCTTTCAAACTTTGACTGTATGGTTCATCTGCCACTCCAAACTGATATTAGATGTAAATAATTGACGGCTTTTCTGTGAAAGCCCGCCCGGTTTCATTAGATGAAATTCAACATGCCATCGAGGGGTGTACGTTACTATGTTACTTGATGTTGCAAATTTCAACTTATATTGGAAACCACGGGAATCCTATGCTCCAACTGTGAGTATTGTTAAGAAAAGAGAAGAATGAAACATAATAATCAGACCTATTTACGAAAAAGGCCTTGAAAATTAAGATTGCCTTTTTTGTGAGTATGAAAAATTTGTATTTCTCGTTCCTTCTCCTCTCATCCTTTGTGTCTACCGTGAACAATACTGACCCCTAGGCGAATGAACGCCCACAACCCAGTGAGCCAGAGCTAAGACAAGACTTTGTTGGTCGATTCTGTTGCACGAGTTTTTCTGTCGAGTTAAAGAAACATGAATTGAAGTTTGTGGGACGAGAAATGCTGTGGGAACACGAGTGCTTCCATATGAGTTATCCCAAAGATCTTCCTACGAGTGATCAATATAACTCGTTACGAACACGAAAATGTTTTCTTGTTTCCTTTAGAAATTAACCTTAAGGTGATACCGAACAACGTAACTAAGAAATATTTTCTGTGTTTCTATCGTTGGAGAAACACATTTTCAAACAATTGGGCCAATTTCTAAATCAAGGTGAATGAATTAAAATGATACAAAACTGCTTAGGCAGTCTAACAGACCAAAGTTCTGTTGACAGAATGTGAAATATCTGTCTGGTACAAAAGCTCATGTTTAATCAGAAATTGTCATATATTGACTATTTAGTTTTACATTAAAAGAGTATATAAGTTTTTTTATTGTAATCGGGGAATTCGGCATACGAACGACATACCAAAAAAGGTAGACAATGTGTCGCCGCAAATCTAACAAATTACTGCTTTGAACGTGAGTAGTTCCCACTCACGAGACAGGAATACTAAGCAACACATTCAGTCATATCGATAGGGAAAGTAGTATGCCTTTTGTTGCAAAAAGTTGACGATGATTCCAATTTGGTTGGTTATTGTTTTCATACATACGCTTATGCTTTGGTTTTTCTAATAATCCACACAGCCTAAGCTGATCTGTAGGCAACTGTTATTGCTTTCAGTTTTCTGATCATTCCACAAAATTCAGCACATGGTAACAAAATTTAATTAAACAAGATTCTCCATTAAAGATGACCACGCACACAAGATTAATTTTGACTTTAATTACTTGATATTGTATTTCAATACAGAAACCCGGCTCACGGACAAGAAGTGGGGTACAAATGTATTTTAATGCATTTAGGTGTTTTGCCAGTTTTGGAAGTAATTGTACGTATCTTTGTGTCACAGTTAAATTTTTCTTTTCGCTTGCCGATACATGCGCTTTGTGGAAATTAAAAATGAATTCTAGATTCTATTCCGTAACCCTGATCGAGTTGCCTTTGTAGCTTTATTTACCAATGTTATTAATTTTCGTTTTCGTAGCTATTTATGAGTTATAGGTTTTTGTTATATTGCTGTGTTGAAGCGAAACATTTTGTTTCAAACGCCGACTTAATAAAATCAGCATCTTGAAAGTTAGCAATGTCCACAGGCTTATCACGTTTACAAAGATAACTAAAGGTAGAAGAACATTAAAAAAAAACACCAAAACAGCAAATATATTCGAAAACAGAAATGTCATATGCTATAATCTAAGAATATTCACAAGATTATTTTCAGCTCAAAATTGTGTTCTTTGACAACTTTTAAAGCAACACGATTGACCATTAATCACAATATGCACGAGTAGGTTGAAATGATTATTTATTTATTTATTATATTCTCACCAAAATTACTCAAATGTACTACTTTATATTTCACCAAAATGTGGACCCGCTGGAACCTTTAAAGCATGTTTTTGAGAAATGTTTTTGCAAACGGGTCTGTTCCCTGTCGACGCAATATAAGAAAATATTTTAATTTTCTCTTTTGTCGTCATGTTCTCTATATTTACAGGCAATGCCTCTTAAAAGCTAATAGTATTGTTTTCAGTACGTCAGATTTCATGTGTACGCATATGCGTATGTTTAAGCTTATATGGCAGCTACAACTCTAACTTCGTAGTTTTTAACAGTGCATATCACCGAGCGGAGTAAACATTTACTGGGAAGATAGGTCACTTGGCTCATCGTCGAACGACCAAAATGAAACTTCTACTGAAGTATAAGGTGTCAGCAGTTGAGTAGGTTGCATAATTCACATTAATAAACTGAGGTCGGATTTGATCCAATTTTTTTCTGCAACAGGAACAAAGAAATGAAATGCCGGCAAATCGTGTGCTTTGTGAAGTCGTTTTGCGAAAGCTGATGTCTTTATGCTCATCTCACATGCAAACGCACTCGCCGTTCCTGGTAGGCCCACACTAAATGATGTCCAGCGTTTTCGGAATAGGCCGGTTAGCGAATTCTATAGCCTGAAAGCTAGCCAAATGTGCAAAGTTCATACTAGTTCACACAAGAAAACAAATGAGCCATATGAGTTTAAACTACGAAAATACTGCTAAAACCGTGACAGCGGATTTAACAACAAACTATGAAGCAAGGACGACCACCTCACTTGCTGAAAAAATCATGAATGCTATTGAAGACAGTGAACTCAATTTCAAAAGGTGGCGCAAACAGCGGATTGGATAAGAATACTGATGGAAGCAACTTGAATAGTAAGGTTATATATCTAAGCTTAGCTCTTCCGTTAAATATCTTGTTTCTGTCACTGGTTTTATTGGGTTTGACACATATTGAGTTGTAAGATCTTTATTTTAATAACGCAACGAGCACTACAGCTACTACAGCTAAAGCCTGCCTCTTGGCTGCACTTTTGGAACATTCTGCTTCCAAGCTCAAGCGAGCCTCTTCTTGACTCAAACAGAACTTCTCCTCCTTTATAACCTGCCGTTTTCCAAGCATAACCTCCTCGGCTTCCAGTTCTGCAAAGCTTGCTACCTCCTTCACTCTCGCTGCTTCGACGGAAGTGGCTCGGATTCGACGAGAACTCTCACGGCCAGTATAGACCTTTTCCAGTGCTTTGAGGCATAAGAACGGGCTTGGGAGCCGACACTGCTAACGGAATCTTCAGGTTTAATTTTGAAGTCTGCATGAAGCTCGGCTGACAAACGTCTATATTTGGCTGCGACAATCCAGTTGTTAACTTGTCCACGAAAGGCACCAAAGTTGTCCTGCTTTGACAAGCAATTTTGGCACTCTGCGATATCACCCTGGTCTTCTACTTCGGAACAGTACTCAAAGTGAGCTTCCTTAAAATTTTCAAGGGCGATAATGACGTGAATGAGTTTTTCTTTAACCGTCTGAAGATTCAGATCTTCATAAAGCAAAGCGGTTATCTCCTTAATTGAAGTGGTAACATTAGATGCCAAAGGGAATTACTGTTCTTTTTCACGCGAAGTCTCTCCTGATGGACTCCTTGTAAATCCAGCATAACATTTGGTCTTCTTACGCGGCTTGACACTCGTTGAGAGACTGGCTCAAGGGCGTGCACATGCCGTAACAGCGACGCGTTCAGTTGTTAACGATATGTAACTAAAAGGCGAAGCGTAACTTTCCAACAACACGTAGACGGATAATTTACATGATTTATTAGAAAACTGAGCAGCGAACTGAGGAAACGCGTGTAAATACGGATAGAAAAGTCGTTGTGGACATGAATGATGTAGATGTAGATGTGGGTTGAAACTCTAAAATAGAAGATTACAAAGTACAAAATTACTATAATATAAGCACTGATGAGCGAAAATGATGGAAAAGAAATAAAGCGAACTAAAAACGACGATACTTACATTGTTGCGACACTGAATACTGTCCGAGAACGAGACGACTATTGAAATTACGGTCTTGACGCGAACTGCGACTAGCGCGACTGAAGTAAAAAAGGCCACTCAATAGAAAAGCTAGGAAAATATATGCTGGTAAAACTGAAAATTAGTGCGCGCAAAAAGACGGAACTAATGGTAGGTGAGACCGACGATGACAATTACTAATGAAGTATGTGAAATTGAAAACAAACGAAACGAACCAACCGGTGACATAAAAACACTAATTAGGAAAACGAAACAATAAAAAAAAAAAAAAGCTTTGGAGACATTAAATGCACATTAATACGCTAAGATCTTATATTATCATGCTTTTCACAATTCTGTAGTAATAAAATGGAAATGGGGGTCAACGTTTTTTTCGCTCGTCGCCCGGCGCGCTTTTGATCGCGGGCATACTGACGGAGAGCCTAGAACAGGCTAAGGCTCTCTTGACCGCCCCTCATTCTCTCCCAGACCCCGCTCGCCCCCCCCCCCCTCCCATTTTCCCTACCAGACCCTGCTCATCGTTCGTCGCCCGGCGCGCTCTCGATTGCGGACCCACTGACTTCGAAACTGAAACAGGCTATTTTTTGTTAAGAGGCTCCACTATGATTTACAATGCGAATTCGATCTCCATGCCGCTCTAGATTTTAATTTACTCGAACCGTGACTGGGCCATTTCATGGCGTCGGTGAGTTGACCGTTCCTCGATTAGCCCGGGAATTGCGGTTTCTCTTTCTCTCACCAACCTCCTCCGAGGGTTATTACTCTTGACATTGGGACGATCTCAGTTCTCAATATATCCAGAGGTTGCAATTAGGGAGCTTTTAGACTTCGTCGATTTTTTGCAGTCTGTTGACTCTTCTACAGGTGTTGGTATTTGCGAAGTCCTCCCTCGACGACACCGCAGCACGGGTTTGCCGCACGATGACTTCAACATTAAGGCCGCTAGATGCTAGACGCTCTTTTTCACGACCGACTGTCGGTATTTGTGTGAGGACGTTTTACACATGCAGTCCCTTTCCCGTCGAGTACTTTTACCAGACGGCGTACATTTGAACTGTGACGGGCAATATTGCCTTTATCGGAGAAACAGGGGTGTTATTTTTAAAGGCGTTTCTTTCCTTTCCAATAGACCCATGACAAGTCTATGCCATAACGTTAAGCGACATGTATGTTTCCCTTGAGACCGTGCTATTATTTTATCATCCTATTCACTTTAATTTACTGAATTTTCATGTTGGTCGGGTGCTGCAATGGTGTCACTGCGCGTCAACCATGAATATATTCCTGTGGAGCAAGTTACAACAAATTCGCCACATTCATGCCCTCTAAGCCGTTTATGCTTCGGTATATGTACCAATGTTGGTTTGGTGAGATATCATAATATAATATTATTTTCTCATCTCCCCCCCTTAACCTGAACCCCAAACTTGTGTTTATACATTTGCAAGATTGTAAAAAGCTGTCATGATTACTCCTTGGCATTGACTGACTGCATACTCTTTACTTTAGGTTAGGAAATTGATCCTATACCTGTTACACATTCTTCCTACTTTTTATAATTTACATTTTTCAAATATTTCCTATTGTTTTTCTGCATATTTTGGGCTATGATGATAATTCCATAGCACCAGTCAGGCATGATGTCACTGGCCATATATTGGCACAGTATATTTTTACAGCAATATTCAAAGTACTCCGCGGCAACACTGTGTTGTATTGTCTGCCATGCTACCGTGCTGTTTATATGTTGATTGTGTGTGTTGTAATGTGCCGTATAATTTTTATTTGGGTTCTTGAGGCCACTTCGAGAGGCTATGATCTGGTCTAGCCTCGCTTTGCCTGCTGCCTGTTTTGATTTTCTCTTTATTTTTCCCCCTTAGAACAATTCCTCGTCCATCACGGTCCAAAAAGGTGGCGCGCAGTTCAGGCCCACGGGTTCCTTGATCAGACGTGGTCGTGCGGCTTCAACAGCAACAACCACACATCCCTCAGAAACGGAAACAGTAACACCAGCATTCCTAGCCACCCCCAATGCAACCATGGTACAGGGCATCGAGGAGGCTTTCTCGCAAGCAGTTATTCAGTCTTTGACCCCTTTATGGCGCCTGACCAGTCTGCCTCGGCGTCCGCATTGACAGAAGCACCGGTCTAGGATGCACGTGTTCACACCTCACCTATTGTTACCATTGGTGCAGATGTCACCGTACAGGGGTCTGTGGCTTCTATTAGCCAGGTGGGCCTTTGGCTCTAGCTCAATCATATGACCGGCAAGGGACATATATACTTCTACTGTTGTCTTGGCCAATGGATTCCCGGGTTACAATATGTACAAAATTGAGGGGCAAAATCTGGCCCAATGAATTCATCAATTTTGGATACCTTATCACACGGAAAAGAAATTTAATATTTCAGTGAAAACCTGTAAGGCCTCTCCTGGTCTGCCTACCTTGTCTCTTAAGCTACTTCAGAAGGCCAAAATCATTAGCACAATTGACCCCTAGATTTCTGCTTTCCAGATATTTGCTAGAATTTCCTGCAGACGCTCCAGCCCTTATGAAATATGGGGAGGAGGTTTGAGACTGGGCTGAAAAGGGTCCAGTTACATTTACTATGACATCAATTTCTGTTACTTGAGGTAGCAAAAGCCTTGTGATTTTCCTTGGGGCAATATTCACTTTGAGCTTTGGATAAGATCTCAGCAGTTCCCACACAGAGGAGGTAATTGTACCGTTTGTTTTTTAAATACAACGAATTTCAACAAAAGTATCCAAGCTGTACGTGTAATTTTCGTGCCTAAGGATCCCAGCCCCCCCAGCCAAGCCAACTTCGCATTACCAACACCAGTCACAATAAGACTAGCCCCTCTTTTGTCTGGATATTCCACTTCTGCAGCTGACTATCTGATTACTGGTTTTTGCTTTAAGTTTCCCATTCCTTTTCATGGGCCATCCTCTTCAGTTGCTGCTCCCAGTTTATTATCTGCTGGACAGCATCCTGGTGAAGTTGACCGCTATTAAGCAAAGGAGGTTTTGGCACAGCGAGTAGCGGGGCTCTTTAGTTATTCTCCATTTCCAAATTTTCGAGTGTCACCCATTGGGGTAGAACTTAGGAAATTTTGTTGCATTCAGCATTTATCTTTCCCGTATGGGGCTGCCATTAATGATGGGATACCTGTTGAGGACCCCAGCGTCATCTACTCTCGTAATGATGATGCTATTGCGCTGCCGATTTGGAGGCCCGGGGCTGGGAGTTCTTTAGGAATAACTGATATCAAGAGTGCCTTTCGTATTATCCCTATCCGGCCTGGAAACTACAGTTTACTTGGTATCTATTGGCGGGGTAATTATTATTTTGCCCAATGTAACACCTTAATCTGGGTCTAACCTTGTAGAGTGTGGTTGTATATCAATCATCTACATATGATGCAGGTTCTTAATTTTATTGAAAACCAGAAATATGACTCCACTCCCAGGGATATCTGTGCACCCGGGAGAGTGAGGTATATACGTGGAACCAAGGGTATGGCTTTTGAGTCGTTTTAGTCTGAGATACGGTATTGATTTCAGCCATTTTGATTTTAATTAGGGTATGGTTTCTGGTCTAATTTTTGAGACTGTTCTGAACTGGGGTAGGGAAAATCACCAATGTTGGTCGAAATAGGGGAATCCTTGTTTACAATATTTTCCTCATTAGCATAAGCAATTCAGTTTCTGATAGAACTACAAATAAATCAGTTCTGAATATTGAAAGTTCATAGTATGATTAACTCTGCCAGTGAATATGAGCCAGGTCTATT
>OMLO01002522.1_pt1 | contig 14851 bp, 12 predicted proteins | sample 1674811 | NCBI WGS metagenome assembly OMLO01 (sample SAMN06265003, study PRJEB25207) | coral metagenome | isolation source: Coral host | place: Mexico:La Bocana,Puerto Morelos, Mexico | collected 2008-11-13
TGTCAGTTATCAAGGCGTAGTTTCCAACAAAATCATGTGCCTTAAAATGCTTCGAGCATATAACCGAGCTCTTTGATAGGTCTCATCCAGCATGTTTCTCTGGTTTCTGTCTTACGAAATCTATCCATCTTTTCCTTCGTTTCTTTGCTTCTAGACGCCAATCGCCGTAAAACGGTATCGTATGAAACGCTATTCCATTCTCTGAGCTTCTTATATTACTGCAACCTCCAACGACATATCTGTGCGGTATATTTCTGCTAATTGCGACCAATATCAGTCTAACCTTCCAAACATATACATGTACAAGTAAACTATACGAAATGGTGCGAAATATAGCCTCCTACGCAGACGTTCTTACGGGTTCGTCACAATGATTGCGTGACGAACCCGTAAGAACGTCTACGTAGGAGGCTACCTTTTAATTACATGTGCAGACATACCAGGTAATTAGTGAAGCAATCAGTAATTTGTTAGACGCTTATTTATTTACCTACAAACTGTAATGTGTTGTAAAAAATATATTTTCTTTTGTCAATAAAGAGCATAAATTATATAAAAAAAAATTTAAAGGCTGCAAATGGGGATATTTGTTTTTTATGACAGAGAGAGACTGAAGCTGAAAGAGTTACTATGGCAACAAAACTAAGGGTGTCACTTTGTTCCTTTTGTGATGCACATTTGTGATGCCAAGTTTCAAGAACACTGCTTTAATATTTCCAGAGATATTTTTATTCAGTACTTTACCATTTTTAGTTGCATAATAGAAAAATGCCAATATCTCTGAAACGAAAAAAGATATTTCAAAAAGAGAAATACCATTCTTTTGTATATTTTCAAAATGCCTTTCAAATAAGCAGAAAAAAAGTTTCTTGTCATAAACACTTTAACTCTGATGTTATATTTATCACTGAATTCTTGTGGAGAAAGATAATTACCTTGATAGTTGAATACTGGGTTTTTCGTACAAAAGTCTTTTCGTACCACCCATTTTCGTACCACCTAGATACACGTTATATCTTTTGTGTAGCATGAGATTGCTTAAGTTCTAAACTGAAGGACAAAATAATATAAACAAAACCTCACCGCAAAAAACACAATACTGAAATCAAAATTCTCACTAATCCTGGGTTAGCTTAATCGGGCTTTGAACAACCCGGCCCTGGAGAATAGAGATGTCTTGTCTTTCAAGACAAGATCTTTGTCAAAGAAGCAATTATTTTTATTCCTAGCAAAGTTTTAGGGGATTTCAAGGTGAATAAAATAAGGTAAACATTGCCAATGACTGAAAAACTTCGAAGACGCAAGCGAGTTATTATGTGACAACAACAGTGTTAAGACTCGTGTCAATCGGTCAGATTTTTTTGAGAAACTCAGCTTTCAAGACAAGATCTCTATCAAGAAACAATTCTTTTTAATCACAGCAAAGTTTTAGGGGATTTTTGGGGATTTCAAGGTGTAAGGTAAACATCGCCAATGACTGAAAAACTTCGAAAACGCGAGCGAGTTATTGTGACAACAACAGTGTGAAGACTCGTGTCAATCGGTCAGATATTTTTGAAAAACTAGATCTCTAGCAAGAAACAATTCTTTTTAATAATCAGTCCAGTCTTCAGTTAGCCGGATCTGCACTGTCTCACAACTGTAGTTACGTCTGAAAGCGGATATGAAATCAGACAAGACTTCTTTGAAAAAATCCTCTAGCTGAACTGAGAGTAATTTTTCGTTATTGATAGCTAGTAAGACAGTGACAGGCTGATAATTTGTTTTGCATAGTTTGTTGTCCTTTTTAAAAAGAGGCATGACTTGTCCCATTTTCCAGCGTGTAGGATAGCTGCATTGACTGATTGATTGATTTGTGATTGTTGTAAGTGGTCCAGCTAATGAGGCTCGGTGGTATTAAATCATGACCGCAAGCCTTTCAAGTGTTGACACTGGAAAGAAGCTGCTCAACTTGTGTTTTGTTGGAGTATTGAAAGTTGAAGAAGTGAAAAGAAGATCAACTTCTCTAGTGTTGTCTTGAATAGTGATTACACTCGGATGTTCAGTGAAGTCTTCTCCGAAATCACGTACATTAATTTCAGGTGCTCCCTTCGCAATATGGACAAAGTGATCATTGAATATGTCTGCTATTTGTTGTTTATCACTTATGACACTGTCATTCTCTCTTAGTAATATTTTGTTGGCTTGCTTGGTTTTCCTTGAATGCATGAAGGGGCGAATTCCAGAATTCACGAGGATTGTCCACCTCGGTTTTCTTTAGAAAAAAAATAGTTATCACTTTGCACCTTAGCGATGTACACTTGTTCCTTTGCACCTTATATATAGCGTCATTAGCATCAGTGCATTCACGGATGAATTGTTTCCAAAGCTTATTTCGGTGACGAATAGCTTTTTGCCATTGTTCATTCATGAAAGGTATCTGGTTGCCTCTCACATGAACTTGTTTTAGAGGGGTGTGCTCGTTTAAAATATCAAGATAAAGAGATTCAAAGGCATAGTACATGTATTTGTCATCAACATCGTCAAGCACCTCCATAATATGGAACGGTGCATTATGCAAATCTTGTTAGAACAGCGCCTTGTCAAAATGTTTTAGGCTTCTGAAACAAATTTTTCGAGATCATATTCGTGGCACTGTCATTCGGAGGACCGTATAAATCAGGGAGTGATCTCTGTTGTTCCACAAAATGAATTCGTGTTCCAAGGGATCTTTGTAATTGCTATGCAGTTCTTGAAAGTGATCAAGGAGTTCCCAATAAAAGAGAGGGATTTTTCTGTCTAATTTCTCAACACTGTAATTACAGTTTAGAAGAAAAAGGAGCCCACCATGTTTATCGAAGTAGAAATTAGGGATTGCCGTCCAGGTGTCATGAGTGTTATTTAAGAGTCTACTGATCCAACTGAACCGTAGCGCTTTTATAACAGTCCTGAAGCATGGAAAGCTTAGCCCACCCTTAGATGAGGGGCAGAACAGAACATGTCGCTTGATCTTATCTCTCTTATTATTCCATAGAAAAGCAAACAGTTTGCTTTGGGTTTGTTGTATCGCTGTTTCTGGAACAGAAAGCATGGAGGCAGTATAGATTAAATGAGACAGACCTAGGGATTTTGCTAGCATAGTTCTTCCAAAGAGTGTCAGGTCGTGCAACTGCCATATACATGTATTAAGCTTTGTTTCCATTTTTCTTATTTTGACATAAAAATTATTGTTGTTGTTGGCAGCTGCATTGTGGAAAAGGCAAGTTCCAAGGAATTTTATGGGATCTTTTGGACACTGGAATTTTAAAGGCTCTATCCATCTCTCTATTTTTTGCTCGAAGCCCCAATCCACAAGGCTTTTGTTTTCTTTTTATTTACTTGCAAACTGGACAATACTCCAAATGAATAAACTATATTCATGGCATTTCTAAGTGATGTGGTATCTTTAAGAATCAGGGTTGTATCATCCACAAACTGTGAGATCTTAGCGTACTGTCCGCTTGGGAGTTTGATGCCCTGGCAGAGTTGGTTTTGGCGTATTTTGAGGGCTAGCATTTCAACCACTAACACAAACAAAAAAGGACTTAGGGGAAACCCTTGACGGACACCTCGAGAGACTTTGAAGGAATTAGTCAAGAAACCTGCATTCATCACGTCACTTTCAACATTGTTATAAAGAATGGATATCCATTTTGTAATATTTGGGCCAAAGTTGATATCTGCATGAATGTTTTTCCAACTGATCTTTGAAAAAAATCATTTTCAACTGTTCAAAATCCACACATTGTGTAGTTCCAGAAAACATTCATACCTTCCCCATGGAAGGGATTTCTTCTAAGACCGCACCTCTCTGGAAATTTCAATGAAGCTCTATACATTCCTTTAGACCTTTTGGCCTTACAGAACCCCAACTCCCCAGGAAATTTCAATACCTTCTGTGGTGGGAGTATGGATTTTTTTCTGGAACTGCAAATCAAATAATCAAACAAGGTGGCATTAAACTGTTTAGCATCTGGTGTATCAGACAATCCTGTCACACCATTCATTGTTTGTAATGCTCTTGCCACTTGTTTGTGTAAAATGTCTTCAACTCCATGCTTCTCAGTTGCTGTGAACTCTCAAGATTTTGCTCATACTCATAATAATATTCACAATGCACAATATTTACTAATTAGATACAAATTATTTTGTGGGGGTTTCAACAGTTAAATTTCCCAGCATATTCATTACTTTCACAACAAAGGAGTTATGGTTAAAAGGAGAAAAGGTGCTTTGAGCTCTTTGGCAACCAGCTTTCAAGTACATCTCCATCAACCACAATTTCTAACTTCAAATGAGCCTTAAATAAGGAAAATGTAAATAGTCATACATGTACATTCAAGGTTGATGGCCATGAAGTTTTGAGTAATGACTTTTGAATGATTGAGGAGTTCATTAAATTGATCCTGGTGCTAGGTTTACATGCAGCAACAGGTATTGAGAAGAAAAATTTTAATGCTCTTATTAAGATGATAAGATTTACCACTCAGTTCCCTTGCACAGAGACAAGCTGGAGCAACACCTTGTAGATATTTCATTCCTGATATTTTCCAGTTCTCAACTGGTGAAAACATCATTAAAGTTATTACATGCAAGATTTTAAGCAGTCAAAAGGCCATTTCTGCAAAGCGAGTCTAAGTGTGAAAGTTTTGTGATGGTAATTAGTTCTGCTTTCCATATGACAAGCCTTCTGACAGGGTGCGGGAAAAAAAAAAGAAAATTGTGCGGGTTTTAGAGGCAAATTGTGTGGCGATTGTGCAGGAATTGCACAATCATGTAAACAAACAAATATTCGATCACCGGGCCCAAGACAAAACCCGACATGGAGGAATTTCTGGATAAAGGAAAAGTGACACAATTGTCCTCTTAGTTTGGCAATTAAACATAAACCAAATTTCTATTTTGCTACAACTTTGGTCAAAGTTTGTATCAACAAAATCATGTTGCGTTACACAATCAATTAAGTTTACTCAAAACCATAAATTCCACTTCGAAATAAAATGTTTTCGACCAGAACAAGTTACTTTATGAAAAATCCCAACATTTTTGTACTTTCTTTGATATGTAGAGCGAATATTTTCTTGTTAAGGTTTAAAACTCTTCACGCTTGAAATTGCTGCAAAAACCACAACACCGAGACAAATGTGGCTTAATTTAATTTGATATCATTTTATTTTAAAATTTTCTAAGAGCATGAAACTTGTATTTCCTGAATGAAAACGTCCTTCACTTGAATAACAAAAATAAACCCTGTTCTTTGACGAGAATTATTGATTTTCTGTTGCCCAAAGTTGCAGCACTTTTGTTTGTCGATTCGCGAATCAGAGCATTTGCCTTTGCGAAAATATCATGTTCCCACAAATTGGCAGCCATGTCGGTGCGGCGGTACATTTCTTCGGTGTTTCATCTTTGCTATCTGAATTGGTTCATATCAGATATGTATATGTATATATTTAAAACCGAACGAGGAAACGAATGCATTAGAGAGAAAAGTGACATTACATTTTTGTTTTGGAAGGACCGAGACTAGTACCCAGGCCGGCACCGAGCTATGAAGAGACGCCTCCTTGTTGTTTTATATCTGCTCGAGCTGTTGTCATGGAAAAGCGGAGGAATTCTCGATTGTTTTGCAAGGTAAATAGCCTAAATATAGCCTAAAAAGCTTCTTTAAACCTTGGCAATTGATGGGAATGCCAATTTAAGTTTTAGTTTATGGCATCCATAAACTGATGTTAATGAGACCCAAGAGCCAATACCTCAAAGACAGGCACACACATCCTAAGTTGTAAAACTTTATTTCAGAGACATGTAACACTATGAAACTAGATGCCTTTTCTCTCTCAGTTTTCTCCCTCACGCACTGCCGGGCTAATTGCCTACCAGCAGTTAATCAGGGACACAGCGAGGAAATTTCCCGGGATGGCATGGTACGTTTACGACGTTGAGTTCTCTCTCTCAACTGGGGGAACAGCATGTCCAATTATATCTAGACACCTCTACAGGCCTCCCCAATTCTGGCTGCCGGACCTGTAGTAGCTTTGACCACCATGCTGACTCCTGTCCCCAGTCTCCCCCTAGGTCCAGGGACTCCCCAACCCAGTTGGACCTCTGCAACAATTTTAACAACGGTTGTCCCTGTGCCCGCTCCCCATGCCCCTACAGACCCACTCGGGCCAAGACCACTCCAAACTCTCCAGCAGCAGAGAGGACCGCCTTAAATCATCTACGGGCTATAGCAATTCCTCCCGCAGCCATTCCTGAATACCTAGCTAATCTCTCACCCCCACCCCCATTAATATCCCCAAGCTGGCATCCTATCTCCTTGATCTCATAAACCCTTTGTACACCACCTCCTGTCTGGCTTCTCTGAAGGTTTTAAAATCGGCCATAGTGGCCCCCAGGTTGCGCAAGAATTTCCCAATCTGCCCTCTGCTAAGGAAAACCCTTCTGCTGTCGACAGCATGTTAAAAGAAGTCTTACTAGGCCACACTGCTGGACCCTTTCTTCCCCCCCCCCCTTTTCCCAACCTCCAAGTCTACCCGATCAGGGCTATTCCTAAAAAACATTCCTCAGAATGGCGGACCATATTCCACCTCTCCTACCCCAAACACTCCTCACTAGCATCAATGCCCACATCCCCTCTGAAGACTATTCCCTCCACTACATTAAAGTAGATAATGCAATCGCCATTCTCCAAGATTTTGGTCAGGACTGCTTTATGTCCAAACTGGACATTAAAGCCGCCTTCCAGAACATCCCGATCCACCCTTCCGACTGGGAACTTCTAGGGATGAAGTGGCAAGGCCTGTATTTTTCGATATGGTCCTTCCCTTTGGTCTGCGTAGTGCCCCCTTCCTCTTCAACCAGTTCTCCTCAGCCCTTGAGTGGATCATTCAAAACAAGCTCCACATTCCCAAGGTTATCCACATTCTCGATTTTTTTATCACCGCAGGCCCACCCCGGACCCACAGTTCAACAGCCCTCTGCAATGTCCTTCGCTTGTTCACCAAACTAGACATCCCCATTGCCCCTGGCAAAACCTTTCCTCCCTCTACCTCGCATGGGCATCCTCCTAGACTCCCATACAATGGAGGCCCGCCTCCCAGAAGACAAGCTCGCTCATACCAAACAAGCCCTTCATCAGTGGTCCCTTAAAAAATCAGCCACCCTCCGAGAACTTCAATCCCTATTAGGCACTCTCCAATTTGCATGCCGGGTGATTGTCCCAGGTCGCCCCTTCCTCCAACATATCATCCACCTTACCAAGGGTACCCGTCTCCCCCACTGGCACATCAAACTCAATGCCGGTTTCCATAAGGACATCAAGATGGTCCCCTTCCTGGGCCCCAACTCCCCAGTCATCCTTCCCTGCCACCCACATTTTACCCACAGCCAGTGTGTTATTTCCTAAATGTAGTATCATTAGGGCAGCTCAGACTAGGGCTTGAAACAGGATCATTAATTAGGTTTTTAACCAAATCTGTCTATAATGTGTGGGATTTCGCGGATTTTCAGAAATTGTGCGGGGTTGCGCGGCTCTGATCGAATTGTGCAGTCCCACAGCGCCCTGTCAGAAGGCCTGATATGAGTGAAAACTCATTTTCATTTCAAAGACTTCGCATTTAGACTCGCTTTGAAATAGAGGCTCGTGCGAACTCGGAAATGGCTTATTAGTAGAACTCAGTACTTCAAACCTGTGACTGAAAGCAATAACTCTAAGTCGAATTTCTTGCGTTTGGCAAAAATACCTTATATTCTTGTATGGTGATTCCCTTTTCTTCCATGTATTTCACTATTTCAAATTTCTTCTTTTTCATGTGTTCTTGCATTCTCTGAGCATCCTGTCAAAAAAACAAAAACTGTTATTCACTACATGTATGTATTGAATAGCAAGTTTCAAAACTGCAGTGAACTTCCAGAAACACATCTCCTCACAGTTTCAAACAAGTGAATTTGTGGTAATGCTATGGTCCAACATCAGTCAAAGTTCCTATAAGTGAACACCCTTGAGACCATGACACTGTGTCTACTTAAATAAAGGTCCTACTACATTTTCTTGTGAAATCTCGGAGTGCAAAGATTAAGTGGATTTCTGATTTACAATTATTTTTATGATGTTGACCATTACATTTATATTTTCTTTAAAAAACGAAACAAAACAGGGGTAGCACTAACACACTAGGAGAAGCACATTTCTTTAGCTCTACCCTTCTTCGTCACTAAGGGACTGGTATGCTTGCACCCTTCCTCCATTGCACTTTATTTGTATACTCCTACAGCTCTACCATTCTACTGATCTTTTGTAGTTTTAAGGGTTTTTCACTTGCACAGCCGTTTAAGATTCAAGGACTCTTTATCGTGCATATAGGAGGATTCAGAGAACATTGCTCTTAAAGTGCAACTAACCTCAACTTTTTTTTTCGCTTATATAAATCTCCTTGTTGTTCTGATCAACACAACAAACAAAATATCATTGTAGCTATTTTCAATAATTTTCTATGAATTTTCAACTCCGCCTTTTAGCTAAGACCTGAATTTGAGATGAGCTGGGAGCCATCTGACTATTCAATTCAAACAAGCCTCAGACCTAAATAATGGAAACAAGGTGTGATAATTATATGGCAAATTATACACATCCAAGTTTTTTTGTCCTTGAAAAAGAGAGCTTTCTGAATGAATAGCAGACAAAATGTACATCCTACACTGAGGCGATTAAAATTAGTGAGGCTTCAAACTGCAGAATTAGCTATTCATTTGTGGATTTTAGATGTAATTGCATGCACCAGGTTGACAATTGGTGCTTGAGTTTCTCAAAGGCTCTTCTGCATACACAATTGTTTTGTTCTTTGAGCAATAATAATCAATTAATTTTTAATTAATCACTCACTTGAAACCTTTATTGAAAGCCTCCTTAACTATGACTTAATTCACTTCAGACCTGATAATATTTTAAAATGTCTTGCATCTTGAAAAAATAAACTGATTTTTTTTTTTAATATCACATGTCTATATTTAATTATTTCAAAGTAAAAAATACCTTGTAGAGCATGGAGTTGGATTCATTGTAAGTCTGGGCATTCTGAAAACACAAGTCCATATCTTTTTCCAGCTCATCTAGGCTTTCATACTGACCAGTCTGAGGAAAAATAATAAACTTCTAACCCCAATAGTACTCCATACTTTGGACTAAAACTAGCAGTGAATGATGAACCACCAGCTGACAGAAGAAATTATAAACTGATTGATTGACCTAACTGAAAATGTGACATTTACATGATGTATTTAATGCAATAGCATCACAGTAGGTTCTTCTCAAGTGATAACATGTTAGAAACATGCTCTAGTTGTCAAAAAAAAAAAAAAATTCAAGCAATAATTATTATCAATCTTCAATTGTCAAAGGTACCTACATGCATTAACTACATGTGTAGTGATTTACTTTTTCTTACCTTTATCTGTGATCTGATTTTAGACAATGCAATTGGCTGCTTGATGACTTCATAGTAATCAGGATAAGCCCTATGGTCAACAACGAACAAAGAATGCACAAAACTCTCAACAATTCACAGAATACTACCTCTAGTTGATTTTAGACTGTTTTTACTGAGGTATAAACTCGGCTTCGTTTTTTTTTTGCGTTTAGTCACAAATCGCCGTCAAACTTACGGCGCATGCGTATAATCTGTATAGTGCGCTACTGAAGCACATGGGTGAGTAATGGCAAATGGTATTGAGGTCTCGTTTGCTTCTAAATAGGTTTCTTGGCCTCAGCTTAAATGAAAATTTATTGCTATTGAACTTCCTTTCGCATTTCTTTCATTTGGTTCCCTGCATTTGGGAATTTTAGGTTTTAAAAGTGGACAGTTACTTGCACACTGGATTTCTGCATATTTAATTTACGGTGACCAGGCGCTTTGTTTATTTAGTTTATTCGCTTCTTCAAATATTGTTTAGAGTCTTATTCAGCTACTACAGCTAGTTCTACTAAAGAACTAAGTGGCTACTAATTTAACACAGTTGAAATACGACTGATCTCAAAATAACTGGCTTGTTTTTGTCGTCTTTTTGATTTATGACTTTCATCTTTCTTCAAATGATAATAATAAATTACTCCACTTCTTGTTTTCAGATTAATTTTAACATAAGTTCTTCGCTTTTATTTTCCTTTGTTTTCTCAAATGTTAGCTGTTATAGTACATGTACAAGAATGAAATTCTGTTGTACTTGGTTTCGTTTTTGTCCCCTAAAGTCAATATTTATCAACTTATTTTCGCAAAGTCGATTTTCTCAGCTTGTGTGGGACAGTTTGGCACGCGATAAAGAAATAATATAATTTCTTGTTTTCTCATCAGTTTTACACATGTTGAGTTCCTTTTGCTAATATTTTTCAATATTTTGACCCTTCATTGATTCAACTTTAATTAAACAAGGTCTTGAAACCTGGTCTTGTGCCTGTGATTGCTGCACATATGGTTTATTTTTGTGGTTTCGCTTTTTGTGGTTTCTTCCTACCAGGGAATTAGGGGTGGGTCGCGGGCAATTTCATTCAGTCGTCAATGGGTTAAATAAACTGTTGAGTTTGTGTTGACTGTGGTTGTATCATGCGTGGGATAAACTTATTTCTTTATAAGAACACAAAGGCCTCTTTATTACAAAATTGTCCCAGCTTTAATGATTATGTAATTCTATGTGCTGCAGCCCGAGTAAACACTCTGAGAGTGTCTAGTTGTTTTCAAAACATAACTTAGCCTGTGCCACAGCAATATAGCCTGTTTATCATGACTAAACAGCAGAAACCAAAAAATGACCAAGTACCTCAATAGGCCTGTTATTAGTTGCAGCTGTGGCAATAATAAATCACCAAGACTGGGTTTTTGCAATTTGGTTTTCTTTTTTTTGCCCTTTTACAACAGTCTGTTTTCGCCCATTCTTCATGTGCATACTTATTTTCTGGGTCATTTCCGAAAGCATCATCATCGCCACACATTCACTGTCCACTATTCCAAAGAAATTTTATTGCCTAATTTCAAATCAAGGGAGACTGGCACAAAATTCTATCCAGATGGAAGAAAAGATGTTTTTAGAGTTACCTTTACCCTGGTTCCAGAGTTTATGGAGGGAGTGAGGAGCGAAGCGAGGGAGAGGAAAAATCGCCTCTGGTAGAATCCGTTGGAAATCTCACTTCCATGCTAAGCCCAAGTACAGAAATTGAACCTTGACAATGATTGGCTTACATACTCGTTACCAGGATGTAAGCCAATCATCATCGAGGTTCAATTTCCGTACTTGGGCTTAGCATGGAAGTGAGATTTCCAACGGATTCTACCAGAGGCGATTTTTCCTCTCCCTCGCTCCCTCCATAAATCGCCTCTGGAACCAGGGTAAGTGACCTTTTGACTGTAAGCTTGATAACAGAAAGTAAAAAGACTGCAAAAAAGATTTTTATGCCACTAACCATGTGCTGCACGAGTTTCTATTTCTTTGCATGCAGACAAGCTTTCATCTTCAGGCAACAAGAAAAACATGTTGAGAAACCTTTGTTGGTTTCAATTATGTGACGAGAAGCTTACGGGGTAGAGTACTTGGCTCAATCAAGAATGAGTAAATCCATTGAAGAAGCTAAATTAAGTTCTGTAGTGCGACTATTGTTGTACCTTGCGCAGTATGCTGAGAACATTATTTTCGAACTCAGGCATATGCTTGGCAGAGGATATTCTTCCTTAATAAACAGCTGTACTGCCATGTCAAATTCTCTTCTTCTTGCTTTCTTGCTTTTTTCATCAACAATGCAATTAGTGCCATCATATTGTTTCTGATAGTATTTCTCTCTCCAGGCTTCCACACAGTCCAAAACCAGTGTCCCTCAAAATTTGTTTTCTGATTTATACCTAAACAGAATATCTGTCTGATAGATAATCAATCTGTCCCAATAACTTGTCTCTAGTATAAATGCAGCCAATGACAAATATAACAATTTGACAAACCTTCTGGATGGCAATCGAAGGAAAGGTTCTGAAAGAGCACGGCCTGTAGGATCAGTAAAGTGATGGATCTCAGAAAATAACATCATAAGCGGGTTATCTGAATCCTGATCTCCTCCACTTCCATCTTCATCACCTGGTTACAAGCAACGAAGCACTACTCAGTATACTGACTCTCTTCATAGAAGACATTGTCTTAGAAATAAGTTAGGCAGCTAAATTTACTAACTAAGACACAATGTTTTAATAAATCATTTTAAGTGTTTTTAATAACAATTAAGCATCTCACCACTTTGAATCCAAAATATTAGATTAGCTAATTAAAGAACTTCTATTAGTCCAGCTCTTTCTCATCAACTGAATTTGCTGATTCATTGAATGCAATCATGTTGCAGTGAGTTGGTGTATCAACAAAATGCAAAAGTGAGTATTCTTGAAACAAGCATTTCATTAAAGGAAGTAAAGTGGTTCTTATTTTTTAAAAACCTGTTCTTAGATGTGTAACCATGACTATTGAAAAACATTTTCTCACAAACAGCTAGAAGCCTGGCAAATAATGGACTGACCATGTAAACTGTCTTCTGGATATTGTTCTTCTTCTTCAGGCATCTCTGATCCCTGTTCTTTAAAATCCTCAGTCTCGTCTAACAACGCTGTCACAGAGGTGCTCATTTTACCTGCACTTCTACGTGCTCTATATATAGTACAAGAAAAAAGTAAATATATATTTATACTTATTATAATTTTATGACTAGCTCAGCGAGCGGGCAAGATGAGCCAAATCTCCCGCTGTGATTGGCTACCCAAGCGGGCAAGATGGAGCTATCTTGCCCGCTCGGGAAAAAAAAGAACTTGGCCAATATCCAGCCATCTTGACCTCATGCTTGGTCAATAACCCATAAATGAATGATTGTCTGACTATAACATATTAAGCTACTTTGTCCAATTATAAAACTTTCCAATTTTTTGAAAAGAATAAAACATTCTGGAGACAAAATTACTTCTCATACAAAAATTAATCCATTAAAAACAATCTAACAATCTTGTGTTTTGAATTATTTCAGAAACAGGTGACAAATCTTCAGATGTCTTTATCAGTAGAAAACAATTTCAAGTAAAACTTAAAGAAATATTCATATACTGTAACATATGACATGTTAAAATCAATTCCAAGCGAATTTGAAGTAAGTACTGTGTATATAATATCATTTAGTTATTGGAAATGGTTTTTCAAAATATTTTAACTGTGTTCCATAAATTGAGCAAAGGAGCTTATTATGAAGAGCAATGGATTGATCTGAATGAATCTATTCTTTAATGAAGTGATTACTGAGATTACTTCAATCTTTTGCTTGACTTGGCACCCATCATTGTGTGATCTATTTCTGCCTTCTTTGTCTGGATTGTTTTCTTAATGGCCGTGGCATCCTAGACACAACAACAAGGAAACCTATCAGTAATCACAAAGTTTGAATGCATTATACCAAATTACCAGGTTAAGACAGCAAAATTGGCATATGAAATTAAAAGCTGTGAGTTTTTCTTGATTTTTTTGTGTAACATGATGTTAAGCATCATTCTGTGTTTCCTTAAAAAAGATTGTTCTCCAAGTAACCACTCCTAAAATGTGACTTCAAGACTATTCATTGTTTCCGAAACACATATTCTGAAAACATGAAAGTTATCTCTGTGACTATACTGCATGACTACTGAAGTGATAATTAAATCAAATATTCTGTTCTTTAAATAGTGTGCAAAGGTCAAGTTTAAAATTGAAAAAACCAGGCAATGACACTGATTGAGTCACTGCAATAAATTACACAAGATATTAAAATACAGTAAAATCTTGTACAGTTTATTCTTCATGGCAATTATTCTATTTATCACTCAAACCTTATAGACTTGGGAACCTGGCTCATTGAACGCATGGGCATTCTTCACCATTAACAATAGATCTTTTTCAGCATCTTCCAAGGAGAAGTACTGGTTATTCTAAGAACAACAGGGTGTTGAATAAAGCATGACAGCATGAATTGTAAAGGGGAGGTTTTTTGATAATGCTGAATTCATATGCTTCTGTTGTCATTGTTGTACATGTTGCTGTTATGAATAATGTTGTTCAAAAGATGATATCCCGGATTATCAACATCCCATTTACATGAATTGTTATCAGCAGAAGCTGATACCCACACGGGTACATGTACCTCCCCCCTCAATTTTTCAGGATATCACAAAACAATCTCATCCAATAATTGGTTATTATTCATTCAAACCTGTATTAAGGAGATAATGCTACAATTCTGAGCATTTGGCCAGTTATAAAAGGCTTAACTCTAAATATTTTACAAATTTAATGCAGTTGCTAGTCAAACTAATATTGTCTTAATGCTTAATGGAGACTTCACAGTATTCATTGATTGGTAGCACAGTATGCTAGCTCATTTCTAAACACCCTATAAAGTTGTTCCAAACTTCTCTGCTGAATCTTCTCTGAGTCTGTGGTTGGAAATTTGAATTTGTATCTTTGTTAATGAAGTACATGTACATGTACATGAAGATGCAACTTACCCTGAGCTTAGTACAAATTGTTTTTAAGTCTATAGGTTCCTTAATGATTTCATAGTATTCTGGATAAAGCTGTCAAGAGAAAGAAATTATAATTATACTACATGTAATAACAAAACTTAAGGACGTTCGCGCGAAAATTTTCTACTCCATAGATTTTTTTTAAACTTCTATCACGGACAGATAATGATTTACTTGTTTCAATCAAAGAAATCTAACTGTATAGGCAACTAATAAATAACTTAACAAATTGACGTCAGTTTTTCATGCATTTGTACTGTTATTGT
>OMLO01002523.1_pt1 | contig 14851 bp, 6 predicted proteins | sample 1674811 | NCBI WGS metagenome assembly OMLO01 (sample SAMN06265003, study PRJEB25207) | coral metagenome | isolation source: Coral host | place: Mexico:La Bocana,Puerto Morelos, Mexico | collected 2008-11-13
TCACAAAGAGTTGATGCGATGTAAATGAGTCTATGACATCAACCGGGGAATAGACCCATGCCCCTCACTAGCTCGGTCTTGACACAAATGATAACAAATTTCAGCTACTTTCCGTTAATTTTTAAAGCCCTTAAAACTATCAGATACTGACAAAAAAGGGAAATTGTTTTTGTGAATGTTGCTAAGTTTCATCTCAACTGCAAAAAAAAATTGGGGTTAGGTGCACTTTAAAGGAATAAATATAATAAACAGGCATAATCTGTAGGTTGTTTTTGAAGATATTACAGATAAGGCTCAAATACATTTCCCTTAGCTTAACTCATATGACAAGTCAAATCTACGTATCCAAACTTTGCCGTGAAGTCTCTATTAATCGGACACCCTCCGGACCTTCCTCGGTGTCCTGCTTCGAAGAGGGTGTTTCGCTAAATATAGGTTTGTTAAGAATGCACAAAATGTCTTAACGATTAACATTGAACAGTTTGTCAAATTAAAGTATCCTTCATGAACGTTTCAAACTTGTGATCAACCTTGATGTCTATAGTGTTTTCCTTCTACTTCATATCGACTATTTAAAGGAAGAAATTTAACTATCACTCAAACTAAAATTTGTGCTTGCTGAATAGGGGTACGTTATGACGATGACTTAAAGACGAATCTCGTCAATACGGTTTTTTCTGCTAGATAAAGGGTACCTGCTTAATTGGGGTCCGCTTATCAGAGAATTTACTGTATTTTGTTTTTATTTCAGACGTGACTCCGCCATCAGTTCAAGATTGCCCCGTGTCATTCTCAGATAAAACCGACTCTCTTCAAAAGCAGGTCACATGGTCACCACCAATATTTACTGATAATGTAGGCGTAGCCAGTGTGTTGTCCAATCGTCAGCCAGGATTCGAGATGCAGACTTACACGTCGATAACAATACGATATAGTGCTAGTGATGCAGCAGGAAATGTCGCGTACTGTACTTTTAACATTACTCTGGAAGGTATGTTATTATGTAATTTCAATTCTGACGCATATTCTCCAGTCAGTCAGTCAGTCAGTCCGTTTGTCAGCTCGTTTGTATTTTTCGTTCATTGTTTGGGACGATCAGATGCCCTTCCCCAAAAGCTATGAAACTGGTTATTATGCATGATATCCCATCTTAACGGCACCGGTGTCATAAAACTTGTGAAATAATAAATGAGAACGTGAGCCTATTTATTTCCTTTTGACTAAATTTCACAACAGTATGTAAAATATTTATTAATCAATAGATTTGCTTGATATTACTGATTTTCCTTCTCGTCCGTTGTCCTTCACAAGTGAAAGGCCCAAAAAAATCTGAAATTTCAATTCCATTTACGACACTAAGAAATGCAAGCAATTCAACGAAAGTGCCTTTTTACCTCTCAAAAAACAAGAATCTTTGTAATTTCAGTAGTAGGGAGTCTACAATAGATCTGTTCAGTGCGCCTGTGGCACTCAAAACGTGCTCTGGCTAAATATGCAATGACAACGTTCAATGCCAAATGGATAGACGAAAGAGTAAGCACTTAATGACTGGCCCCAAGGCCAAAGTTTTGTTTCACCGAGCCCCTAATGTTCCCCGAGGCGACGCCGAAAGAACATTGAGGTCGAGGGGAAACAAAACTCACTGTCTCGAGTGGGGCCAGTCATTAAGTGTTTGGTGATACCTCCTAACTCAAAAATAGAAAAAACTTACTGGACTTGACGCTTACGGTGACTGTGCCCGCAGGTTTCAAGTTGCACGACCTGATCACGTGCGAGTTGAGAGTTTTGTTCGCGCTTGGGACTTATTGAGTTTTGTTCGCGCTAGGGAGTTATTGAGTGTTGACTCATGACACGTGACACGTTTTCCCCCAATCGGAAAACGTCATTGAGTTGGGAGGTATAACATCAGCCGTTGTCGTTCACGTTCGTCAGACTAAGAAGAGACCTGGTCACTTTGTTGTTTTGCGGAGGACGGCAAAGAAATGTACAAAGATTAAAAACGCACGTGCACATTTATTGTTTTGTTCATTCAGCCTTTTGTTTGTTGACGTTTCCGTTCCCGTTGTCGTTGTGGTTTGTTTATTCTTCGTATTATCTTACAGGGTCAACTTGTATCAAGATTCTTAGTCCAAAGAATGGCCAAGCTACTCAGCTTGGTGTTTTTCTGCAGCTCAGGTGCGATAGCGGGTACTTCTTCAACCCGTCTCCACCCGGATTACCAAATCGCTTCGAAAATCCTTCTTACAGGTGTAGTGGTAACAAATGGGTGTCTCAGAATGATGGAGTGTCTATCTTAACCAAGGCACCGGACTGTATGGGTAAGAACAGACTATGGGGAAACTATAGTGTTAACACGCTGGGATCTAGGTACGGTATGTCATGAATGGTGCGGAACGGGTCTTGGTACAGATGTTAAGTGCTCTTCGGGATAATTACATCCAAACGATATATTTTTCAGATTTTTGGCATTTTAACAATGTGCTATAGCTACTGTATTTCAAAATTAGATATCATGATATCTCCATGATATCTTTAAGTTATCACGAACCAATTAAAAGCGAGAATAACTTGGGTTATTAAATAATATCCAATAGCGACTTCGTACACCAGCACAATTGATAAAGGAGTTGCTTACTCTTATTTGATATACAATTTGATGCAAGGCGCACATTTAGATGATGCTTGATTTTTTTTAGCGTACGTGGCGTACAACCCTACTACACCTTGTAATGGTGGCTCTATATTGTTGGATTATTCCATTTGCTGTAAGTATCACCGCGCAGATTAGAACAAATGTCAGCAGCTGATGTTAATGATTAACATTTGAAGGTTTACACTTACCAACCAGGAGCCCATTAGTAATGGGCTCCTGTACCCTGAACTGAGAACAAAACTTACATTTAGTTAAGAGCGCAATCAAAGAGTTGTCCTTTTTCACTTAGTATTATTGGAATTGTCTCTTGATAGCCCTACATTTCAATATTTTTTTACATCTTGAATGAATTCCATGACTGATTTGTGTTTTGTGGTTTGTTGTCAGTGAACTGTCCTCCTGGAACTTACGGCGACAGCAAAACTAACACCTGTAAAGACTGCATCCCTGGATTTTATCAGGACGAGGAAGGAAAAACAGAATGCCAACCCTGTCCAAAGAACTCTTCCAGCGTCATAACGGGATCCAAATCAAGCGAAGATTGCAAACGTACGATAAAATAACAAGCATGTTAGCAGTGTTCATGGAATCAAATTATCTAGACGCTTACTGCATGCACTGAGGCAGTGTGGCCGAGTTGTTAGGGCGCTATATCTTGCAATTAAGTCTCGCTCTGATCACTTAACTGGAGTCGTTTCTCGGCAGACCCTCCTCGGCCATGCTTGTAAAAAACGAACTTAACTGCCTCTCACCATTTGAGATTTTATGTCTGGAGTGTTCAGTTGATATTTCTGTTTCTTTGTGTTTAAGTGGAATGTCTGAGAACTAGCAAAATGTAGCTGAGCTAATTACTATTGACCACTATGAAAAAAGAACATTTGAACTGCTTAGCGCGGATAAAAACGACGCGTTACCTTTACTGACACTTGAAACGACACGCTGTCCACTGAAACGGTGAAAGCTTTACTAGACATAAGTTATATGTCGATAAAAGATCGAATCAAAATATGTCATCGCGCATCGCTTCAAGGCTAGGTACTGGGAGAACAATTGAATTTTCCAATGTGAGAACACCGAGAACAACGACCGTATTATTGTTCAAGGAATGTTGTGGATTCTTGAAGGTCCTTAGTACTAAGGAGTAGGAAGTAAGTACTTCCTCAGACCGTCATCTCTTGCAAGTCGGAATCACGTCAAATTGTTCAGTGAGAGGTAGAAATGTTTTTTTTTTTAGAATGTTTTTAGAAATATTTTTTTTTGTGTGTGTGCTTTCTGTGAGGGCAGTTGCAAAGTTTGACATCGTCGAGCTTTCGTTTTAAAACCGGACTTGGAAAAAGTCTTTTTTTTTTTGTTATTTTATGATTTAGCTGTTTGCAAACCTGGTTACTATTCTACAAATAATGGAATCTCACCATGCGTGGAATGCCCGGTGGGAACTTATCAGAATAACGACCAGCAAACCCAATGTTTTGCATGCCCGACTGGGAGAAATACAATGAGCACTGGAAGTACGTCACTGGAGGATTGCTTGTGTAAGTAACTTTTCGATTCGTTCCAGCAGTTTTGGAAGATAAATATATACCAGTAAATAAATTATAATATTTACATAGCAAGCTATATCAGCCTTAGCTGCATTTATTTCATGCGGGTCCTCCATCCTGGTCGGATTGGAATTTGAATATGTTGGCTTTTGCGGAGGGTGGAAAACCGGTGAACCAGGAGAAAAACACTCGGCCGAGCAAGGCGAGAACCACCAACAAACTCAGTCCACTTATAGCACCGGGTCGGAATTACCAGGGCCACATTGATGGGGGGCGAGTACTCTCAGCACTGCGGAATCCTTGATACTCTTTATTCAAAAAATGCTAATTGTTATTGAAACTGTGCCTTGTTCATTCATACTATACTGAGAAACTCTGATAAACTCTATCCACCAGCCCCTGTTCGCATCACAGAGACTATTCCAGCCTCAGATTACACAACGTACGAGAATCAAACCATTTCGCTTGATTGCTATATTGCGGGAGATCCTACACCATCAGTCACGTGGACAAAAGTTGGAGGTAAGGAAGCTATCGATAGGTCCTTGAGAACAAAATAGATACCTTGAAATAAAATAACTAACCTATATTTACCCTGGGTAGTGTTCATAGCACGAAGGCTAGAGGGGTCGAGCAAACAACTGAAACATATAATTCAAATTGAGCATTACATTGTTAAGAATCCCAACTTCTTGGAACTTACGGAAGGTTCAAAGTACTGAATGTAACTATTGCTATAGCGCAAGTTCACGTCAAGCCCTCTGCAGCATTTTATGTTTAGATTTGACGATACATGTACGTATTCTAAATGTTTATCTCTTGACCGGAGACAGGGAGCTCTATGAGTGACTACTCTGCAGAATAATATTTTTTTTTCTGGAAAACGGATTGTACGGGGCCGATGAATTCAGCTTACTCAAACATTTACTGGCCCGATAGGGTTTGTCTTTAAGTAACAGAGCGCGTTTTAATTTCTAAGTTTATGCGTTGCGTGACATTAAATGGCGGCCCTATAAGGCTCTCGAGTAGGGAAAAAGATGAGTTATTGCTCAAGTTTTGGTTCTTTGTCTAAAAGAAGTATTAATTTCGATGTTTCGGAGCTCTAGAGTTATAATAAGAGTACAGACGGATAAAATTAAAAACTCGGACTTGCAAGCGTTGCACTATGCAGATTTGTTATATGACTAGCTCCGAGAACGTGCAAGATGAACCGAATCTCGCGTTGTGATTGGCTACCCGAGCGAGCAAGATGGAGCTATCTTGCCCGCTCGGGATACGGGCTTTGTCCCGCAAGTAAAATTTATCATATTTTGGTGTTTTATCCCATATAATAAATCCTTTATTGACCAAGCTTGTTCGGTCAAGATGGCTGGATATTGGCCTCGTTCTTTTTTTGCGTGGCAGGCAAAAAAAGAACTTGGCCAATATCCAGCCATCTTGACCGAACAAGCTTGGTCAATAACCCATATGTACTCACTACAACCTCGGAATGTTTGTAAAATAAAACACAGTGGCTACTCCAATATTTTCACAGGCTCACTTCCTTCCCCTGACCGCCTCACTACCAAGAATGTGTATGACCTGGACTCAGAGTTAACTGGCGTGGAAATAACAATTTCCGGTGCTGCTGTCTCTGACTCTGGTACTTACGAGTGTAGGGCAACCAACAAGTATGGCTCGGTTACCAAGGAGGTCACGATTGATGTCCGAGCTGGGTCGCCTCCAGGTGAAGTCGTCTCTGGATAGGTAAGAAGCACCATGAAGTAGCCTGCAGGAAAACTCTGTCTGCCTGCCTGCCTCCCTACCTCTGCCTACCCCTGCCTTCGACCGGGACAGAGTTGTTCAAAGAGCGGATAACACTAGGCACTGCGCTATCCACTGGAAAGTGATTTGTCTGGGCGCAGTTGTTCAAAGAGTGTATAACACTATCCACTGGACAAATGGTTAGCCTGTGGATAAATGCTGACCAATTAAACTACACTCTTCACTTGTTATTGATGTATCTGATGGAGAATCGTTCTCTACTCTTTGAACAACTGGGTCTATGCTTCCAATAACGATATGAAGCACTTAGCGAAACAGCACACCAAGCAGAAAAACAGTCAGTTTTGCTTCCCCGAGATCCTTTACCTCGGAGAACGTGGAGGGTGAATGAGAAACAAAACCCACTGTGTCCCGAGGAGAAATTCATATGCGTTTTGTTGTATCTCCCAACGTCAAAAAAGAAAAAACAAACGCGAAAAATTGATTTGCTTGACGGAAAGGGTGGCTGTGCCCGCAGTACGACTGCGCGGCAGTCAAATTGAGCAGTCCCGCCGTAACGACACGATAAGACAATACCTAAGTTTCTTTGGCTTCTTCTAATGCTTAACTCGAAAAGTTTATGTTTGACTTGATGAGGAACAGGAATTTTGCTGTTTAGTTGTAAATGATACAACTATTTCCTACCTGGCGACAGCGATCGAAGAGCGAGTTCCCGAACGTAAGCAACCCATCTTTTAGCGCCAAATTAAAATCTTGAAGACACAAAATGTTCAAATTTTCCCCTTTGCTTATCCGATATGTTTTCCATGACTGAATGAATGCCTTCTCTTCTGAGATACGAGGTCCGACTTCAATAACTTTTGACATTCAGCCGACTGCCACGTATTTCAAAAAGTTTTGCCGTTGCTTCAAAGTGCATAACTTGATCACCTGCGATTCCAATCTTCAAGTTGTGGTTTCCTTAGGGAGTTAGTGAGTTTTGTTCATCCTAGCAATTAGTGAGTTTTGAGCCATGAAACGTGACACGTTCTCCTCCAATCGGATAATGTGTTTGAGCAGGGAGGGATAACAATGCTTGCTGATTGGGATTTTGATGTTTTGATGATGCGATTAAAAATATTAGTATTTAGTGTGCGCATAATTTTTTGGCTAAATTGCTGAATAGCTTAGAATTTAGAATAGAAAATGTCAATCCGGTCGAATATTCTATTTGAGGGCGTGTCTAAGTTTCATAAAAAAAATCATATCGCTTATCTACCTGTCAGAATATTATCCTTTTCCTGAACATGCGTACGTAAAGTCTGCTATATTTAGCTAGTACATGCAACAATTTTTAAAAAAAAGAGATTTGGCATTTTTTTTGTTTGTCTTTTTAGAAATCAACATGGCTACTAGCTAGAGCTAAAATAGAAGAAATTAGAGACAATCAAATTCTTACATTCTTGGCGCTAACTGTGGTTTGTTGTGATATTTTATAGATATCCTGAGGTTTGCCGAATCCGCGTATTGGATTGAGAGATTAAAAATAGTGTTGGTCAAACAGCGGAGCAAAATAATTTTGTCTTGTAATTGAAATGGTGATAGAAATAGTAAATCATTTCAAAATTTATCTACTGCCTCATTTTGTATGATCTTTAATAAATTGCCAAACCTTCGATAACTTGAAACGGGCCACTCAGTAGAAAATCCATCGCTTGTCAAACAATTCCTTAACAAAGAAACATTATGCGACGGCAATTTTCGCACTCACCTCACCTCCCTATGGCCCCCTCCACACTACGGTACACCGGAAAATTTTGAAAACGAAACAATCAGCGGCGGCCAAAACGCACGAGTGCATCCTTGAGGGTTAGGGTGAATCGTAAAATAATCTTGACGTTGTCGTTTTTGAAAAGCTCTGTTTTCAGCACGCAGTAACACTAAACGGAAATTTCAAATTCCTCCGGTTTTAAGAGCGTTTTCCTGACGGACCAGTGTGGCTGGTAGGCGCAACCGTAGCAGCGTGACGTGCGTTTTCAAATTTCTCCAGTGTAGTGAGCATGGCGCCGGACTATGTGTTTTTCGAGGGTTTGCGAGAGGGAGGGGGCTGAACAAGTGCTTTCATAGGTATAGAAGACTCATTTATCAGAGATCACAAGAGCAAAGAAGAATGTCGCAATCGGTAGAAAAACAAAAAACATTTTTTTCAATGTTCTTCGTATTGTCAGGTCTCAACAAAGAATGCGCTCTAAGGTAATACAATAGCTTGAAAGGAAACAAAACGTTTGTTTAAATATGGCGAAAAAAGATCAATTTAAGAGAAAATACATTTTGAAGGTTTTACTCAAAATGATTGCTATGGAAATTAGTCACAGCCTTCTGAAGTAGTTGATGCTATTATAATGCGTCTTTAATTTCATTGCTGTCGCAATGAGTTTTAAATTTTTTGTCATCATTGTCCGGCTAAAACTGTTCGAATCTGCGCGCGGTTCAAAGAAAATCAAAATGGTGGTGGCCACTAGTGACTAGAAGAGATAGAGGGAAGACATAACGCAAGTCAAGAAAAATGGAAGTGCCTTGTAATTGTAGCACTTACAAGGCAAGAAAAATTGTTTTCGGACGGAGTTGGAGGGCTGAAAGAAAAAAACAGTAGTTTTTGCAAACGATGCTGCCATTTTATTGACTCGGACACCTGTTTTCTGAAGGGACAGCACCTGCAATTGTGACCAAGTTGTTGTAACTAAAGTAGTGGCTACAAAATCCCAGGAATTGACACATAAAGGAGGTACACCAGCTCTCCTCTATTCAGAATGCCATGAGAGAAGTGGAGTTTCTGTCAAAAATGGGAAGGAAGATTGTACGTTTTACATGTAAAATGTATAGTTTTCACATTTTTACTCTCTTAAGGCAATAACTTCTGGTAAGTCTCAAAATCTGCTTCTGTTATGCCAGCTTTTATACACAGCATTCCGCATTATTTGTCTGCATTTTCTATTAACTTTAAGAGCTCAAAACATCTGCCTGTCTTTTTGGTATCGCAGGGGGATTTGGGGGAAATTCGATGTTCAAGTTAGCTTTTTTATGTAGTCAAGAGTTTTTTTTACGGCAAAATACACCACTTTTAAAGTTTATACGAAACTACATTTACCACATTTACAGTTTACTGTCCTGACCAGGTAGGGTAATAACATCGAAGCTCTTGTAATCGGACGCCTCGAAACGCGGAAAAAGTGTCCGTAACAGGAGCTGGTCGCTTACGAGAATGGTTCTTCGTAGGCGGCCACTTGAGGTGTGGGGGATAGATGGCCGCTTACGGGAGCTTGCCCAGCTAACGATAAATGGGGATCGTATTGGAACTGACAAAAAAATACCGCCGAACACGAAAACACTATTAACAAGAATGATGAAATACTCGGACACATTCCTTCGCTTATTAGCAAGTTTTTAAAGCGGGGGACTAACACAAAGACTGTCACGGAAAAGAGAGTAAACAGAAGAGCCGGATACGGCTTAGAAATTCCTTGCCAGTATATATTGTATGGGGACGCTAAACAGCCTCTGCCTAGACTAAAATCGAAACTTTTTAAGGTGTCCGCTTACGGGAGCAAAGAAAAAGTCTAAGTTGTAATTTCTGAAAGTGTCCGCGACCGCTTAAAGGAAAGTTCCTTACGAGAATGTAAAAATACAGAGTCTGTATTGAAGTTAAAACGGACTTTCAAACAAGGCCACCGTAAGCAGAGCTGTCCGCTTACGAGAGTGTCCGCTAAGAGAGCTTCGACTGTAGTTGTGTTATTTTAAACAAAATATGCTCTTCCTCAAGTAAGCTTTAAGATGAGGCCAAAACATTTATTTTTGTTAGCTGAGAAAAAGTCTGTTATCGTGTCGTTTTGGTCAGGACAGCTTAGTTTTGACTGCCGCTCGTAGTGCGGGCGCCGCCGCCGTATGCAAGGAAGACAACGGCTATTCCGGCTATTGATCAACTAAGTTGAAAATGTAAATTGGCCACGTAACGAGTTATAAAGCTGACGTTTCGAGTGTTAGCCCTTCGTCAGAGCTGACGAAGGGCTAACGCTCGAAACGTCAGCTTTATAACTCGTTACGGTAGCCAATTTATATTTTCAACTTAGTTGATATAACCAAATTACCTTGTTACCCCCACCGACGCAGCAACACAGTTTCTTTAGAAACTTTCACCGGCTATTCCACAAAAGTTTCTTGACGATTTCATTAACTAGGGTTCTGCGCGACCAGTGACACGTCACGTTCTCTTTTTTCTAACCACAGAAGCTTACCATATAAAATGGACGTACGGAGAAAATCGGTTTCTCAACCTGATATGGGCAGCCGATAAAAAATGCTATCGGAAAGTCCTTCAATACAATTCGATACTTAAACCGGTGTCGGTATAAAATAGATTTACATAAGATGATCATGAGGCGGGAAGGAGATCACTTTTCATAAATTCTCGCTTCAAAAATCCAGAAATTCTCTAAGCAAGCTCTAGCTTAGCCTTACGGTATTTAGAAACCTTTTACTTTATAGTTTGAACTTGATTATGTAGATTTTTTCAATGTACCTGTTGCTTTAAGAAATAGCTCCCGCTAAATATAACTCAACAGCGTTTTGAAATCCAAGTAGAATATTCAAAATTAGCCATTTCTAATTCACGATGAACAAAATACGCGGAATTTAGTCATTTAATGCAAATTAAGAATACACGCGAACGACGCTCAATTTGGGCGCTTTGGGCATTGGATGAAAAATTCCTGTTTTAATATCGAGGGATGCGTGCAACAGCATTTTTCAGAATTTAAATTACTACCGGAATAAACTCGCTTGTTCTGTAATGGTACCGTCCCCTGTAATTTATTATGTCGACGCCGAATGATTAACTAAAATCTATTGTATAATTACCGATAATTACCTGACTTAGTTTTTGATCTTTGCGTTTTGGGCCATTCTGATCCACTCTCGCGAGCTGATACGAAGCTTTGCACAATGTGAGCAGACAGAAAAATGCAGTTTTTCCAACGCCCACAAACTTCTCTGAGGCTGTTCAAAGGGCATTTTTACTATTGTCAATAACCGTATGTTAATTTTAATTGGTGTATAGTGACTTATGTTCTTTTGTGCTTCCGTGGAAGTTTGTGGGGATAAAAGATCTCACTTTTCTTTCTTTTTCCTTGCTTGAGAACACTAATTAGTAAAGTAACAAGTAGTGTGATAATGAATGTATTCGGACATTTGGAAACAGCATAAACTATAAATGAAGTTCTTACCTTTTTTACTTAAATGGAATTCCTCGTCGCCGCGTCTCTAGCACTAAATACAGAAAGCTGCAGGTTAATATGAACTGGGTAACTTAGTACATTACACAACCGCCAACAGCACTGATGTCAAGTGGACGTTTAATCACTCACCCGAACAAATCTTCGTGCCAAGTCGTTGCAATTTTAAATTGTCATTGGAAGAGAAGAAAGACCAAGTGGAAGCTTATCTGTTTGAGTGATTTTCCCTGCTAAAGTTATCTTGTTTTCAAACATTTGAAAATAACATTTGAAAGTGTGGCGGAAAAGAGACAACTTTTTTTCTGAAAACCATTTTCTCCATCTTACTCAGTGAAACCGGTTCCTCTCCCTGGCGACCAATATCCTCCCATTCTGATTGGTCGATATCACGATTTTGCACACCTTTGAGAATCATACAAAGATAGTCATACAACGGATAATTGATTTACAGTCCTATTTGATCATCTGGATAGTTCCACACTTGGTTTACGTAGCTTTTTACACATGTAAATTTATTCCCCCTTCCTTGAGTCCAAGGCTACACTCTAGCTACAAACATTGAAGTATTTATGCCCTTAAAAAGAGGACTTCGAAGTAGACGGCAAAATACGAAGCTTATAAATAACTTTGTATGTGTTGTGACCGGGGCAAAAATAATACCGCAACGGTTTGTTGGGAGTTCGCAGGGACGAAACGTATTTCGGTATGCGAGGAACATTTTTGACAAAGAAATTCACTATGGGCAGCAAAAGTAAATATAAAAACTGAAATTAATGTAGATTATTTACTCTTGGTACACCTGTGATTTCCATACATACATAGCCTTACCTGTAGCCTTACAATGAAGACTGATTTTTACTTCTATTGCGTTCAACGCGTTAATTGTAGATGTAAATAAGGAAAATTATACTGAAAAAATTATCGATTTAAGATTCGTAAGTCCAGGTGGTTGTTTCCAGTTATAGTATTGTTTACTTCATGGGAAACACTACACTTTATTCGACAGTTTAATAAAATTATCAATTTCAAAACCGATTTCGAATTTTTCTGGAAAGCAACTAAAATACTTTCTACAGCTTTATCTATGCACGGTACCGCGATCATTAATGGTCTCTTCTGGTGTCTATCTGTAACAGCCTGCGATCTAAAATAGAGGAGCAGGTTCTAAATTAGTTTCAGTCAAATAGTATTAATTAGAAAGTTTAAATTTTTTATTTTTATCCGTTGGGGCCAATTAAAATAACATTTTTGGACTGTGGAATGGTCTTAATTAAGAGGCTTACACCCCTAACGAGTTAACGATGGTGAAATCTCGGGATGAACTGATTTAGCTCTTTTAAATTTTAATTAGCAAGCGTAAATAGATTATTACACTACAAGATTAAACTACGGCAAGATTTGTTGACCCATCTGTGCCAATAACTGTAATGAATCATTTCAGGTGTTCATAAAGTAAGCATTTGCAGATTTTGTGAAACGACATAATTCTAAGGCAGTTTTTATCAATCACTCGAGTTCCAGTGAGACTGGCGGAAAGGACGGTTGTTAATCTGGTCCATCCCAGGGCTATGCTTTAGCTCTCTACAGTTTAGAATAGAGTTCTACAGATTACCATTATGTCAAAGGTCATTGCCTTCTTATTTCTGTTTTTGTCACTAGTCATATTTTGGAATTATGTGGAAGCAGCAGGTGAGCGTGACTTTTGATGATAAATCACTTTCATAAACAAGGAAAGTTGATAGAAATCTTAGCAACCAAAATCTAAGTGCTTCTAATATTACAAAACTACCTTATGGATTCCGATAACTTAAACTAAATTTACAGGTCATAAATTGTAATCAGTGCTAATCTTCTCATACTCATGAACCATTCTAGTTTCTTTATGGTTTTAATTAATAATCTCTTTGGTGTTTTCTATCTTAGTATAATAATATTTAATTCATGTTTTCTTTAATCTAAAGATAATTTTGTGCCTGGCTTAAATAATTCAACGAAATACCGTGCCTGAGCTGTCGTTAAGTATGGTGGCAATGATTTACTAGCGAACTAATGTGTCGACAAATAGTTGAAAATGTCTCTCTTCTTTAGAAAGTATTAGGTAGTTAGGAAAGTCTTGAAAAGCGGCGATACTTCGAGCTTTAAACATGTACCGTTCTGATTCATTTCTTTGTGTTTATCATCACTTCAGAGTCGTTTAGTTCGAACGTTTTTGACATGATACCGAGTTCTCGCATTCCTTTGTCGCAAAATTCCTGTTGGAATTTCGCTCCTTTAGTTTCATCTAGCGATGTCTTTCTCTAAGCAGGATATTCCCCAACCAATTTGGAGAGAGAAAGGCTCTTTTAAAAAGTGCTTAAAGTTACGTATTTTTATTTTTTTTTATTTTTTGAGCTTATTCATAGCAACAGACTCTAATCATTTGTTAACCATATAAGTATCACCATACGCAATTTGAATAAAAAAGGTGCTTAAGTTTTCAAACTGTTATAAAAAACATGATTTATCTTCAATTAGCGTTACTAATAGCTATTTGTAATGTATAATGGACTTATTTGCTTTTTTAAAATATTCATTTCTTTTGCGAAAGTGAATGGTGGTTGGTCGGGTTGGTCAGCCTGGAGCGGCTGCGCAGCCGGTATTTGCGCGGGAAATCAGCGTATTCGAACAAGAACTTGCACCAACCCGATCCCAACTGAAGATGGAAAATATTGCGATGAAGGAGACAGCTCAGAGCAAAAGGACTGCATGAGTGAGTATAATAGATTGCTGTTCTATAGACCATTTCCGAGTTACCTTGTACCTCTGTTTCAAAACCTTTAATTAGAAAATGAGTTTGATTTACATAGAAATGAACCTGTATGCGAAATATATTTTCAAATGAATGGTTCGCATAAAGACGCGATTTGAAACACAGGCACAAGGCGACTCTGGAGAGGCCTTATGTATTGCCACATTCGGTGACTAATTTGCGGCCTATGGTTTGTAAAAACTTGCTATTCTTTAGAAAAAAAAGAGCTGGGTTTTCATCGCTAGGTCATACGCATGGCCAAAGCTATCGAAGGGCTTCTAATACTAATACCCAATCAAACAATTTCACGCGTGTTTTCCGAGTATTGTCTTGTTGGCATGGCAACCATTATGTGACATACTGCCAACCAACATATTTGTTAAATGGAGGGCTGTCCTGATTAAAACATACCGAGAAATAATATAATACGGACACATTCCCTTTACAAATATCAAATTGCTAAATTTGACTTTATCCCCTATCATATGATCAAGAATGAGATTTGGATTTTTTACTGTGTAATCTTAGAGCAGACATATTTCAATTCAGGTAACCATTTTCCTTAGCAAAAGTTTGCATATGCATTCACATTTACATTGAAATAATAATATTAATAATAACAATATGATTAATAATGGTAATAATAATATTATTAATAATTTTTTTATAATAACAAGAATTAGTAATTGAATAATTTTTGCTAGTCTCACTAACTTCAAAGAAATGCCATTGCAGTTGACGGCGGTTTCACAGAATGGAGTCAGTGGTCTCTCTGCGATAACCCGTGTGGGGGATCCATAGTCAACAGGACCAGAGCTTGTACTAACCCTACCCCTAC
>OMLO01002524.1_pt1 | contig 14849 bp, 9 predicted proteins | sample 1674811 | NCBI WGS metagenome assembly OMLO01 (sample SAMN06265003, study PRJEB25207) | coral metagenome | isolation source: Coral host | place: Mexico:La Bocana,Puerto Morelos, Mexico | collected 2008-11-13
TTTTCACTATATAATGAGCACAGACAATGTGTTTTATTTGAATTTGTAAATGATGGGGTGAGCCGTCGACGGTCATTCTTTAGTATCGCTGCTTTTTAATAAATGAATGAATGAATTAATAAATAAAAGCGTATGCTTTTGAATCAGGCTAGTTTCCCAGATAAATAGCAATTCTCACCATGACTTCTAGCCTGATCAATTGCTGGCTGCAAGTGAAGTGGTTCTTATCTTATATGCTGCCTGGTTTCCCTTCGTCCAATACTCGACCAGAGAGCCTGTATACAGGCTAATGCTGCAGAAGCAGTTTGCCCATATTATAGACCCTATGCATAAATGGCTGCCAATTAAAAATTCTTTTGTATACATTTAAATTAGCCCAACTAGCCTCATTTGAGAATTAAAATTCTTTTGAATTATCAACTCAAAAACGAGGTTAGTTGGGCTAATTTTAATACTTACAAAAGAATTTTTAATTGGCAACCATTTATGCATAGGGTCTATAGCAGCAGTTTGACACAATGTAACCTCGACTTTTAGCTCGATGAAATGAGGTATGCACCAAAGAAGAACATACAATGAGGTCGGTGGAAAACCTAGCTTACAGACAACTTTATCATAAAAAATACAATAATAATAATAATAATAATAACAAAATAACTAAATATTTTAGGCTATGGTAATGACAAGCTACGCGATCGCGCCTTGTCAATATCTTATTTAAGGAGACATCCTTACGTTTTACTGGCCATAATAACAATCTGCGCTCACACAGACAGTGGCTGGAGTTTACGAACTATACCAACAGCTATTCCGCAGTAAGATTTACCAACAGCACAACACGAAGTGACAATAATAATATTAATATATGCAATTCGCTTGTTATATTCTCTAATTTTTTAGGTCTATTTCACTACTTCATTTTTGTCTGTCGACTGACAGAAGACTGGCTGTCGAAAGCTCATAAGTTTAAACAACTTTACCAGAGAACGCTTTTTACCCCTTTTTACAATGAATCCTGGTATCGGATCTTCAATATTTTTACATAACAAACGTACTCGTTGCGAAACTCACCATGCGCAGTTTGAGCGATGAATCGTGACAACAACACTTGTCTCCTAAAGAATGTGCTGAGCTCATCCATGTTGTGAACCATCACGTGCATCCCTCCAGTTGTTTTTGCAATACTCTCTAAAAGTTTCTTCATAACAAACGATCAACCATGCAAGATACAAAGTTCCAGCGGCCAAAACGAAAAGAAAATGAAGAACTTTAATTTCGCTAGCTTCGTCTCTAGCTTCCCCCTTCCCATTGCCTTTCTCTTCAGTTGATTTAAGAAAACTATTTTAAATCGGCGAGGAATTCTTTATTACGACGATCACCCCTGTGTTTAAGGACCAGTTGCGTTCTTCTGTACACGGGTGGCAAATTTCTTGTGATAACTGAAATGTCGGTTCACAAGAAATTATTTGCCATTTGTGGGGGGTTGTCACACAAGGTCCAGGGAGCGATGAATATGAGCAATGGTAAGTACGATCTACGATCTTTCTTCGCAAGGTCAGTAAGAAGTGTTTTTACTTGGTATGCTTTCCGTGTCCAGTTTATTTCAGTCAGAAATCAAACTTTGTCTACGAAAAGATCTTGGTTGCACCAGCAAATTTGTCAAACGTTTAGTACGCTAGCTCCATTCATTTACATGAAAGGGGTATTTCATAGACATTACCTTATCGGCATTTCCACACCCAACACAAGCAATGGGAATTTTGTATGGAAGGCCCACCTCCTGCCAGCGAGGCCCGAACAGCACCGCAACCAACAAGACTCCAGTCAATTCCTGAAAATCAAATCGGATAAGGGCCAGTTAGCTTTCAAGATTAAGTCTCTGGGGTGTAACTGCGCAAATTTGCAACGCTGTACGAATTTATGGCCATTCAACCTATCAAATACTTCTTAATATTAACTAGAAGCCTCATTTTGAGCATGCACTCAAATGATCAAAACCCTTCAAATCCAGTAGTCTGTTGTTCGGCCCTCTCAACTGACAGCCTTAATATACTTTAATAATAATGCATTCCCTAGAACAAAGAGAGCCTCACCTCGCGCTCGGGTAAACAAGACAGACAATGAAAGCGAAAAATTTGGGTTATCTGGACCACTCGTGTAGCTTGCACGGAATAAAGTTCTTACTTGTTGTGTTTCACGACCGTTTTCATCGGTAGGCTTCCCGTCGGTCATAAGAATGATGCGTGGACAAAGCTTTCTTCCGTTCACATTTACCACTCCTCCTGTAATTAACATAAAGATTTAGAAGGCCACCTCTAACGACTGCGATAGTTCATAGGTTAATCGTAATTATTAAAAACTGGATCATTGGATAATGCAATTCGAGAGTTTTCATTGGCTTAGCATTCATGAGTCATGAAACCATGCTTTACAAATATGGTAAGAGGACGCGTAATTTTTGGGTCTCCTATTTATGATTGATCGTCGCAGTTATGCACACAACTTGAGCAGTTTCGAAATTAAAGCCTGAAAAAAATTGAGGCCTGAACGGGATTCGAACCCATGACCTCTACGATACCAGTCCAGTGATCTACCGACTGAGCTATCAAGCCATTCATTTACTTTCTATTTTATTGTAATTTTCTATATTTTGGGGGTGTTTTATTAAGGTAGTTATTCCACTCGCGCTGGTTGCATATGAGATAATTGTAGCCAACTCTGCTATCTACAATCTTATATCCTGAACTCGTGCTCGTAGTATTGTTATTAGTATATTCAATCAAACAGGGCTTTTTATGCGATCCAGAAGCCAATCGCTTTGAAGCATATTTCGCGCGCTCCTTTTGACTGATTGCTGACATTGTTTTTACTCACTTACTTACTAAATAAAATTAGAGTGAACAAATGGGAAAGAAAAAGAAGAAATGACTGCGTTACGAAATTGGTTTCTGTCGGTGATAATGACGGTCATAATGACCTGGTGAATGGTTGGAAAAACTAAAGGATATTTTTCACCGCGGCAAAAAGTTTCATTCTTCGAATCTGTCCCGATTTCAGTGGATGTCGCGTAAGGCAACTACTTCCGTCGGACCGGTGGAAAAAAAATGTTAACCGCTGAATTTCTTACCATTTTTGCCAATCTCCTGCAGTGCCATCAACAAGCCATCTTTCATTGGAGTCGTTCCATCAGCTCTTAGTCCAGCTGCAAAAATAGTGGGAAGTTAATCCTATTCAGACCGGACATTTAATCTGATCTTCTGTGAGGGTCTCATCATGTAACTCTTATTCACAGTATTAAAGCTTATGATCCAAACGTATTGCCTTTAAAGTCTGTAACATGGATCGAAGACGTCGCTTGACGTAGAACTGACATCGTGTTTTCGAACAGCTATCTTGGATTTATCATCGGATGTTTACGAAACTCTAGAAGTAACCAGAAATGGTTCAAAATAGAGTCAAAACGTACAAGGAAAGCTAAAAGATCTAAAGAAAAATACTACTTGGAGACGGTCAAAAGGAGTTCAAAAGCGCGGAAGTAAATTCGAAAGCTGAAAACGTGCATCGCGCAAAATACCGTTGTTATGGATATACAAGATCTGGAACCAGTGACAAGTTATACCAAATTGCTGCCCAGGTAAATTGTTAGGAAAATTTGCCAAATTTGTAGTTTATTGTTACACTTGTTGACAACAACGACAAATAAAACTCGCAAAGGGCCTGAAAAGCTCCACTCTCCCAGTGTTACACCGACTCAGAAAATGCTGATTTCTTAATCTGTGTCCTATATGGCATGACTTACTAAGCTGTAGACCGTTCCTCAGCCAAAGTTTGGATAGCGCACAACTGCATGTTAATAACTTACCTATTTTCAATCGAAGACTAAGGTAGTTCGTTGACAAGTTGTGCAAAATCTGTGTTTTGGCTCCAAATTCAACAATTGCGACGTTTTCCTAAACATAAAGGAATAAACACAAATAACAACGGCTATAAAGACGTGAATGCATGCATGTATAAGAATAACAAAAGTAATGAAAGTAAATCGACAGAATTGAGTAAGATTTAATTAGGAAAATGCGTTATCACGTTTTAGGAAGCCATCTTCAAGGGTAGGCGATTCTTTGTCCATACATTGTTCAGTATTGGAATTTAACGAGTATTATTTGCATATTATTTCTGACGCGTGATGCCTAGCCATTAACATTTTATGGCTCCCAAAACCACGATATTAAAGATCTTTTGATCTTTTATTTTTTCATGTCCCACAGGTATGTAAATATGCGTTCACTGATAGCTACCTATGAGCATATGTCATGTCTAAGATCAAGTTATTATTCTTAGATTGGACATTTGTCAGTAGCTAATGGCTGGCGAATGCAGCTGTGTTTTGACATGATCAAGGAAGCTAAAAGTAGCATAATTTCTCGGAAGCTGAAACGCAATAAACATTTGTCATTCATTCATGCATGCTCGTTTAGAAGCTAGAACACGGTAGAGAAAAAGCTAGAGAACACGATCCGTTATAGTAAAAAAAAACCCTTTTGGCTTTATATTTAGTTCCTTCTTTGTCCGTAATATATTCTATAATTATAGTTTTCTCACTCAGTATAACCGCGCTGCACTTTGTCATCAATGAACCTTGACTAGCTATATAGACGTGATCTGTATTCATCTTTGAAAACAAAACAAAAAAATATCGAGACGACTGGCCCGCGTGGGTAGAAAACACTATAGTTTGGACCAAAAATATTGGCTTTTCATATTTTACCAACGTTTCAGAGTCATTTCTCGATCACTCAGCTCTGCCAGAGAAGAGAGAACTAATAGTTAACGATTACGTAAAAATAACCTCGCTAAGGGCCCGATTTCAGGATTTAAATCTACATGAACGTAGTTTACATTTCGGAATAAAAAAAAATGGGTTAACAAAATGCAGAAATCTCTATCTCCTCTGCTATCCTATTTTCTCGAATATTTAATGGTATTTCTAATATAATAACGATTGCGGCTGTCAAAATTCAACCTTTGTATAAAATTAACGAATAATGAAATTGAAGAATGAATTGGTTGATGAAAATATTTGACGACGAATGTTCGAGGATGAAGTACACAGTATATATAGATATATAAAAAATTAAAAGATAATTCCTGAAAACTTAGCCGACCTAGTTTGCAGTAAATTTCCACAATATTCCCTCACTTTCCAGGCTGTACCTCCTAAGGGAAGCCACCGAACCAATCTTAAATACACAACAGAAATTAACCAGGGCTGCTTATTCTCAGAATTTCAATTCATCCAAAACACGAAACGTGAGGAGAAATTTCAGTGAGATGGGTTTCATTTGTGTTTACTCAATAGAGACAGGGGACATCTAAGGTCTATTTATCGTTTAATCTACCAATTAATCTTCGTCCAGACGAACGACAACATGCATCTTCTGAAAATCTGAAACCAGGTGAAAAGATCACCGCTATCGATTTTTTTTTAGCGATAAAGGTAACAAGTCACAACAATGACGGTACGATCAATAACACAAACCTTGGCTGCAGTTAGGCCATTGACAGATACAGATAAAAACGAAATGCTCAAGTATTTAGTCTCGGGTACAGATAATGGTTATACGAAGGAACGAGCTTTTAAAATGCCCTATTACAATTAAGAAAACAAAAACAAAAACATTGTTACCACTATGTAACTTACTTTTGTCCCGGAAGCCCGGCTAAGAACGAAGACATACGCATCCAGTGAATTTATCGGGTGTTGAATTCGAATACAGCTATGAACAAAAACTATTGTACGTAGTATTATATTAGTTACAAAACGTTCTTCTGCTTCATCGATACTCCTATTGGTCGCTAAGCAGAATTCTCTTCAGATGTAGCTCTGTAGGTAGGATTAAAGCATCCGAAATGCTTCGCACTTCCGCGGTCTTACCTTTAAGTCCGCCTGTCTTGCAGTCTCCTCCACTCCCTCCAGGAACTTGAGCGCTGCAGCTTTAAGCTGGTTGATGCCCTCATTGTTGTTAAAGCCCATGGAAGCCGAGGTATCGAGGCACAAAACTGTGTCTAAAGGCATCTTGTAGTTAGCGGATAGCCGATCGCTTGCTGATGACACAAAACAAGAGCATTGCATTGACTTGTACAGATGCCGCTTTCTTATTCCAAATAGCTGGACACAACGAAGCAGACTCATGTTGGCCCCGAATTCTGAGTTTAAATTAGTAAATACATTTATCCACCACAACGCCTAGAAAACCTACCTACAAACCTCACATCTACTCTACTAATATCTCCTAGGATAATACTCAATTAGGCCAATGGGCAACCGTGCATGCTACTCCAACACGCCAATGTGGCTGTCTGCAGTAATAACATGACAATCGTGAATTCAATTTGACTAAAGTCCTTTAAGCCAGAAACTTTTAAACACTCCTAATTAAGAGTAAGACTAGCTGGAATTTACCAAGCTGCGGTTCCTTTCAGCAGGCTTTAGTATATCAAGCTAGTTACTGATTGTAAAGCTTCGCGTATTGTGTATCATTTCCTGCCATAACCTGCCATCGCGTTGCACCCGCATTAGTTTCTCAGTCTTGATCAACTGTTAATTCTAAAATCAAAGAATGAGACACATGCGATTGAAAGTAATATCAGGGCATTCCCGTACCTTAAAATGAAGTTTCTCACGATTAATGGTTTCACCTTGTTACAACGCAGCAAACTTGCTCGAATCGTGTCGATTGTCTTCCAGAGCTGCGATTAACGTCAGCAACGCCCACTAAAGGCTTAATATTTCAGGTTAGACCGGTTTAACCTAGCCTGCCCGTGCGAAATGACTTCTGGGAAGCGAACTAAATTCTAAATTTTCAGGATTTCTCGAGAATTCTCAGAAATCTTTGAGTACAGTCTTGGATTCTCGAAAATTCCCGAGAATTCTCGAAATTTGTTTCCTGCAAAAAAAATTTCCCACATTTGGAGTATTTCTTGGGAATATTTCCACCAAATTAAATTGTTCTCCGGTGTATCAGTTACTCCCTCTCACAAGTCCCTCTCGGGTTTCTCTTTGACTCGCACAAATAATTAATCCCGGAATAATTTCACATTGATTTTTGTATTGGAATAAAAGTGATCAAGGGACCATTCACTTTAAGGCCAATAGGAAAACAGCCTGTCTCCTCGCAGGCCGATAAAAAATCTAATATTTAATTTTAAAACAGCTGAACCGAAGTAAGGCTGTTGCCCGGGGGAGATACTCCCTTATGTAGATATGGGCTATATAGGTATGTGCGGCCCCAAAGGGTATGGTTTTTCAGCCGTTTTGGTCATAAATAGTGTATCGATTCAGGCCATTTTGCCGCCATGCTGGTCATAAATAGGGTATCGATCTTTGCACTTTTTTAGAAGAAGCCACTTCTTCATCACGCCCTCCTCCCATCCGCGCTTTGCCTTTCCCTACCCCTTTTAACGCCTAGATATAGCCAGCAACAAAAGCTCTTCACCAATTCATGTTTGCGGCAAATGTGTACTTTACTTGCCGCAACGGCTTGTCACGCGCTCGGGTCACGGGCCGGGCTGTTGTAAGTAACTTGGTATTTCATTTATTTTTCTCAATCTTGGAATAAGGAAATACAGTTACTCGACCTCAAGTAATGTTGACTAACAGATAATCGATAAGTTATAAAGTAGGGAAAACCCTCACATACCGTCCGCGTCAACCGACGTCGAGGCTCTTTCGCAGCAAGGAGTCAATTGTTTTCCTTGGTGGGAGCGAAATACCAGGAGGGTTTTTAGTTTTCGCGAGCATTTCACACGCACTTCACTGGAAAAATTTTGGGGCAAGTAGGACTGATTAGAGGTATAATCAATAAAATTATTCGGTTAAAATACGGTTAAAATCCTCTAGAACTGTCGAAAAAGCAATACATAGACGGCGCATGATGTGAAATGCAACTTTATGCATGTTTAATATCATTTTCTCTCAACATTAATATTATTTTTTAGCCATTAGGACCGAGTGGTCAAATTCGGAGGCTAGGTCCCTACTGCGGCCTCCATTATTATATTTATTTTTTCACCTACACAGCTACACAGTGAGAAAGTCTAATTTTCACGTGCATAATCAAAGGATCTAGATCTCTTGGCGTATACAATGTTCTTAACAAATAATGTCTTAGCTGGTCTTTATGCGTCAGCTTACCAATGTTTGGTTGTCAGCGATACAACGACACCAATCGCTTTTCAGGCTTACTATCAGTTTCTTGCATTCCATTTAGCCGTTGTCCTACCAAATGATAACTATTAAGAGATGCGTTTTTTGCCAAATTAACATAAGTCACTCTGAATATTTATTAAAGGGACTCCTGATTAAAGAACAGGTTTGATCCAAATTACGAGCTTTGCTTAAGTTGAAGTTTACAATTATTTGCCTTTTTTGTAATACCTGTTTTTGTCTCTCACCTATTTACCTGTAAGATTTTAAATCGTGTCGGCGCACCGCCATGTTTATTTTTGCAAATACAGCATTGTGTAAATCTAGATATATAGAAGTGCTTCTAATCTTGTATAATTCACATTGCAGATGAATATGTTCTGTTTCAAGGAGAGATCTTCTTCTGCAGGTTCCATATTGATATTCTGACCGCGCAATGACGTCATTAAAGCATTGGCGGCGACCAGGTGATTTACTAAAATCCAAACATTTCGTATATGAACCACTTACAGAGATATCAATTTAAAACTCCAGGAACAGTTAAATGAACCATTAGGTTTACTTTGGAATTCGAACTACCTCTGAGGAAAGATTCCCTTCAACATAAAAACGGCTACAAACGGGTGCATTTTTATATCTAGGTTTGCACAATGCTGTATTTCAAAAACGTCCGACTGAGAATTGACGTTGATGTTGATACGAGATGTGCAAAAATAAACATGACGGTGCGCGGAAAATTTAAAATCTTACAGTAATTAGTACTTTTGCAGCTCAAACAAACCTTGTTGCTACAGAAGGCAGCTAGCTTACAAATTTCGAATTTGTTAAAGATGATTTATTCTAAAATTGAAACAGTCTGATGAGAAATTTATCGATGTACTTGCTGCTTTAATTGTCCTACATTGCTTCATAGCACTGCTAGTTGAAAACGTACTTAATCAGAGTAAAATACAAAAGTGTTCTCCGAATTAAAGTAACAAGCCTACGAATGTTTTACTATAGTCTTCAACGGGCGAAATGGTATAGAGGCGCGGTCTTTATCCGGCTTCGACCTTTCTATATTTTTCCTGTCAAAAAAGCGAAGAACCAGACGCAGTTTGTACCACAGTGGAACTCCGTTAGTAAGGTTACCTCCGTTAGCAAGGTCATGCACTTCATCAGGTTGTAACAACACTGACAGTTATCTTACTGAACCGGCTCTAGCGAACATTTGTGATAAATGTAATATTGTCTAGAGTGGCCAACATGAACTTTCCTTTTTTCCAAAGACAGTGTCTAACAATCACTTATTTGACTATTTTATTCCACTCCGCCCCCTCACGTAGTTCAATAAACTTTCATCAATTAGAAGCCATTCCTACAGTTAAATTTTACTACTTGATCAGCTTCAGATCATGAGTGGCAACAAATCTCCGATTCTCAACTTTTCAAAGCTATTTTGGACTCAGAATACGAAATGTTTAACTTATCTACCCAGCTCAACAGGGAACCTGCTATGTTTCTAATTGGGTTTATAACAAGCGACAAGACTCAGAGCGCACTATCAGTGGTGGTGAGTCTGGCGAAAGGGAAGGCAGCATGATGACGTCCTAAAGTGAAAAAAAATGGAAAGTACGGCAAGTCAATCGGTGTTCATTTCAAAAAGGAACAAGTTGGGTACGAAATCACCAACATGTTTCGGCGAGATAGAGGTGTAAAGAATTTTTACTGGTCGCGTAAGAGATGATAAAGAAAAGCTGGAGACCATTTGTTACAATCCTTCCTTGATTATCTTAATTTATACTAGCACGCAGTTCTATTGTTTGCTCGCTGTGACGAGCCAATCACAGATACTATGTGAAGCTCTGTTGAGCTTGTCATCGAATATGAAATCAAAAAAGCACAGAAATGTTTTTACAGTCAACTTATTTCTCCAGCATTCTTTGCTAGTCGTCCAAAACTCACCGCAGGGTGAACGAGTACGTCAGTTGCTCCTTCTGCACCGTTGCGATAGGTGTTGATGTGTCCATTGGGCCAACGAACCTGCGCATGGGTAAAGACGTAAACTTAATCGTCTCAGACACAAACAGGAAAGAAAGAATTAGTTTTAAAGAAATTTTTAAGTATTGGTGTATCAATTTTGTAAAGAGGAAAAAATCTGTACTTTTAATTTCTAAATTTGGAAAAGGAAGATCGAAGGTCGTGGGCGGGCATATCTTGCTAAATAACCTTTTTTATCCTTTTCTTAGTTTTTCTTTTTTCACATGTAAAGGTTTTTCTTATGATTTGCGGGGCCCCACTGAAAACCTCCAAGACGACTACGCTCCCTGAATAAAAGTGATAATTATTATTATTATAATCTGCTTTCATGATCAGCAACAACTTTAAGTACCTTTGCAACTCCATTCTCAACATTAAATACGCGGCCAATGTTTCCCGCTCCACCGTCCTGGTTTCCCCATTTCCAGTCCGGTCCTAAAATTTAAAACACACAAAAAATGGACAACAAGCCGTTATTAACGGAAAGCCTGACAACGGAAGTTTATTACAATGTATACAGTCAGTGAGGATACATTTCGATGTTTCTGGCATCTGTTTGCATTCGCGAATTGTTCAGTCCAGGCAAAAGTGATCAAAAGTTAGGAAAAGTGCTACAATTACCTGAGAAAAGACATTTCTTTTGGTAAGGTCTGAGATCTGCAAAATCTGACAAAACCTGGCAGATTGTCAGATATATATCATATAGTATGACGAATTGTCCTCGAATTTTGATTGGTTGATAGTTATAATCAATTGCAGGACAGACGCATATATTATACATGTATGACGTCAATTTTAAGCTTTTAACTTTCTGTTCAGTAATAGATTGCCGATTACTTCAAAATGGAAATCACTTCATGGCATTGCTTCAGCCATGTAAGACAGCTGATGACATATTATACCACGTAATACTAAAAAACACTCGGGTTAGCCTAATTAGCACTCCGGTTAGCCTAAATAGCACTCTGATTATCCTAACTAGCACTCGGGTTAGCCTAACTAGCACTCTGGTTAGCCTAACTAGCACTCTGGTTAGCCTAACTAGCACTCTGGTTAGCCTAACTAGCACTCTGGTTAGCCTAAATAGCATTTTGGTTAGCCTACATTAGCTTAAGGTTTCTTGCGGTTAGCCTTTATACTGAGGTTAGGAATTATAGCCAAAAGTTTCGGATTTTTGGCCTCTGCTCGTCGGTGCCCTAGTGGATATTATTCTCGCTAGGTAAGCGGCGACCTGGGTTGGAATCCTCTTTCCACCAACTTTTTTTTTCAATATCAAAAAAAAAAAGGTTAGGATGATTTTACATCATGTATGAAAGAATAAGAAGTCTACATGGTCTAAAACAATGCCATGTAGTGCTTTCCCTTCAAAATGTGTAAAGGACATCAGTGGCAAAATATTACCTCGTTAGCCATGTTCTTGTTCTTACCACATTTTAACGTCATCTATAATCAATTAATGAACACACGCATAGCAACATATAATCTACTTCTTAAACTAATAACTGAGATTACAGCATCCCGATTGCCATGCATTTGTTTGATGCTATTAAGAGAATACTATAAGTAGGTGGCATTATAAGAATTCTAACCTCTGATCACGCGACATCCCACTTGAACTCCCTCTAGAAGTAGCACACGTCTGTTTTCATCACAAACCTACGATTTGACAATGTTATTGCGCACAAAAATCGCTAATGTTCGCTTCGGAATGTAAGCTCTTCGGGAGTGTACAAAGATCTGTCTTACCTTAATGTCAAAAGCAGAATCTTTTCCATAGCGGTAGGAATTTTTACTACCATTGTCCCACTGAACCTCCACCCAACCTGAAATTGTTCGTGATGCAATCAGGGACTCGTTATTACTAGGTCTAGTACATTCTCATACAAATATAATTTACAATAACTGGAGACATTTTCGCGCTAATTTCCATTGTCAGTAAGCGGACAGACACATAAATGTATGACGCATTGAACGACAGCGTGGGCGCGTTACTTTCAAAATTCTTCGATAAAACATTGCTAACAGTGGAACTAACCAGGTATACCATCTGTTTTTATGATAGTGCCAGCTCTTCCTCCATCTTGATTTCCATAATTCCAGTTTGCTCCTCTTCGAACACGAGACCCAACTGGAGGGGGTTTAGGATAACTCTGATGGAATTCAATGAAACAAAATTATCATTGGATCATAAACGAAAATAGTTGATATTGATTTTCCTTTATTCGCAGATTTTAGCCCTACTAAATAATTTCTGCAGTGGTAACGGGGGTTGGCGGGTTTCCTGTGCAAGGAAAATATTTTCGAGATCGACTTTTCTCTTCCAAAGAGACAATGGGCTGGGAGAATTAGAGAGACATAAAAAAGCAGAATAGCATTGCAGGCATACACTTTCGACCGCCAATAATTAAAGAAAAACAGAACGCGACAAGTACCGTAAAACCAGAATACCATGATTGTGGTATTACATTTTAAAACAAGATTTACTCATTTATAAAACTGCAATTGACTCTCTGCAGTTTCTGCAAGTTGGTTGCACGTGTCTGAGTACCGAGTCAGTTCTCAATCAGATTTTGCCCGCTTGAAGTTTACGGTGTTATTCCAGTACGTGACCGTGGCATCTCGTGAACACCCAATCAAAACCTTATCGCTCCTTTCTTTTCGCGAGCACTTTCTCCAGAGCTCAGACTTTATATTCTCTTAGTACGGTCCTAACACGTGATCATCCGTATTTCAAGTGAACCGCCTTACCATCTTGCCTAAGAATTGCAAGACTCTCAAAAACGTGAGGCGATTGCACACACTAAAATGACATAAATATCGCCACATTTAAAGCCGAGTTAGACTCACTCCATCGTCATCGTCATCGTCATCATCTTCAGTGACTAACATCGCCAAGAGCAGTGCCATGAGAGGACGCTATAACAGAAAAAAAAAAAAAACGAACGAATCAATTTAAACTTAAAAGTAATTCTAACCATGATGTAAGATATGAGAGAAAATGCCCTCCAGTCGGAAAATAATTAGATATGAAATAAAGTATGTTCTGTCAGGTTTGCTAAAGTGGACATGTCTACAAATGAATTACTGGCGTTTAAGGCCTCGAATATAAAGGAGAAAGTGCAATTATGGAAGGTAGTCACCCTGCGTCAATTTTGAGGGATGTGCACATTTACGAAATCCAGCTAGACGTTTTTTATTGATCCGTTCGTTTATTTAATTGTCCGTGTTCTCAGTGTCCATACATCACTTCGGTCCGTCGGTCCGTTGGTTGATCTTACCAGCTCAGCTTCATCCGTATCTTCACCGAGGCCCTGCATAAACTGCTGTAACGCAATCAACGAATGAAGCTTAGCCAGGTCTGTTGAGAGAAAAATAATTTACCTTGCTCCATGTATTCATCAACTGAATAGAAACTCCGATAATTTCGGCACTTTGCTTTCCTAACTAATCTTACTGCATGGTTTTAAATGTGTGAGACCTTCCCCACCAATAAGCGGAATAACTGGATACCAACGAGCGATTAGAGAAATCTGACAAAACTTAGCGTTGGTTCGGACCAGATTCTTTCTCTGAGGAGTAGTAGTAATACGCACAGTAAATTCATGCTGCAGAGATAGTTTGTTCATTATGATGCTGCAGAAGCATTTCTGTCCGAATGTGAGGTAACCCACATAACTAACACTGCTATATCCCCAAAGGAGCGAAAGGACGACGAGCCTGCCTCACATATTTCTTTAAATGACAATTAACGTATTAGAAAAAATTTATCTCTGGTGGCAAGGCAAACTAATAATAAAATATGTCCTCGGGTTTAGGGGTGGTATTAGAATAACTGCATGACATAAAAGTACCCGTCACCTGACTTACCATGCGCAGTTTGAGCGATGAATCGTGACAGCAACACTTGTCTCTTGAAGAATGTGCTGAGCTCGTCCATGTTTTGAACCATCACGTACATTCCTCCAGTTGTTTGTGCAATTTTCTCTAATAGTTGCTTTAAGTAGTAAAAAATTAAAAAAAAATAAAAACATGTCGACTTGAACCTTTATCCATCCCTCGCTTTGCTTTCCAAAATTTATTAAATATCAGTTAAATCAAAGCGTGGTTTTCTTAATTATAGCCTGCTCGGCCGGCATTCAAAGAGGGGGAGGGAAACTAGAAGCTCAAATCGCGATCAAGGAGAAGGGAGGGAACGCCGGAACTTTACAATGTGGTCGTTTGCAATGCTGGCTAGAGGAATTATGACCAAAAGACATGAGCAATTCCTAGCTCTTTCATTGGCTCTTCTTATAACCAATAGGCCAGCTTTCCATACCCAGTCGGGTAACAAAATCTTTCCCTTCAAAGAGCTGTCTGACTGCTTTCCTCTTCTGTACTTTAAACGGGACAGTGAGGTTTCCGGAGACAACACTTGAAACCGTATATACACGTTTTTATGCTTTTTATTTATGGGAATTGTCATCTATAGATATATGCTTGCATTGCATTACATTGCATTGCATTGCACTGCATTGCATTGCATTGGATTGGACTGGGTTGTGTTGTGTTGTGTTGTGTTGTGTTGTGTTGTGTTGTGTTGTGTTGTTGTGTTGTGTTGTGTTGTGTTGTGTTGTGTTGTGTTGTGTTG
>OMLO01002525.1_pt1:5000-14847 | contig 14847 bp, 7 predicted proteins | sample 1674811 | NCBI WGS metagenome assembly OMLO01 (sample SAMN06265003, study PRJEB25207) | coral metagenome | isolation source: Coral host | place: Mexico:La Bocana,Puerto Morelos, Mexico | collected 2008-11-13
ACTACACTTGGGGGATAAGCGTAACACTTGTGAAATAAGCAGGTTCCAATCTGAGAGATAAGCATAACACTAGCAAAATTAGCACAAGCATAAGCGCAAGAAAAAAAATGTTCCTTTTTTCTCGTGCTTGCGCTTATGCTTATTTCGCTAATGTTATGCTTATCTGACAATTGTAAACCCGGCTTTATCCAAAAGAGTAGGACACGAAGTGCCCAAGTGTAGTGACTCTGACCGTGATTATGACTACGTTTGTTTTTATGTTTCGTAGCATTTTCTTTTCAATCAAATTTTGAAAGCAGCGCTAAAAATGCTAACCTTCACAATTCTTTCCATCTCCATAATATCCAGGTTTACAAGAGCAGGTATAGGACCCATTGGTGTTAATACACTCAGCATCGGCATCGCAGCTAAATTTCCCCGCAGCACACTCGTCAATATCTGAGGAGAAATGTACGAAAAAGCCTGATAAGATACAGTATCCCCAAACCAATGGACGTGCACACGTCCTCCCTATGATGGCAAATGATAGAGAACGACTCTATTTATTATCAATGCAAATGTAGCAGTTCTTTAAGTGATTTGCACCGATCATGGAAAGAAGAACGTTGGGTAGTTTTTAAGTTTTAGTCTTTAACTGAGCTGAATTCATCTTTTTTTTTATCTTTCGGGTACTCCCGATCGCTGTTGTTATATTCCATGCATTGAGAGCCTCGCGGGCAGTTACAAATATATGAGAATGCTAAAGCTCTATTGCAGAATTTTTCTTTCAATCCACTTAACACTATGTAAATACAACACTCATACAGACGTGGCAAAGAGTTTAAATCACTTTCACTTTTACTTTCTCCTGGATCAGTGACACTGCACGCATTTCTCATCAATCACTCTGTGAGGGTAATAACTCCGGTAAACGGTTATGAGCTAATCGCTTTCAAAACGATACCTACCCGTTGAGTCAAACGAAACAACACAAAGCGCAATAACTACGGGCGTTTACTTTTGCATCATATTGCCAAGTTCAGGACCATGCAGAATAATGACCTCCGGGGAGGTCCGCCAGTATAATTTATGATCCAAAGTAATATGGTGTAGCTATAACTCTCATGCCACCTTTGCAATCCTGCCCCGTAAATCCTGCGGTACACAGGCAGCGATATCCTTTGTTTGTAAAACCCGTTTGACAGGTCTCTTGATCATTGCACGGGTCATCGGAGCAAGGGCTCTAAAATGGTACACGGAAAGGTAAAAAAATCAATACTCCGGATCTTTTCAAATACGTTTTGGTAATGCGTGTGTATTTCCAATAATTGTGAATGTCTTATCACAAAACTGAGATGCCAAAGGTATAGGTAAAGCTACAGTGTTTGCTAATATCGGGGTTAGTAGACATTCAAATTATTGAATCATGACTTCATGATGACGCAACCTAGATGTATGAATCCGCCATCTTGAATTTCCTTAATTTTACCTCGTTCGGTTTCTTAGTAAGTGGAGCAAGTAGCTGAAAACCTTTTCAAATGACCTAAAGTGTCTAGATAATATAAAGTGGTTAGCAGAAGTATAATTTACATAAATCACCATCAAAGATGCACGACACACGTGCTCGACTAACCTAATCATTCTCATTCTAACCTAATCAAAATCATTCTCAATTTTGAATTTTGATTCTCAAACGTCACATTTTGCTCAACTTCATATTAAGTACATGCAATAAGCAGTTATTCTTGATTCGATGGTTTGCTACTAAATAGGACAAGATGGAAGTCCCATCAGAAGGCCAAAAAATTAATTTCAACAAAAATCTACTGTGAGAGTTTTGTGAATAATTGGCATTAATGATCCTATTCTAAGCCGTTTTAGGAAAACTCTTCAAATATGGTAGTTGTAGTAGTTGGAATTGCTTAAAAGTTTGCCTGGTCCCTTAATTGCTCATATGTCCACTAGCAGTGCCGTGTGATCTTGCATGGACGTTCAAGAACGAGCAACTATGATACTCTCACCTTAGCTCTACGGTATAGATAATTTGATTTTTCCTCCAGGTCTTCCTTGTGTTCTTTATGGGTAGCGTTATTCAATTCACATTTGTACTTTCCAGTTCCACCTTTCATCATAAAATTATAACTGACGCAGCTTGGCTCCATGAAACATAGCACGCCACAGAATTCTTCATTCGTGACGTCAGCGGTATCAATTACGTGGTTTATTAAACGGAAACCCTCGATAATGTCCGCCCCTCGAAACTCCAAAAGACGACAGTCGTCTGAAAAATGCAAAGGATATATAACGAACATCATCATCGTAGAAATGCTCTTTTTTTAGCTCTCTTGGCTGCTTCAAGCATACTAGTCGAACCTGCGATGCTTTCTTTATTAATTTGTTGACGTTGACGGTTGGTACTGAGACCCAGGAATAGAGAAATTGTTACTGACGCCAATGTCTGCGTACCTTTTTTTTGTTTGTGTTATTTCCCTATTGTATCATATGGCCAATTATAAAGAACCATGTAAACGGTGCAGCTCGCCCGTCTGTAGCCTGGCCAGAAACTGAGCCGGTTATGGTAACGAGCGAAATAGTGTAAACAAGATTCTCCTATTATGCACAGGATTTGTTCATTCAGATTTACACGAGTCAAACCTAATTAGTTAAGCGAAGTGGAATATGTGTAGCAAACACATATATGAATAGCATATTTTGGAGCTAAAAACCAGTAAGTGGCAAAATCGAGAGAAGTTTTAGCGAAAAAAAACAATTTAAGAAAATAGGACAAAGGAAAAAGGAATTTAGATAGCATATAGCAGAATTTCTGTTATTCTTTAGATGCTCTGTTGTCATGGCAACGACCTCCACCAGAAGTAACAGTCTAAATGGAAATGCAGTGACATAAACTTTGTTTCTGGTGATTCTCATAAACGAAAATTCAATGCCTTTGATTTCAATGAACGAGGCTTCCTTTTCTAACTGACGTTAATGTTGATCGAGGGAGCCACCTGAATTGATCTTGGAAATCAATTTGACGCTAATAAATATTTTGCTACTTATGTTGGTCAGACACATAAATCTTAGCACATTTTTTTTTCTCTTGGATAATTTATAAATCAGATTTCTCTTTGTCACTTTTTAACGCATTCGATCGTCTTTCAAACTTAACCATTTGGCAATTCTCGACTGGACTGATACTTTTACTCTTTATGTTTGCATGTCTATTATCACCCGATTCCACTGACAATTTTGGTCCACTTTCTACATAAGGAAGCAATCAGAGTACTTTATAACTTACAAGGAAAACTAACCTTCAGAAGTTCTTGCCTTGGAAACCGCGCAAAACAAAAAAATGCACGATATAAAAATTATATGCATGGTTGATTTGGTCTGAGTTTCAGACTCATATCCCAATGCATTTGGTTTCGTGTGTTATGGTGACTGAAAACAATACCTCATTAGTTTTTCTATTTTCTTTTCTTGCTATTTTGCAAGCTTGAACAATGTAAAGAAGTTTAATCAACATTCTTAACAACTCCAACTGCATTATTTTAAATTAACAGGTCCATTGTCTTGTTTTTCCCGAGGAATTTGGGAAATTAAAGTAAAGGTGGGGGACAGTTAATTTGTTAATTTCTAATTTGTTTCTGTATTAAAAATAGATCTAGCTAACATTAATCAACACCTGTTTCTGTAGTTGTAGATAGCAGTCATTGCGTTGACGAACTTCGGTGACAGTAACATCAACGGCAAGCTAAGTTCTTTTCGTTTCTTTAAATATTATTCAAAATAAAGATAAAGAAAGATGAGTAACAGAAGTTTTTCCATAGTTTGTGAAATTGCTATTTTAAATTTGTTTAGAGTTGCTAAGAATGTTCCAGAACTGTTTACTATAAACAGAATTTCAATTCAATAGCGTTATTTAATCTCGGCGGGCTTAATACTATAGCTCTCTTTGAGCCATGACTATTATATTTTAATTAAAATAGGTCTGGGAAAATATTCCTCAATTCATTGTTCAGTCATGAGGTGGTCGTATGGGATTTACTAGTCGTAAAGAGTATTGTGCTCGATACTGAACTTCATAGTTGACTGATGCGGGGGCAAACTGGGTACCATAGCAACAACAACAAGAGCGGGAAAAGGACCACGTTTACCTCCATTTAACCAAACATTACGGAACTTTCAAAACGAGCGCAAATAGAAAGAAGTATCTTTTAAATTGCCGAGAAATCTGAAAAAATATTGAATTTATTTTTTTTTTGAAAGAGGATTTATATTATCAACCAAAACTTCGGGAAAGTCAGAAATAAAAATCGAATTGGACGAAAAATTCCCGGAATAAATTTTCGAAGATCTGAGATATTTTCGATCAACGCAACCATTTTCGAAACGGGGACACAAGGAACAAAAATTTCCTGGGAAAATTTTCATGTAAACCCGTAATTTTTGAATTTCCAAAAAGCAAATCACTCACGAAAAAATTTCCAAAATTCCAGGTAGATAAATCAAAAGTTATAATTCTACAAATCATAGCTTACGACGTAAAGTCCCTTCCCTCATTACATGGCGAGGACTTACAGAGGCTAACATAAAGAGCAGTAACAAACTCTACAGTTGTATTTTATTCATAGTCATTAAGTAATTTTATCAACTGAAAACTTTCTACTTTATAGAGACAATAAACTGCAGAGAAAAGTAAAAGTACAAAGCTTCGAGTTTTTCACTGGTCATTAAATGATTTTGTCTACCCGCTAATTTTTATTTCTTAATTTATATCTTTGCTATAGTTTTTCTTACACGCGTGTATATTGTGTAGTAGGCTCCATAATATAAGGTCAATCACAAAGTATTTTAGGTTCTATTTATCATAACATAACATCATCGATATATTATAATATATATAGACTTCTAGCCGGGCCTAGAACCGGAACTCCCTTCACCCATTAGTAACCATTTCACAAACCGAATGCACTGAGCAAAAAAAAAATAATAATAATAAAAATGACTTTCGAGTGTCAAATAGCAAATCCACTCAAATCGAGGACGATTTTCGAACCTCATATATCGTGCTGATTCTCTGTATAAAAAGTACTCAATGTACCACCGAAATATTAAACTATAATATTATGGCTTTTCATTAATTATATTTTCTTACTTTAAAGTAAAGTTTTTCCCTCGTCATTTTCACCTTTTTTCCCGAGCGGTTCCGTCAAAATTAACAAGGCGTTCATGATCAAAACACGACCGAGCAAGGAGTCTTGGGCGATATCTCTTTTACGCAGGCGCAAATTGAAAATGCACCGCCAGAATCAAAAAGTTGAACAAATTTCCATTGTTTTGATGCGTAAAGTGTCGAACAAAAAGCAGATTTGACCTCGTCAAATCGCCTTTCAAAACAGCTATATCTCCCTCCTTTTGCTTTTGTCTAGTTTTATAAGCGTGAATGCAGTAGGAGAGGAATTGGGAAGCTCAGAAAGTGCTCCGGGGATTAATCTGCCGTCGTTTACGTACGAGATAAACAAGTAAGATCTGTAAAGTTGTCAGGCTAGTTTGTGGGGTTTTTTTTTCTAAACTCCGTCCGATAAATTTTCGTTGCAGTTTACTAATCTATACAGTTTCAAAGGAACGTAAAGAAGAAGACGGAGAAAACCATCAGTCGGTCCTCTCGGCTGTTGTAAACAAAGTGTTCGAGCGATCAGGTATACGCGGTGTAATAATCAATAACCGCATTTTAGAAGTCTTCAGGAAGAAAATATTCAGATCCTTCATCGTCCCCGAAGGGTCTCCACTCATCGAAGCAAGTGCTGTAGCCAATATAGTGAATTTTCAATCTCTTGTTGGGTTTGTCAACCTCCGTGATTTCAATATGATACAGTTTTGTATCCCTTTTTCGTGTATTGACCTTTTTAACGGGGGTGTATGCTGAGTATTCGTTGCAAAATCGCTTTGGTTCTTTAATCTCTCTCTTTGGCCTGTCCGCCATTTTGAAACATTGCACCGGAAAGCATGCGCATTACCTGAGGTTAGCGGCCGCGGCCGCCTGGAGCCGAGAAAAACAAATGTCCGTCGCATTGGGGAAAGAGTTTGATATGTGTTCGCTTTTATAACACAAAATTCTCAGCGAAAGACGGCAGAATATTAATGAAAGAAGTGTTGAAGAAACGGAGCGTAGGAGTTCCGTTATAAATCAAGGAAGTTTGGTAACTATATTTATATCATAGATACTGAGATTTCCTCACGAAAAAAAAGAATACGTAAAAATGGTACGTAAAATGCATTAGCCAATAGGAAACGCGAACGATGAAAACTCACAAGTGAAAAAACGTCGTTCGTCCAATCACAAACGCGAACGACGAAAACTCACCAGTAAACAACATCGCATCGCGATTTCGCTTGACTGATAAGCCTCAGTCAGTTTTTTTTCACTGACAAATGTTTATAAAAGTTGTGAAAGTGTATTTCTTGTGTTACTTCATTAAATATTTGACTTTGAAAGAGAAACTGATATTTTAGTTATTCTAGTTTGCAGGCATACATTGCAGTTGAGTGGGTTCCCTAAACACGGGGCTAAGAATGACAAAAATTGACTTTTAGGCAATCTCAGTATCTATAAATAAACATATTACGCCATGGAAAATGCTTTGTACGATTTTTTATTCACCCCTTGAGCTGTATTAGAAAACTCAACTCTTGAATAAAAATCGTACGCGCGCATTTTCCACGGAAAAATATCTCTATATCAAGTATATAACGAACAGCTCAGTTACATGGAGTTTGCTATGTTACTTTGTAATGCAGCATAATCATAGCAAAATATGCTACCGGCTACTAATTATTCTTTGCTTGAGCCATATGCGTGCAAGGGCTGTTTGGTTTGTTGTAATTTTCAGACTATAAGCTCACAAAAGACTGAAAAGTCCTTTTAAAGGCAAGCAAAAAAGCAATTTGGAAAGAAGTATTTAATATAATGCTAAAATAGTTTTGCTCTGAACGTTTTTACCTCCTGAAGTCTAAGGCAACTCCCACAAAAATATATTGTCTTCCACGCAGGCTAACAATTAAACCGAAAATTCACCGACGTTTTTCCTTTTAGTTACAAAATCTTATAAGCTATTTGCCGGTATTTGTTTACAAGGAGAAAAAAGTAAATTATGGATTAAAGGAGTTATTATTAGCGACACTCAGTTATACAATACTCCGACAAATTTATGCATGGCATTGTAATGTATTATATCCACCTAACAATAGATTAACAATACAATACAACAGAGAACGAAGCAACACAATAGAATGTAATACAATGCCATGCATAAATTTGTCGGAATATTGGCAATATTGGAGAGAATATACTAGAGTTACATCGTAGCAGTGTACATAAATGCAGCTATCATGTTTTGTGTCTTCTACGAGATCAAATGAAATAACTGGAACGATAAAACTTAACCCAACATAATTTACTATTCAATTTATCATATCCGGACATGAACTTTAACTGATCGTATTTATCTCGTGTTACTTGTCTGAGGGTTTGGGTACATCATAACAGTACATAATGGCTACTAATTATTATAATAGCCCAGTCTCTATCAGCCACTGAAGTTCAAAGGGAGTTCTTAGTGTGTGTAGAGTTCACTGAGCCAAGCCGTAAATTAATGAAAAGACGAGGCTGAAGGAGTTTAGACGCCTGATGGCCGCCTTTACTCCGTTCTACTCGCATAAGGTAGTTTTTTAAAACGAACGCCCAAACCTCTTCGGCGTAGACTGAGAGGTTCAGTAAGATCTCCATAAGTCTCCCTGAAGGTATGCCATATCAACCGTTACTTTGATGAACATGGTATCATCCCGCACAAAGCCACCTTGCCGGAGCTCTGAATGGGAAACAAAAGTCGGGCAACCCGAGGCTGCATTCATGTCTGACGTGGGCATTTTGAAACTGGCGCAGTTAGGATCCGGGCGAAAGGCGTCAAGAACGTCATGGATTTTATCTTGATCCAGAAGTCTGAAATGAACTTTTTGGTTGAAAGGCCAAGGTAATAACGCGTCATATTCACCTTTCATGATGACAAAGAATATAGACATGTGTGTTCCTTTACCATTACCATCCCCATTGGGGTAGAGACGGGCACAGACTTTGTAACCAAACCGGCCAACGTAGAACGGTGGGCTATAAATCGATGGCGTCTTGCCAGAAACAGCTTCGTCATACCGTCGGCTGTAATGGTCGATTTTCCAAACGTAGTCACCATTGTATGAGGTCGCCTCTAGCATTTGAATCTGCATATCTTGTTCTGACAGTTGGATCTCATGTAAATTAAGCTGATGTTCAGCTCGGTCCAAGCGCCTGTCGCAGGCACGAGTTGAAAAAGAATTGCCATAGAGCTCGTCAGCATGGGTTGTCTGGCCGAGACCTCTTGGACGCGCCAGCTTCTTTTTTAAAGTGACCATCTCCGCTTCATGATGCTTTATCGTATTTAGAATTTCCTGCATCTGAAAGGAAACAGCATCTCTGTTTCCGTTGTCTGCTTTAGATTTTAAATCATGAAGTAGTTTTTTCATATCCCTTTCTTGATCGCATATTGACTTTTCTATGATAGATATTTTTGTCTGCTGCGTTTGTATGTTGATCCTTGCTGCTACAAGTTCTTCGTTCTGGTTGTGAAGTCGAAGCTTCAAAGCCTTTTTTTCAGTCTCAAGACGAGAGATCTTCTCTTCTGATTCTTTGGCTTTCGCGTGATAGTCATAACTTGATTGGTTCATCATGTCCAAATGACACTTAAGATTAACCTTGATGTGCTCTTGAATAGTCTCCCTCTTTCCCTGTTTAATGCAATAAGAGTCTTTTACTTTGAATTGCTCTCCAAACTTTAAAAGCACATTACAAAGCCACGTAGAAGTTCCAGTAAATATTTAGCAGACTGTTAACCTCGCAACAGAACTCGAGTAATTACTTTAAACTTAACTTACTTTAAAATCGCAACCGTGAGGAGAGAAAGGACACAACATCTCCACCTTGGGACAATGGGAATTCATGTGTTCTTCCATCATGTCACGTGGTATAGCCTCTTTTCCACAATGTAAGGTGCAATCCATGGGAAACTTGAGACACACTTCCAAGTGATCCTAAAAAGATGTCAAATTCTTCTTGTTGAATGCGGTTGAAGATAAATAGAGCGGTTTAAACTTGAGTGCTGAACTAAATTCGCATTTAGTATGGTGTTGTATTACTACACACAAAAACGAAAGGTTAACGCACTCGCGCATCCAATCAAAATTAAAACCAAAACCAATCATTGCTTGCTCGCACACGTTTTCCCAATATAGGCGCTAATTTATTGGTTTGCGTTTTGATTGGTTTAATGGAATTGTATGCGTCGTTTGTGATTGGCCAGAGAAAGAACTAAGGTACGACACTCAATTAGAGACCGCTTTATGCACCATTAAAAATAATATTATCAAAATTTACATGAGAGTTCTGATACTCAGCTAACTGCTTTTGTTTGGCTTAAGTAACAAATTAGCTCAAAGAAATCGCCATAATATGCAATAAATTATTAAATAAATTATTATTAAATTATTATTGGCAAAACAGCAACATGCATTCCAAATTTACATATTGAACCTTCTGTGAAGGGGGGATGGGGGGGGAAGGGGTTGAACGAAGACCTGATGAACATGTTACTGTTACAATAACCAAGCTCTGACTGAAATAAAACTCAGAGGATTTATATCAATACCAAAACATTTTGTTCTGATCTTCATAACATTAAATTAAAACGCCTTAAACCACGTGTCGCAATTATTATTTTTTTTAGGGACCGGTCATTATTTATCGCCTGGGGGGGAGCGGAGGATTTAGGGGGGGGAT
>OMLO01002526.1_pt1 | contig 14845 bp, 11 predicted proteins | sample 1674811 | NCBI WGS metagenome assembly OMLO01 (sample SAMN06265003, study PRJEB25207) | coral metagenome | isolation source: Coral host | place: Mexico:La Bocana,Puerto Morelos, Mexico | collected 2008-11-13
CTTCCCATCCGTCTATTCCTTTGTTTCCCCCTCCTTTACCGTCTAGCTTTCCGTTTCTTGCCGGACTGGTTTGCAGAAAGGTGGGCCTATAAGTAGGGGCCCCACAAGCCCAATGACCCATGTATTTTCGGCCATTTTGTAAGGGTTATAACTAGGGTGAACTAACTCCATGCAAATCACCAGTAGTGGGTATCCCACCTCGTAGGGATGGAAAAAAATCAGAAAAACAAAAAGCATTTTATCGCTGGAATGAAAATGGAATGATACACAACATCTTGGCTTGAATGACCGCAAAACCCCCATGTTTTTTCTCATCTTTCGGAGATTTTGAAACACAATGGATCCCATAGGATCCATGGGACTGGTATTTACCTACATGAATGGTTGATTTTATGGTTTTATGGTAGGCAAGTATACCATAGATGGGATGCTATGGGTTGTTGAATCATCTCTTTTGTTTTGAATCGAATCATGTCAAGTTACTGAATTAGATTCGATCTGCTCTTGTTCCATTCGTTCCATTCTTCCGTCAAATTCAAACCATAATTTTTTGGATTCCAGCCGTTACTTTTTGTGTGTCTATATAACACAAAAATATTATATATATATATATGTATATATATATAATCCCTAAAGCGACATTAGTGACATGGTTGATAAACTGCTGCATGAAACACTGATGATTCGATCCATCTTTCATGATTATAGGAGGAAGGGTTAATTTGTTTTGTTTGTTTAGTTGGTGATTGTTTACTTTCTACCATGGGATCCATTACCAATTTTCACCAGCATTTGGGGAATATGTTTTACTTTTTCCCAAGCATCAACCACGCTTCTCCCAAGTTTGGGAATTCCAAATCATCCATAAAATCACTGGAGTTTCCTGGTTCCCTTAACAGGTGGTAGGTACCATATAATCCCCCAATTGGCAGTATATACCACTTATATACCACTTATATATATTGCCTATTGGGTGATTATACATCACCTACCACCTATGAAGGGAACCAGAAACAGCTATTGATACAATCATGATTACAATCCTCAGAATAGATCCCCCTTCGAATTTTCCCTACAAATCTATGGGTTTTCAGTGGAGGTCTTATGTTTTTTTCTTCCAATCACCAGGGAAGCTAAATATCTTCCATGTGCAAAGGCATCTCATCTTCCACATCTCCATAATTGTGTTCCACCCGTTAATTTTCCAGAGTGTACACCCCCTGAAACTAACAAAGCACCTGAAAAATGGGTGATTGGAATACGATCGTTTTCTTTTGGGGCCCGGTAGCAGTCCCGGTAGCTTTTGCTGTTAAACTTCGGGATTTTATCTATCACTGTCACTTTGTTCAGGAACCAGGTTTTGTTCTATTTTGTCTTTGAAAAAAGGCATGATCTTTGGACCCAACTGACAGTGACCCTGGATTAGCCGATGAAACAAATCCTGGTTGTTTAATTGTTGTTTAGGATATTTAAGGGATTAATTATACCTAATATGCGGATGATTTTCTAAACCATTATAAGGGATCGCATCGTTCAACAACCAGGATGACCTCATGGAAATTCTCCGGCGCTGTTTTTTTTCTTCCCAAGCATCCATCCTTCACCTGCAGGAGGGTATCGACCCCTCGAAGGCCGATTAGATTTCCTATAACAAGGAGGATGGGCTCCCAGGTTATCGTAAGTGCTTAGGAAAACCCCCCCCCCATTTTTTTCAGCCATTTCGCCTATTCTTCTTAGGAACAACCCCAGTTAGAGGACTTATGATCACCATGGTTACTAACCGCTTACTAACTGGGATGATCCTCCAAGTAGTGCTGGAGACATATTACCCATGACGCATCCACATGAAGACCATAATTAAAGCTCAACCATTCATGTAGGTATAATACACCAGGCAACCATGCATGGTATGGGTTATCATATGATACGTGAGATATGAAATGATTTATGATACCATATATGACATGCAATATTGCGCTATATGATCTATATGACATGGTATGTGACATGCTTTGCTGTAATGCAAAATGTAATATGACAATTCTTTGCTTTCAATGATACGATATATTATTTGATATCCTACGATTTGATTTGATGTAATATGATACTATGTTATATGATATGTATTGATATATCGTATGTTAGAATCTAGCCTGATATGATATGTGTCAGGGTCTAAATTCCTTACATTGCGGATGGTCATGCCACGTTTAATTGGGAATCCTTATAATGGGTACTGTATATACAACCTTACTGTACGGTTGATGACCATCCCCTACCTAGAGTTTAGACGCAACGGATTCTCGCAAGTTGCAAGTTGCGAGGTGTAAGGCACCGGACACTGGTGGTGGGGTCCATACACAAGGTAGGACTATATGCCCATCTGAAATACTATACACCAATGGCACGTGTGGATTGAAAAAAGTCACGTCATGCAACTTGAATTGAAAAAAGTGTACACATTCCCTGAGGATCCAAGTATCTTCTTAAACAGTCATTGGTTAAACTGTCACTGAACATGGTTCTGAGGCCAAATGTTTCCCAGAATGGTCTTGCTTGCCATGACCGCTCTCAGAACAAGTTGGCTCATAGCATGGCCCCAATGGTGACTTCTCAGTAATGATAGCACTATGCAGCACCATTTAGAACATATGAATAATGTATTACTGCTTTAGCATGTCTATATAGAATAGATGTTGGTACTACAACTGTTCCATGCACCAGCCTTAAAGGGTGCTTCTGATGGGGTTGCTTCGAAATGCTGCCTTGAGAAGTGCCCTACCGGTTGGGGGGATGGCAGCTTGGGGTAGTGTGAGCTTCCTGGCACCATGTTTTCTTTTTTTTCTCGGTGAGTGTTGGCTCAGCGGTGATCCGTTGCATTTGCATCGGTCCTTAGCTGTTTTGGTGGCGATGTCAGTTTTGGTGGAGATGAAGAATGATGATGGGTCGCGGCTTGTGCAATCCCCGATGAAGTTCAAAGCATCCGTACCATGACTTCAATTTAATAAAGGTTTCGAAAAAAAAATTATTGAAATACACTTTTTCAATGGGTGTTGGTCGGAACTTGTCCCAGTAGTAAGCCTAGGTGATTGCCACTGACATGTACTTCGCAATCCAGAACTTTGTGGATAAATGTGCAGTGGATGTGATTCAGGGTGAGGCTTGGTTCCAAAGGGGTTATAGTTTGTGTGATGTAAATGTAATGGAGTAAAATTAGATTTTTGTCATCGCCCTCATGCAGGAACGAATGGTTTGCAACTGGGCCCGAAGCCACACCAATCCACAGGTGGGAGACCCAACATGTAAATCACAAGTTTCATATCAAATATGTTTCTCCCACATATTAATCACATGGATTCCAATTTACCTTGGCCTGCTTTATGTACTTGTGCTATACTTAGTCAACCCAAATAGATTGAAAAACGGACAGGTCAGGTATATTGGAATCCACTAAGCTGGATACTTGTTATGTGATCCTTTCTCAGGTCTATGAGGATGATCTTGAGAGGAACTACCACCTTATCTTAGAGATCCTCATAGCCATAAAAACTACACTGCCGAATGGGCTACCGACTGTGAAAGACTTACAGGCATGCCTGTACAAACATGTGATGGAGGGATCATGCAGCTTTTAGCAACCCACTCCCAACTTGATGTCATAGGCATCTTTCTTGCTGGCTACTTTGCATCAGAATTGGCATCGAGATCTTTATGAGAAGAGGGGAGGGAAAGGCAAGATCAAGGATCGTATCAACCCATTTATTCCCAAAGTTCTAGCATCTGCATGGGCCTTTTGCTGCAGGACTGGGCATCTGACGAAGCTACGAAGATGCGATCGTTGCTTTCCCATCTCCACCGCCTTTGCAGCAAATCCAAGGTGTCAAGGCACTGCATGGGAATGAAAGGGAATGGAATGGGATGGTGTAGCAACATATTTTTTTAGCTGCAAACTTTCTGAATTTAATGTATAGTGAAGACATGGCCAACATGATCAGGAATCAGCGGGTGCATGTCCTCAAAACGCTGTACTTGAAGTTTGTCAAGGCAGGGTATGTATGATACCAAATTTGCAAACAATCTGCTAGTACTGATTGATGAATCAATTCAATATGGCTAGCTGTTTTTGTTTTGGCAGGATGATGCCGATGTCATTTCCAAAGAACCCCAGGAGGACACCTTTCACCTGTTTTTCCTCAAATGCTTAAGTGCACAGTTAACCCCAGTTCAACCATGTAGGACCAACAACAATTGGTGGTGGAACATGATGATGAGCCGATTGTGGTGCAGGCTTTGCCAGCATGTTTCACATTTTGAAGTTAAGACCAACCCATGTTTTGAATAAAGGATGTTTAACATTGATTTCACCATGTGCTATTGGTGCTAGGAACTGGTGGCAGTCAAGGTTGGAATGGGAAGGGTTGGAACAATCCCAGCAAGTGCTAGTCCGATTGCGTCAGAATGAACCATGAAAAAATTATCATTGCACAGGACCAGGAGGACTCTGTGGATGGGGCCTTAGCAACACTGAGATACCGGAGTACCAGTACCTGGTGTGTTTGTTTGAAACAATTTCCCAAAGGAAGATCCTGAAGAACCTGAACTTGCACTTGGGGATGACGTACCACCGGTCTGCATCCAAACTGATATTTTTTGAATCTTTGCTTCGAATGTCAAATTCCAATGTTTTCATCCACCACCAAAAACAGATATACAAACTTGCTGCGGTTCTATTTGAGTTCAATATGTCTAAGGCTGAAGTCCCAGATATCTCAATGGCTACTCCACCGTTGCAGGTTGGGTGCCTACAAAACTCTAGATTAGCCCAACCTCTCCGTTGCGCCGTGTTCCCAGGATGGAACCTCTCCAATTCCGCCGACTCAGCCAGATCCTGCCAGTTGCCCAAAGGGATGTGGGTTCAGCTGGTGAGTTTGAATTAGGCTCATTGCTGTATAATCTTATGACTAGGGCCTAGGGGTTTGAATCTCAGGATGTGGAGGATGGTGATGATGAATATTGGAAGAGCAAGGTGGGCAAACCTTCAATATGTTTTGGGTACAGCATATATGTGCAAAAATTTTGAAACCTTATCTGTTGGAGGCTATTAGGGAAGCATATGCCCACTTGCCAGACCGTCAGTGCAGCCATGAGGAGGTCGGCCCTTCTAGCTAGTGTTTCCTTTTAAGGTATAGTCTACTATATGCATATAAGTACTCCCACCCCAGATTTGTCGTCCTAATGTTGTTGGTTCAGCAAATATGTAATTCCACCACTTATTAATTCCCTGCCATTTGGCAAGGTTGAAGTGCCGGAATCAGCAGCTGCGGGATCTGAAGTTGTGGAGGCTGGTGTTGAATCATGGACTGGCTTGGATGAATTGGTTTGGGGATTAAGTTGTGCCATGACTGGCCAGGGTCAAGACTTTGTTCCCCTTCGCATCCGGATACGTTCATATTTTGAAAGATGGCCAGGTGCAATGAAGGCCTGATCTTACCATTGACATATGGTACCGGTCATGTTAGTGTTCATAGTTTCAACAAATTATGCTATTTCAACACTTGAGCAACATGATCCGTACCTGGTTACTCACAAAACCTTCCGGATCCAATACCCACCGTTGCTGCCCTGGCAGCCTTCACCGCCTTCTCCACCTGCTGAACCTGAAGCTCCTGGCAAAGATGAGAAGGCACATATGGGCCATGTAAATTTGGCCTCATATCTCGGGATCATTTTTTGGGGGTTGCAAGTTTGATCTTGCAGGAAAATCTTGCTGAACAACAAGCCCAGCTACGTAAAAAAAAGCGAGAGGTGAGATCAAATTCTTTTCAGTGCTGGAAGTTCATTTTGGTGTGTTGATATGCACCCCTGTGGTTACAAATCTTGTTGGCTACTAGACACCCAGAAAATTTTGTCTTTAGTGGTAAATTCCAAACATTGTGCAAATGGATCACTATCGATATTTTGTCTAATCCAATCCAGGCCATCGAGAAAGACCAGTTGGACAAGCTTGACAAGAAACGTCGCAAGGGTGATGCTGGTCAAGCTGTGGCAACCCCCAAAAAACGGGCAACCAAATTAAAAAGGCCGGCTGCATCCCCCAAAGCCAAAGCAAAAGCCAAAAGCAAAGCAAAAGCAGCAAAGGCTACAGGTGGTAAAGGTGATGATGAAGGAGCCAGCCCAAAAGCAAAAGCAAAAGCGAAGGCAAAAGGACAAAGCAGGAAGGAAGGATCTCATGATGCTGCAGCTGCAGCCAAACGTAGATTGAAAGCTGCACAGTCTTGGGGTACTTTGAAGAATGCAAATTTGCCCCTAATGAAAGTTCCCACAGACTCGCAGTTGGGTGATAAGATCAGCTTCACAGTCAAAAACCCTACTGGTACTGGATCGTCAGTTGGGGTAATTTTGGCAGCTGCTAGCTTTTATGTCGCAAAGCCTGTTCCACCGAGCCAATGGCCATCTACATGTACGCATCTTGAGGTTGGGTTCTTGGTGTTCTCAAGTTCTTTGGTTCTTCAGGTTTATTGGTTAAACTGGTTTGGTTTACTTACCGGGTCATCAAAGTGCATGGACAGGTGGATGGAAAGCGGGGCATCACTTTGCCTTGGGATGGAAAGCCAAAGGTGGCATGGGAACATGCAAGGGCCATTGCTGGCTGGTGAGTGGTTCCTAAGCCCAATAGTGAACAAAATGTTTAGCAACATGCATGAGTTAAAATATATATTATATTTCAAACTTCTTGACACCCAATGCCCAGGCTTGAGAATCTAGCTCTTGGCTGTTGCGGTATGAGGACAGCCTTTCAAACCTGATATTTCATATATGCAAGTGATCTTGATCCATATATGTCTGGCAGGATTGGATCATGATGAGCCCTGAAAGTGATAAGGAGGTCACGGTTTTTGAAGTTTAGCTGCTGGCATTTTCCAGCATGTTTGTCATGTAGCTGCAGTGTGTGATTTGGACATTTCAAGTGTGCCTAATGTTTTGTGGAAGTTGTTGATTAGGTCTCAAAGAAGTTTTGTTTTGCCTAGTGTCTGATGCACACTTGTGGTATATGATATGCCGAGCACGTACACATGTGCGACCATGCCGTGTGAGAGTGTGGCTTTAGCTGCCAATTACCTTTTACAACATGTCAGTGCCTCTATCCTCCAATTGGGCCTTGGGAGTAGTAACGTACGTAACATCACCAATGTGTGATAGGCTTTATAGCAATAGTACCTGGGGCCTTGTATTACTGAAAGAAGTTCATTAAGGTGTTGCTTGGGAACTTGGTTGGGGCATCTGGCTGGGATTGAAATGATGTCATGCCCTTGAGGAGGGATGAGTTCGGAGTGGTTTGTGATTTGGACACCGGAAACAAAAATATGCTGAACATGCTGAACTGGTTGCACTAAACCAAACTGATATGGGAAATTGGGAGTTTAAACCTGACTGATCTAAGCCGGTCAACACACTTATCTCTTACTTGTGGTTTTGTATGACTGTATGATCTGTTTATGACCTTCAAGTTAACATGAAGATCTCGAACATGTTTCACCCTGACCAGCATGTGTCCTGAATGTTCACCAGGTACTTCATCCACATGGCCAACCTCGAGCTGTGTGAGATCGCACCCATATGAATCAAGATCAGGCTTGCCCGAAAAGAGTCTGGGGTGTGAGATATACTTATCAATCCAAACCAATCCTGTGGGTGGATGTGTGTAGGAAGGATCTGGTTAGTCCTTTAAGGATAGATAGGCCTAGGAATTGCTTTGGAAAAATCAATGGAAAAGGGTTCCCCATTTTTCAAAGAAAAAGGGCAACCCTTTCTTTCCTGTTCTTGTACGGGAGGTGGCTACAGCAATGATGCTCCAAACATTCGAGGTGCTTTCTGCCCCTATCCCATTGCCAGGGTGAGGTGCTCTTAATGACTAACTTTGATCCAATTCGAAAATTGAATTTCAAGATCCTGAATTTGGACAATTTGGAACGTTCACAAACAATACCAGTACCATATACTATTCCAATTTGTTATATCATCCGTTTGTCCTGATGATGATTTCACTGATGCTGAATGAGGAATTGATTGTGTTGTGATGTGGTGTGCTGCTTTTCAGACCTGGCCCGTACTGGTATGGTGAAGAAGTGATTCACTTATATATTGGAACAAGTAAAAATGGTCATTATCCAAATTAATCTCATGCAAATCCAACTTTGATGTTAACAAAACCAAACTCTTTATCCAGTATTTCTGGCCATGGCTGCTACCCGTACATTGCGGTCTGTGCGCTTGAGCAAGCGGCAAGCATGTGCAATGCTTGTGCTTGGGGCCTCTCCGATCCTGTTGCCTGTTGGAACAATATATCAAAATGATGTGGAAATAAATATGATCATGATATATTTTAAGCTAGTATAATAGTACTATACTAGATATCTATTAACATTAATGTAACCATGGAACTATGAGAAAGTGAAACATGTTCCATTCTCCTCAGATGGACTTGCTTATCTAAGGATCCACCTGGCTGACATGGTGGGGCAAATTATTGAGAATGATGGGATGACACGGGACTGCTATGTGCATTATTTTGTGATAGTAGTACATATGTTGAAGTAATGTACTTGAGCCCATGTTGTCATCACAAAAAAAACATTTGGTATGGAGGACCTCTTCTGCCTTGAATATTTTGCTGGAGTTGCTGCCGTGGTGAAAGGATTCCGTTTTGGACTTATTTTTCTATGTTTTTCCCATGTGTCCTCCCCTCACTACCCTCACTGGGACAACCGGCTTTGCAAGGTGAAATGGACCTGGCCGCGTGTCTTGGTACGTGCGGTGTGTGTGCATGATGTTCTTTTCAAGCTAGTACTTGGGTGATTTAAATGATACTGGTGAATCCTGCTTGACTTAAGGCAAGCTGTGGACTATGAAGAGGATGGTTGTGCTCATGATCTACTTAATGATATTGGATTCCTTTTTGCAATCCGTCAAATTTTACGACTGAAGGAGGGTGCTTTATGTTATTGGGGGCTACCCTGCAACTCATTCGGCTTCATGGCACGATCCCAGCATCAACGAAGTATTGGTCAACCATTTGGAAGCCCACACTATGCGTTTGTTGTAGCAGGTAACATACTTGCAGCTCGAATGTCAGTGTTGTGCATGCTTTGCATAGCTAGGGGGGTTCGGTTCATGATTGAGCAGCCTGACCGGTCTGCAGCAAGTGTATTCCCATACATCATGCACATTCTTTCGTATGCGGAAGTACAACCACAACGAGTTTTCTGGTGGGGGCCTCAAGGATTGATATGCTGAAACCATTTTGGGGGGGCCACCATGCATACCCACTAGCTTGACCCACATATGGCTTCAGGTGGATGGGATATTATGGTGGCTGGTCACAAAAACCCCAGCTTGGTTTGGGGAATTGGTCACTTGCCTTGAAACATATACATTTAATGCATTATATAGATCTAGATTTGAGTTTGTTTGTTCCATGTATCAATCCTCCACCTGTTGGTTTGCCTGATTGAACTAAGTAGCTGGATGCCCAAGCTGTACCACCCACTTGAAGCTGGGCACCGCCAACAAATCAAGAACCGGGCTGCAAACCAATCACGGGTGATGACGAAGAAAACAGTCAAGAAGGGTTCCCAGAAACAGCAAGTGCCATTTGGCTAGATTAATGTGTGGCAATTTACATTTCATCTTAGACTATGTGTCAAGTGAAGCCATTTTCTTTTAAATTCCTTTGTAGTCTCGAAATCCCAAAATTCCCTATGTTGTGTCTCCCATTGGAATGCCCAGGACAGGTGGGAAGGACCTCAAGAGCTCTGCGGCATATCCGCGTGATTATGGCCGTGAAGTGGCACGGCTTCATGTTGCATCAATGGTCCCTTGGATTATCCATTTATTGGCTTATTCGGGGGTCTGAATAATTCAGCTTTAGATATTTTAGATTCAAAATACCGGCCGTAAAAGGATTATAATATCGAATGTGTTTTGGCCTGATGCATGTTGTTTGAACATGTGAGATGATTTTTTCAAACGTGTGTAAATATCTGTTTTTGCATAAGGCTGATGGTGAACCTGCTATTGATATTTCTGGTCTGATTCGTGCAGGATACAAGGCCTGGTTGGTTCAAATTACAGCTAGCATATTGATTCAATCTGGTAGATTCGGATTCGATATCTTAGCCATCTTCCTGGAAACCTAATTACGGCCTGCAGGAACTTCCTGATGGATGTCGGTGGCAGCATGCCAACTTTGAATCTCTGCTTGGGATGGTGAGAGATAATGCCACTCAGGGCAATTTCCAAATGGACCCAAATGTTCCTATCCAAATCCACCCTTGCCCAGAAGCAAGTGACATTCTGAAATCACAATGTGACGGAATGGATGGTTGATACCATGCGAGGTGTTGAAGGTTGCATGTTTCTGGCAAAAACCTCAAGAAATAAATAGGAAAGGGTTTGTTGTGATATATAGTACTAATAATGCATTTCAGCTGACTTGCAACCACCAATGCAGCTACTTATAGGCATTCGGATTTTTCAACCCGATGCTTACTGTTCAACATGAACAATTGCAGTTTTGCACAAAATTGAACTTGTGCTATATATCGATCCATATATGGCTAATTTGTCTTTGGTCTACTACTGACACAGGATGTTGCCATGAAAATGAAAAAACAACTGGTGCTTGGTGGGCCGGACTGGAAATGTTGTTTGGGCTGGTTGGCATGGTTGTTGGGATGGCAGTGCATGTTTTTGTTGTGGTTGTTTGGTGGTTTGGTGGTTTGGTGGTTTGGTGTTTGTTGTTGTTGTTGTTGTTGTTGTTGTTGTTGTTCTTGTTCTTGTTCTTGTTGTTGTTGTTGTTGTTGATGTTGTTGTTGTCGTTGTTGTTGTTGTTGTTGAGGTCCGCGCGCGCGCGCGCGCACGCGCGCTCAGATTGCCTCCAAACAGCCTTCTTGCACGCGCGTGCGCGCGCGCGCGGACCTCAACTCCGTTGTTGTTGTTGTTGTTGTTGTTGTTGTTGTTGTTGTTGTTGTTGATTTTGGACAACACTGGAGTTTACGATGCTATTTGCAGTTCCTTTACAGTTCCCTATGCGTTTCTATCAAATCCTACCTGTGCCTTTTTGAATGTGAGCTTTCCCCTGAAACAATTGTTCACCATTTGTGTGCGCTGATTTTCTCAGAAAGTCAGGACTACACAATCCAAATCAAATGGCCTGGAACTGGCGAGGAATATCCTCCGCGGGAATCTCCAAATCTTTGATCGCTGCCAAGACTGACAACAAGGCAGTCGCTCTGCGCCACCCTTTCACAAAGCCCACCGAAAACGGTGCCAAATCCGGATCTGCGCCTGGGACAAAAGAACGATGACAAGAAATATTGGTAGTGACTAAATGTTCACAGTCCGTTTCAAATCTAAAGTGTTGCAAAGTGTGTTGCAATACCTCTTATCAGAGCGCCTGGGTTGAGCATAGGCAAAGGTGTGTAGTCTGTCTCCAGCATATGTGATGAAGAAGGGTCACAAACGGTCAACTTTTCTGTGGCTCCAAGATCAGGGTTTGTTCTAAACCTGATGCACGCCCAGTCAACATCACACACACACATGCACACTCCTGAAAGTAACGGTTTCACTGCAGCATTAAACCAAGGCACCCCTGAGTTGTGACCAACTCCACCAACATCAGCATATCTTCGGGCTCGCACATGCTACTGAACCCGAAATCGGATCTGTACCCAAGATGATACGGGCGGAGAAGGCATGGCCCAGGCAAGATCTGGCATGCATAGCTCAGCCTTGGCCAACCACCCCTCACAAGATTGGCCATGCGCTAATTCCCGGTGGTTCGCTGAGGAGCTGGCGCCACGTCAGGTGGGAATGTCGTGTCAATGAACCGGGCAAACTCTTCTAGCTTGGCCTCGTAAGGCTCCACAATCAATCCACCCGAGACAAGCAATCACAATGTTACCATTAAGACTGTGGCCTCCGAATCATAGGTGGCATCCATGTAGGGCTGCAACCCGCCCACCGGAATGACTTTCTTCTCCAACCTAGGTTGGCCATGAAAATGTACCCCCTCGAGGTGTTTTAAGAAAAAACGTCCGGGCAAAGCCCAATGGGTAGAAGTCACTGATCCCCAAATCTTCAAAAATGCTTTATCTAAGAAATCAAGATGACTTTTAGGGCCGAATGGGTCTGTTCAAAGGGTCATGTAGAGTCCAGTAAAAACACATTCCTGCATTTCAAATATTGTCAATGAGCCAAGCCCATTTGCAGAAGCCGAAAACATGTTAACATGGCTAAGTCAGCTAAGAAACCATTCGATAACTTTGGCTGTGAAAGGGCATTGAACAGGCACACGCGCAACCTTGCTGCTACCCTTAAGGTTCTTCTCCCCTGACGCTGACTTGCGTTTTTTCATGGCAAAGCAAAACGGCCCAGGCCAATCACAGCCTGCTTCCAAAAAAGACCTTGAGACCTAAAATAAACCGCAAGACAAGGATGTTTCACTTTTACAAGAACGACTATGGCCATGGCATGTCCTGGCATGTGTCGTCCCATTGCCACAGCAAGCAAACGCATATACGATTCATCATGATTCAACGCCCTGGAATGTGTCCTCCCATTCCTACAGCAAACAAACATATGACTCAACTCCCTGGAAGGAACGCATTTAGCAATGAGCATAATTTTCCGCCAACGAAGAGCTGCTTTGCAGCAACATGCCTGTCTCACAATACTGTTCCTGAGGATTCCCTTTATTAAACAACAAGGGTTTGTAACGGATTTGGAAATGCCACTGCATCCAAAATGCTCCCCTGCTTTTGGTAACAACATGTCAAAGTAAATCACAGAAGCAAAAGAATCCGTCACCAGCCAAACGGCCGAACGACAAAACCAAGATATCCATCACCAGCAATGCATCTCCCTGAGGAATCAAATTCCCTAACCACGAAGACTTGCATAGAAACAATGTTGCTGAAGTGTCGGATCAATCCCGGATCCGACACTTCAAACTTGAAACCTGCTTGGGGGTTTTGCAAACATAAAAAAATGTTATTGGACTTATCAATGGACACAGGGAAGGAAATAGGATGTCAGAAGTTAACCCGCATCAACCACACCCAACCAAAAAACAATCATCACCCAAGTGTCGGATCAAGACCGGATCCGACACTTAAAACCTTTATAGATTTTTTAACTTTACAAAAATAAAACATTAATTATCATTAGACATGGGGAAGGAAATGCTGCCCGTTTTTTGCCAGAACGTTTAGGGTTTAGGATGTCGGAAGTTGACGTTAACGACTTGGAAGCTTATTATGTGTTGGATCGTGACAGGATCCGACACTTGAACCTTACTTCATTTTCTTAGTCCTTGTTGTATGCAGGAGTTGCAGGCCAGTGATTCTGATGAAAGCTGTCAACAACGAATTGTGGGCCTTGGAACTGCAGGACGAATCCGTCACCAGCACCTGATGATAATGATGGCCCTTTGCAGTGTCCAAACGGGCCCCGATCCATCACCAATTCAAACAAATACTCGCTAAAACCTTGGACAACCAGAAAATAATAACAAGAATACCATCAAAGAACCAGCCCTGGTGTTGAAACTGCCCCCGGGGCCAACACGATGTGGTGATGAATTTTCACTTTGGAAGCCGCATCCTAGTGTCATATCGATGGCTTAAGGAATGTTTAAGCCATGGCTTTTGCTTTGGCCTTTGCTTTTGATTTGGCTTTGGCCTTTGGCCTGCCAAACGGAAACAATAAAGCATTTGCTTTGTTGATTGCACGCTCTGAAAGAGCCAATGCATTATTCCACGGCACCCCTGAAGACCACGCTTCAGCAGCAGCTTCCAGCATGATGAGGCGACTGGTTCTTGCAATATACATGTCCGCATTCTTTTTGTCGTCGGGCCCACGGCCCACCCTGCCATACACACACACACACAACAGCTGCTCAAAAAAGTTGATTGAAAAATGCAAATTCCGCAGAGAGATTTCACAGCTCCGGCCTCAAAACATTTGGCTTGGGGTCGAAGGACCGGATGCGAGTAAAGCCAGGATGCGTCACTCCCGCATGTGATTTGAACTTGAAAGCACACCTCAGCAGCGACGGCCATTGCATCACTTCAAGAAGAAGTGAAAGAAAACCAACTACTACTACAACAACTACTGCTGCTATTGCTAACAGGTGTTTACTTCATACACGTTCCAAAACACAGCCAGCATGTATTACACATACTACTTTTGCTGCAGCTACAACTAAAGCTTCTACTGGCTACAGATGTTATCTGATACTGCTTGAAACTGAAGCGGCGTTTAGATTTGGGGTTGATCACAACCGAAAAATGTGACAATGGACCCTCTTTCTTTTACCTTTATTTATTCCACAAACCAACCCCGCATTAGAAGGAAACAATCTTGCTATCTAAGAAATTCCCAAAAATAACCTGTCCAAAAACCTATCTATGTTGGCGCGCGCGCGGACCCATCCTGAGTTTTAAGGAAAACAAATCAAAAAAAAAATTAGATACTAGTAGCCCTGCCCTTGTTTTTCTATATGTTCTATGCATTTTTGATGCGAGGTGCGCCGATATGTCCAATAAAGGTGCAAGTTCCAGCTGATCGGTGATCCAGGCATCCAAATAATTCGCGGCTGTGGCGAGGCCGTAGGAGCGAAGGATGGGAATGTGCTTGCGGTAGTGGTCCCGCGTCTCTTCTGACAAAGGGTTTCGCTCAGCCGTCCCTGGACGGATTGAATTGGGAAGCCCCCAGCCCCACTGTATAAATGATGTGGGGGGCTGGATGCCCTTTTGCATGAATCAAAAAAAACATGGCGCCTGCT
>OMLO01002527.1_pt1 | contig 14842 bp, 8 predicted proteins | sample 1674811 | NCBI WGS metagenome assembly OMLO01 (sample SAMN06265003, study PRJEB25207) | coral metagenome | isolation source: Coral host | place: Mexico:La Bocana,Puerto Morelos, Mexico | collected 2008-11-13
ATAAATAGGGCGTGTCCCATTTCTAACAATTTCAGTTATGTTTGCGTAAAACCGCCAAAACCATGACTCGGAATTTTGCGTGGAGAAACGAAGACAAAAGAGAAAAGAGAAAAGGAAGAGAAAAGAAGAGAAAAAGAGAAAAGGTCAAGGGGTCAGAGTATATCCCCAATGTAACATCCGTTGAAGAACTGGGTTCCACGTCTAAAAATAATTGAAGAAGGATTACTTTAGATTTAACGGCTGTACGAGGATTTAACTTCTCTTGGTGTACCTAATGACAAGATGTGCGGGAAGTCTTCCCTAAACACAGGCTGCAAATATGTTTGTGTAGTATGTTACCGCCAAAACCATGACTCAAACGACTCAATGTACCCTTATATGCGAGATGTGCCTTACTTGAAATAACACAAGTTAATCAAAATGAACTTGTGGCTCTCTAAAAAATACATAAAAATTGCAAGTAAGATTTAAAAAGTCTTTGTGTGCGGGAAGTTTTCTCTAACCCGCAGGCTACAAGTGTGTTTGTGTGTGGCCAGGATTGGGCCAGTTCTGCCCTGAGCGATGTATAAGAATTTCTTAGAATTTTTCAGCTGTATCCTGTACTTAATAACGGTCTGAGATTTTTGCACTTAGACAATTTACCCCAAATCGCTGTCAGTCAGTTAAAGCTAGTTAAGTGTATTATAGATTACGACTTAAAGAATCAAAGGAATTTTCTTGGTTCCTGCTAAAGGCGTTCTATAATCAGTGCTAATGCCTTATTTCCGTTACCCTTTAATCTGTATCCTGAACCGACTGCAATTCGCGACAAAACAAAAAAATCCTTTGGTACATTAACATAAGAAAGGTTGATTGTTACATCATATCTTAAACAACGAAGAAAAAAATCATATCAGCCTAGGAGTCTCAAATGCCTTCTCTCTTTCATTAAGGCGTTGGTACATATGAATTTAAGCAAAATTTTAGGAAGTTTAAAGAGGGATTAAAAGGAAACAAGTTTTGGAACATCACCAGACAGTTGAACATCCTCGAAAGGGCACCCCAGGTTGGGGGCAACTGTTTGGTGTGCGTCTACCAATTTTTAACTTCAAATTCTAATTTTAAAACAACATCAAATTTTCAAAATTTCTTTTTTCCATAAATTTCACTAATCCTTTGAGAAACACTATTTAATCCCCAAAGTATACCCAAAAATCACCAAAAATATTTACATAACAGCCCGAAACGTAGATATTTGGGATGGGCTGAGAGATGTTCAATTGCTTGAAGCAGTAACGAGATATTTGCATTAACACCATAATGCCAAACCAAAATACGGCCTTCGGGTGTACCTCCGCCTAATTGAAGATATCCCATATTTTCATTCTTTATCGCGTAGCACGCCCGGAAACGCACAAGCGCCTACTTGATTTATTTGAGGGAAGCTCCCTGCTCTCTTCTAGGATGGAACCGATGAAGAATTGTCGATGGCTGATTTAATTTGAAAGCGATGATTTCATGTGGCCAGGAGATAATTGTTGATGTCGTTTTATGTATATTTTTTCACATTAACGCTTAACCAGTTTTTTGCTATATTCTCCTCTGCTTCATTTATCAACCTCTTTATATTTTACTTATATTTTACAATCACTCATCGCAGATATTCCATACACTATCTTTTTTTTGATTGCGTTTCCGCCTTTTTCTGTTAAGTCCACCTGCTAAAGGTTAATCCAAATTACATCAAGGATATATTACGGCGGTTTTAATGTGTGTCCCAAAACCAAAGTAATCGCTCTGTCCAATTACCAAACACAGACTATCCAGAGAATTAGTCAAAAATCGAAACAAATACGTGCAGATGACGTGAAGCGCGGGAAAACGTGAGCGAGCGAGTCACGATCGGTTGGGTTCTACTCAGTTCTGACTGGATGAAAAAGTGGCGCAAAATTTTAAAGCCAATCGCGTAGCTTAGCATTAGACGGGTGCACAAAGTAAGCGAACTGAACACTTGCGACGGTGAAGTGAAACGGCTCTAACAGATTGAATTAGAATTTGAATGCTAAATGCCCGGTTTGGAATAATACGTTTGCTTCTTGACAAGTCTATCAGTACACTATGATATTTTCATAAACATTTGTTTATATAAACATATCAAAATACACAGCTGTTATTAATCGTTGTTCTTTTCCCGCGTACATCCGCCAGGTTGTTCTTTACACATTGTTCCCGGGATGACTGTCTAGGACAGACAAGAGACCGTGTTTGATCCCTAAATGATATGTGGTCCTGAGTAGACTAGAACGAGTTATTACTGGAAGGTTTCCAGTGCAGGAAACCAGCAGTCGTCCTATTTTACCAGTTTCAGTTACCCAGACACCTGGACCCGTGTCTAGGTACCCCCATGATCTGAGCAAACAAGGGTGATGAATTCACTCGTGATGCAACTTTGATCAACTCTTTGGTTCAAGGTAGTTGTCTCATGAGATAGCTTTGTAAACCGCTCCGACTTCAACTGCGTTTGTTGTTCTTAAAATATTTTCCTGACCAACTGATACCACGTGATACAACGAAGCTTTTTTTTTTCTAACTACGAACTGTCCGTCAGTTCCTTATTTTCTTAGAGTTTGCTTTGTGTCACCGCCAAAACTTGTTGAAAGAGATGTCTGTAGCATTTGAAACCATTATGTAAGCACGGTCTGGTGTGGTATTTACCTACTTGCTTGTTTTTTTTATCGGAAATAAATGAATTTTTCACTTTGTTTGTTTTTACAAGCAGGAGAAGTGACCACGGTGGTCCTGGGTCGCACTCAGCTATCGGAGAGTCGATTGCGTGCAAACACTCAACTCGTTTTATCGTCAATACCGTAAATTATGTCAAATATTAAACTTCAAAATAGCTGGCTGGTTATGTTGGTGGCCGGTGCATTTCGATGTTAGCTGCACTTCGTCGTTCACACATCTTCACCTCGCGGACAAGCCACAACATATACCAGAACAACGCTTTCCCAAAGCATTCCTGAGTAGTTGACCTTTCAACTCGCCATCAATTACATTTCATATAAATGAACTCATGAAATCATTTTTAGCCATCAAAAATGAGAAAGAAAAAGCAAATAAAATAACCCCCCGAAACGAATTTAGTTGCCGGAAACAGGAAATGATAATATTTACCCGAGTCATACCAAAATTGTAGCGACGAAAACGATCTCGTGAGGAAGGAAGCATACTTGACGAGAACGATAAGGCAATAACCCCAAGAAGCACCTTACGGAGTGGATTAAACGAAAATTGATTGGCTCGTTAGCGAATTGATGTGTTTGGACCACTGGCGTTTTTTTGTATAATCCGCCAAAACAGGGCTCAATCTCTAAAGGATGACCTCTTTGAAAAGAAGACTACTATTATCAATCAAAACCTTTTTTTACAAGCAAAGTCGATTCTGCAAGGATGAGAGGAGACACAATGGCTCAGCATGACTTAAATCATATCAAAGGACACCAAGGTAGCCGAACATTTCCGGTAACGTCAAGGAAAAGGCCTGTGACTTCTTGTATTTTGTGCGTGTTTTCGCAAACTGAGCAAAATGTTCAGTGAAAAATAACCCCAAAAATTCAAGACACGCTCTTGTGTTATCTTTTCCCTAACACGCACTCGCACGATATCAGCAGCAACACGGAGCAGGCTTTAACTCAATCAAGCAGAAAGTTATTCCAATACTTTTAGTACATTGGAAAAACAAAAGCGCAAAGCAGCGGTGTAGAACCCTTAATACTCAGATATTTGCATAAATGTTCTGTAACTGCCAAACTACTTTTGATGTGGCTGGTCCCAGAAAGCCCGGAATAATGTATAAACAAAACACACCGGGAGTTTATCTCAGTTGGCGAGGTGGGAAATCATGGTTTGCAGACTTGAGATCTGTTTAATCAAACGGTGGACATTTTCTGGCAATTTTTTTCCCGCGTTTGCCTGCACGAGTTCCGCTAGACTGGTTTAATGCACGTTAACAGATACCGTATGATATTGACTCCCGAGGCGATAAGGAAATTTTTCGTGAGGAAATAAGGACCGAAAAGCTGCCTTCGAGGATTTAATTTAGCCTTGTTATTAATCATTTCTATGACCCCTGTGTGAATGCATAAAAAAGTTGACAGAACATGTTTCTCGAGAAACATTTTTTACATTCCACATACTTAAGACGTATTCCCACGGGATAAGATTGTAAACATAGCGCAACTCTAAATCCTGTGAGAAGTGTACTTTGCAAAAGAGGCTCTTGCTTATAAAAAGCAACAAAAAAATTAGCATTGACTAAGAACTTAGGAATTATTTTAGGATCACGTTCTACTCTCAGACGTGGGTTGCAATTTGACGGTTTGTATTGAGGAAACCAAGCACCGCTGCCTTGTTTAGAACCATCAAAACATCGTTAACACACACCACAAAAAATCTGCAGAACAACTTTGATCCAATGAACTTTATTGGCATTTAACAACCTCTGAATAGATTCAATTTTAATCTCGCGATATCGAGCTTTGTCACTTTGGAAATAAATGAAATACAAACATCATTTACAAATGTGGGTGTATGCTACAAGAGTTAAATCTTTCCCACAACAAAATACAAATCATTTACACCTTTAACTTCTCTTTTCTTATATATTTATAGATATTTATAATTTCAAAGGCACTTTCACAAGTGATATAAACAAATGTGTGAACGTACGACACACCATATACATATACAGAATATGAAAAAATATTTAAGAAATTAGAAGTCTACTGAACATGTTGATGACTCTCTTTGTCTTTTTCTTGTGGTCGAGTTCTTACGATGAATAGTATTCGGCTTCGGATCATCTTTCTTCTTTTCCGTCGAGGTAGGAGAGGTGACGAGCAAAAATTCCAGATATGGTTGAGATAGAATAATTGCAGCCTGGATTGACAACACACGCTCCTGATTTTTCAGCGCGTCGAATAAATCCCAGTAGACACTATGTTCCCACAAATGCTTCGTAAAGCAAACTTTACTTTTATATAACTTTCCTGCGAAGGAGATAAAAAAAATGAAAAACGGCCGGCCTGATTAGACAAGTTCCTTTTACCTTCCTTCTACCTTCCTACTCCGATATTAAATATGTCGACAATTTTGACAATAAAATAAAATATGAAAAAATAATAAATAATAATATTAAGAGTGGGAAAGCATTTGAACCAAATCGCCCTAGGATCTCGGTTTATTTAATGCCTGATTCTTGTTCGGTTTTGATGCTCGAAAGCGGAAAAGTTTAACCCAATGAGGAGAAAGTTCCGGGATGACTCATTTGAAAGCGAAACACGAGGCACCTCACATGACACCGAGCGTGAAATTGCTACGAAAATTTGTACGAAATTTGTCACAAGTCCTTCAGGGTCTAAATGCCAAAAAATTATCTCAGATCACGACTGAACATCTTTTTAAACAATCGAAGAGCGAAAAAATAACATTTTCTTTGAAACATTCCCTAAAATGCAGGTCTCGACACAAAATCCCTCATAACTCCAGGTCATTTGTTTGCCCAGCTAAATAATTAGTACGGCGCGTAGTAAAAATTGGAAAAAAAATTCTTAAAATTACAATTTTACGCAAAAAGAGAAAAAAATGCTACAAAAATCTCATTATATGCGGCAGCTATTAGGATGGCGTGAGTAAAGGTTCCTCTGACCAACTAGCGTAAAAAAATTGGAATTATTCGTTGCCTACACATGTAAACACGAAGTCGTCTTTGAATGAAGATTTTATTTAGCGGCGGCGAAAGTACGATTTACTCCGCTCACGGCCTAAAATAACTACAGTAAAAAGGTGACGCCAGAAAAAAAACTGTACTTACCACAGATAGAGCAATTGATATCGTTGCCTTCGATGGAATCATACTCACGCAGAACCTCAATAACTCCTTCGAGCTCCAAAGTTCGCTGGTGCGGCGTTGTAGCCGAACTCCACTGGTTAGGAAATCTTGCTTTTTTGCGGCGCCCGCCGGCTTCCATGGAATCCAAAACCTCTCTGCTATCTATGGTAGACTCTGGCATATTCTCGCATAAACAGTGGCAAAAATCAAACGCTTTCAGTAGAACGATATGCAGACAAACTTCGACTTGGTGGGTGGGACGCAACAAAAAATTTTTTTCCAGCTTTTCCACGAGGTCTCAAAAATACGAGCTATTTTGCATTTTGACAACAACAACAGAGTAGCGAGACGTTGTGTGATTGGTGGAGACGAGAACAATGAAATTGAGTTGAATGGCAAACACTACACATGCGAGCACACTGATTGGATCAAGTGACAAGAAAACGCACGTGACTTTAGTGCATGAATGGCGTTTCCCGCGAAAAAATACCGAGAAAATTGGCGCGAATAATGCCGCTCGGCATCATGGTACAACAACCATGGCTGAATGCTCGAGAATTCTTCCCGAAAGAAAATTTGCCTCCTTTCGGAGCGACGAGCCGGCCCTCGAACTTTGTTATCGCGTGAGATTTGAAAAAATATTTACGTCAATTCGTTCTTTTGGGGAAAGGCCAAATCAAACAAATCGCATTCAACTTGTGTACGTTTTAAGTTACCAGCGAAGCCAACTGGTCACGAAAACAGGGTTATCGCGAAGAGGGCGCTCTACGACTTTATACATGGTTAAAAAGTCGCACCAAAAAAATTATGAACCACCGGAATCTCCTGAAGACAGCTGATAACTAATGTTTTACCACGTTTTGGGTTTGAGTTTCGTCGGCTTAATTCAAAATTTTGAGGAAAAAACGCAATAAAATTCAAAACAAAAAAAACAGATATCGACAAGAAAAAATATCTCGACAAATTTACATTGACGCGAGCTGGTGACTTGCACGTGGCCGCAGGTAGCCATAAAGAAAATACTTTCTTCTATTTACTGTTTATATTGTAGCCAAAAGTAACATTTAGACTGTACTATTCTGGTTTATGATGTCGTAAAATGACGTGCATTGGAAGCCGAAAAAAGAAATCCGCCAGGTTCATGTGGTATGAGTGAGCGCCGGCTCCCTGTAACTGGCCTAGTGCCACCTTTATGTCCATATAGCACTTTGTTGCTTGTAAAAAACAGAGGATCGTTCTCGTAACCTGGGGAAAAAATCCAGACAAGCCATTAACACAACAAGACCCAGGAGTCGCAGTTTCCTGCGTTCTTTAAAGGAAACGTCATATTTTTAAACTTGAGTTAGAGCGTTACAGCAACGATTCACGTCAGAGGAAGTCGAGAAGCCTCGTGCTTTTCATTCCAACAAGACAGACGAAGTGCAATAAATTTTTAATGAACCTCTCTCTCTTCTCGACAATTGCGCTGAACTGGGTTCTGCTCACTATTATTGGCACAGTGTTTTCAAAGGTGTCATACACAAAGTGACGATAAAAAAAAGTACAGAGAAATACCCTTGTCGAAGATTTATACGAAACAGCTGGACTGTTCAAGGTTTTTCACAATGAAATTCAGAGAGCAGAGGACCTCGGCTTTGGTGCTGTTTTTATTCTATTGTCTATGAAAGCTTAATTTGATCGGCAAAGCTGATTATTCCAGTTCGCCATCCGCTCACCCAAAGGAGAGAATGAAAATAAATTGTGACAATATGTTTCATTTCATCTCGTCCCTGAAAAGCCGTTTAATGTCGAAGTCGGCGTCAAATTTCACCACAATGAAAGGAGAATAAAAGATTATCGTTCTTCAGACAGAAACTTGTCTGTAAGCCTAATGGACTGAGCCATAGTTGGTCGATTATCATGAACTAAGTGCTTTTCAAATTTTTTTACACGAAGCAGGTGTTGCGGAATTATCCATAACAAACACTTTTTTTATCACGGCAAGGCTACTATATGAAGACAATTCCCTCGTCTCCTTTATAAATTTATTGATTGCCTCGTCTGATTTCTAACTATCTTAGGCTTATTCAATTCTTTCTTTATTATAAAGGTTTTACACTTCAAGTGCGCTGCGGTTTTTACATTCTCATCGCAGCCGGTTGGTTCAGTTCTACACCGCCTTCAACCCCCATTTTCAATTGAGTATAAAGTCGACGAACGGCTTATTAACAAGTCATAAATAGGTTTGTCATAAGTACGGTTTACCAAATTGACGAAAATGCGCTTTCCGTAGCCAGAAAAACTCCAAAACAATGAACATTTAGTTCCGCTGCGAAACGCCGCGAAATTATCACAAAGCAATCCGAAAATTTCTATAGACATCACCAAAAGAATTGGCATATAAACGCATTCATCGCCAATAAAAATCAAGCGAGAGCAGATGACATGTTCGATTTATTCAGTTTAGATGAATTGAAGAAAACATGTTTAGTCTGATCTTGTCCAGCCATAATCAATTTACAGCCTGAAGTGGTGTGATCTACAGATCAAAGTTTCCTTCAGTAAATAACACGTCCGTGTATTCGTGTGAACAAGTACGTCTTTTTTGCCTGTAGCGACAGCCAATCAAGCTGAAAAAGCATGATGCCTTTTCTTCAGCTTTCCTTTAGGCTCGATTACCAGCCGTAGACCGCACTCGAGAGAGTGGCGGAAATCTAACGTAAAAACAAGTCTTCTTCGTTGCTAAAACATAAAAAGCTCTCCAGGAAGTTGTTTTAGCAAACAAAATAACGTGTCAAAAGAAAAAAAATTGCCAGACTCTATCTTAAACTTGAGTTGACTTACTTTATTCAAAAACTTTTGTATTGAAAGGCCGCTAATGCGAAAAAGGGAAGAAAAACAAAATACACGACAGTCACACGCAACTTTTCTCTTCGGAACAAGAATAGAATGACGAAAATGTTTTGCGACTTGCATTCGTCAAAAACTTTGAACGGCACAACATTTTCCACGAGTTCACGCCGTCCAAAATGTCTCTTTGATTTGTTTTCTTTTTTTACGCACGTGAAAATGGCGTGTCGTTTGAAGCTGTTCCTCATGGTAGCCTTGACTGACCTTTCCGAAGTTACGTTATATGATAAACATTCACGAAAATTAATGTGTATTCGGAGGATAAAGATAAGACACCTGTAACGCAATACAAACAAACTGAACGCTAAGTCGTCAGAAGTACTGATGATTCACAGTCAGGTTGATGAAAGTTTCGTGCTCAGAATGAATACTGAAATAGGTTTGAGTAAACAAACAACTATTTCCACAATCGCAAATGTTTCCAAGACTTTGAAATAGTTCCAAAGATTTGTTAGAAAATGTAGATCTTTATTCCAGGCCTCTTCGCTGGAAACTAGTTTGATAATTCGGTTTTATACGATTGTCATTACAGTGTGATATAAACAATGGCGTCATGTACTAAAAACGAAACGAGCGAAATTAAACGAAACCACCGAAACAAGCGAAACGACCGAAACAAGTAAGATAGTAAGTGAGTAAATAAAAAAAAAATCCTTAATCTCTGGCACGTTACTATGGCAGCCTGATTACAAGATAACTGTTAATTATGATTTGCTCCCATTCATTAAAAGATCGTTGAGTTTGATTGTTAATTGAAGCTTTTATTCCTCACTCCCATGAACTAACCTCTGCCGAGTGAACCCTAAAAAGCTGATCCCCAAAGTAGCGAACTTTTCTATCCTTTTCCTTTTTTCTTTTCCCTTTTCCCTTACTGCTCGAAGTCCTAAATGTAAGATAATTCTGTCTTTCAATGGCTCGTGGTGAAGTTGTTTTGGTCGTTTCCCCAGTATCGTATTTGTCGTATCTGGTTTTCGTTTTGGTCGTTTCGCTTTTTTCGGTGGTTTCGTTTCGCTCGTTTCGGTGGTTTCGGGGGGTTTCGTTTCGCTCGTTTCGTTTTGTTGTTTTGGGTTTTAGTACATGCCAACAATGGCTACCGAGATTAGGGATTTCCCGCCAAACCAGGGACACACGCGATGTGAGAGATTATAACAAAAGAACTTGTTAGTACAGTAAAAAGTTGTAAGTGGATTATTTAAAGAGAAGGTTCAGCAAATAAGTGACAAAATAAAGAAAGACTGATAATTATGATAGTAATTTCTTTATTTATTTGAAATTTTACTACAGCACTAAAATACCAGAATACAAGAATACTCAAATACCAGAATACAAGAATACTCAAGACGCAAGTATGTAAACAGTTTCTTTTGCAGAGCATTCCGTATCCAAGATTTCCTTTCTCCTCCCATCTCCTTGCTATTCCTGTCAGGGGTAGTGGTGGTGGCGTAGAATGTGCAGCAAGGAGGAGAGGGGAAGGAAGGTCTATTTACACTAACATGGCCGCTGCTCGTCTACAAAAGCGTTCCCAAATGCTTCACTCAGGCAGTAGAAGGTTAAAACTCTAATGTGCAGACCTTTTTTCCTAGCCTTTCAAAACCATGAACGAAAAGAAAATCGTTACGAAAAAGTATCGGTATCGACGAAATACCGTGACATAAGGCAATTAATGATAAGAGGCAATTTGGATATTTATTCCTATAAGCAAAGGCATCTGCCGCCATTACCGGGCCATTCGAGAAGACACTGGTAAGATATCGATTCACAGAATCCACGTGCTCTACATAGATACAATGATGAAAATAATATGCATTGCATAATTTATTTTGTCGGTGTTCGTGTTTGCATTTCACTACTTCTGAAATTGATCCGCAAAGTAAAAAAATAGCTTTTTGAACCTCCTTGAAGTGCCATGGGGGCACAAATAGCCATCAAGCTAAACTTAAGTTTGTTTTTGCGACCCTTGAAGTGGATGGCTCAGTGTTAAGAGCATCCTCTGAACTAACTCACTATCGTTCTTGCGTTTGGTGACAAAAAGAAAAAAAATCCTGAATAATTACAAGACCCCTGAACCACGAAGACAAAGTAAACTGTCATGTGTTAAAAAATACGGCCTGGAGCAATCTTTTCCCGACAGTTTATAATTATCTATTTCACAATTTGAATGAACATGATGTAATCTTTGCACGGAAATGTCACATTGTCCAAAAAATGAAGAAAAAAAACTGTAGTTGTTTTTTTGTGCGAAAGATAAAATTAAAATTCTGCGGTCACAAAAGTCAAGCAGCGGAAACATATCAAACAGACCGCCGCCAAAACACTATCGCTTGGTCTAAATTATTTCAAGAAACAAAACAATTCCCAGAAAGCACTGTCCTTAATTGGCCTAACCGTGGTATGTTTCATTCACGAACAAACCTTTATTAGTATTTTCTTTCGATTGCACAGAAGGTCTAAAAACACCAGGCACCAAAGCAAAAATATTTTAGCTTGCTTGAATTACACGTCATTTATGCAGTATCGAACTATCCACTTGCTGAAAACAAAGATATTATCCGATAAATTACACTTGGTTGAACGCTAACATCGATGAAATATCAATAAATTTTAAATAATCTTAACACTTAAGCAATTTGGCTTCTGGTTGATCTCTTGGAAAAGAATTTGGTTAAGAATTTGTGCAGAGTTGAATTAATAAAATCAATTCTACTCGTTAATTTTTCCCAATTACTTGACATTTCCCCGAACTCATAATCCATTCTGAACGCTTCTTTTCAAACCAAAACGAAAAGTGCATCAGAAAGAAATGCCCAGTGACGCAGATTTATGGTATGATACTAATTCTTTGGCGTTCGTAACAAACTGTAGAGTGAAACAAAATGGACGAACCTTCACTATGTGGAACAGTATTTGCGAAAATCTACGCACCCTCTCCCTCCAAGATTGAAATTGCCCTCTCCCTACTATCCACATGCGGAAAATGTCTGCCGCACTAGACTCTTACTGTTTCTTGCAGACAACATCTGCAATTCCTAGGAGAGATAATTGTGTCCACATTCTAAGTTAGACTGACATAAAGTGGACAACGAAAGGGCACGAATGAACTATGACAGTTATGCGAATAATGTATCTCTGCATATTTACCCTTTTGCCTTCTTAACGAAAGGATTGAACGAAATCGTAGGATTTCACACGAAACCTACGTTGCTAGGCGTTCTAATTACCCAACGCTACGGAATCCTTCCACCTCCAAAATTGAAAACGCCAGCTGCCTTGTTTCCCCCAAAGCAGGCTGCACACTTATACATGTCTGTCCGACTAAAGGGTTGTCCCTAATACAAACGTTTCAACCACTATCCTCGCTCATTCCTTATCTTTCGTGTTTCTTGCGAACATTTGCAATTCCCATAGGAGATAATTGAGGGCAGATTCCAAGTTAGCCTGACTTGAAATGAAACACGTAAGGACGCGAACTCAGAGAACTATGTGAAGAATCCATACAACAGGGTTTTAGAGTTTTCATAAATCTTTTCTAAAATACTACATAAATCGGTACTTTATTGTGTACAAGCATCCTCTTTCTCTACTATGGAATCACCCGCATCCATCTCTTCTCCCCGCGCGAATAAGCAGCCTTTTTTTAAGAAATCTATAAGACCAAAAACTTTTCATCTGTTCTCGCCTAGTCCAAATATTTTCCACGTTACTTCTAGACAACATTTGCGAATCGCATTAGCAGAAACCCGAATGGCGTCATAACATATATAAAGGCAAAGGACACGAACTCTGAAAGCTATGTGAATACAAATGCAGACTACATATCTACCCTTTTCCCTTCATGACTATATAACGGTACGAAATGGTGATTTCTAACAAAACATTACCACCCAGTGCTCTATTTAACAAACCCTAGCGCCCTCTTTCTTTCTTTCTTTTTTAATTTGGAATACGTTCCCTTTTTGAGAATGGGTTGACGTTTATGAAGGTTCATGTCGAATTGAAAACTTTTGAACTTTTGCACCTTGGTGTTAACGTTTTCGATTCCCAGCAGAGATAATTGACTGCAATTCTACATTTTAATGCAGAAATGAAAAACAAAAGGCCGATAACTCTGACAGATGTGTGAATAACAACAAGTCTTGTTTCGTTCAGTTTCGGAAGCTCCTGCTTGGAATAACAAAGACGGAATGTTGGAAGACGTCTCCAATTGAATACTTTAATTCAGGCCGATTCACGGTCGCGTGTTGGCATTTTACTTGCTAAGGCAGAGAATAATTTTAAGCCGATAAAGTGATTTTACGTTCATGTCAAAAGAATTTGTACCAGATGACGTCACGTATTACAGTCCACCTCAACATTAGCAGTAACTAAATATTCAATTCAGAAATGAGACTTGCAGAGTGAATTAACCACTGTCTGGTCTTAAGCAATTTTTCTTGAATACTGATACTTCACAGGGACAATTTAAATTGCTAAATTTAAGATAATTTGGATTAGATTTGACCCCACAGCAGGCAAATTGTGTTTTTTCTAATACTCGAACAGCAGTGTGCTAAAAAGCGTTTTATCACACCTGGCTCGAATTAAAAAATGTGGCTCTAATTTCTAACTTTCTGGATGAAAAACGTTGGTGGCTCTCATATATGGCCAAGCTAGTCGTTTTTTCATATGGTATTATTTACTTAGCTGTACAGGACGATTTCTAAGTCTGTGCATACAACCTTAGCGTGTGCCTATTTCAAATTTCAGAGCTGAAGCCGTTCTGTTTGTTTTTCAATATACTCAATATTTTGTACGACAAATTTTGTTTTGTTACCTCCCTAATTTAATTCTTGATCATTCTTGCAAGTTTAAGGGTTAATCTCTTTCACCTCGAGGGGAAACATCGCTTCGTTCCATCACGTTCACTCATAAAAATGATACAAATCTTAGTAAAAATATTTACCCTTGAATTTTTTTTCTTAGTGACCACTTTAACTGCTTATTTTTCTACAAATACTACAAAGCATAGTGATAGAAAACAAATCATAAGCTGTACCTTCTTATATTAATATCAAATATTTAATTACTCTAAGATTTCTCGGTGTAAGAATACTCGTGAGTTACATTCAAAAGAAATTCCCTTTGAAATGTTACTTTGACGTGGCGTTCAGGGGATCATCGAAGATACTTGGTACATCATCATCAAATATTGAAGCCTTGGTTTTCTTTTCTGTTTTCTTCTTTGCTTTTGTCGTTGACCTCTTTGAAGTTTTCTCTGCAGCTTGTTCGTCTCCTTAATAAAGACAAAGGTCTATTGTATAAACTGGTAAGGTCAAGCTTCAGTTCAGTTCTACAGCTTGTCAGCGGTTTCTGCATAAAAGAGCATGCAAACGAGGCACTCGCCTACAGGCCTCGTTCTTCGTGTAACTGGTAATGCCACAAGGATCGAGTCAAAGGGAGGGAAACTCACCCCCCCCAATCAATCACTCTTATCTCTACCGATATCCTTTCCTCGTGTAAAGAACGCGCAACAGCGTTAATATCAGTTGTTAATATCGAGTAAGATAAGCCTAACTGATCGTCCTTTGGTAATTCTGCAAGAAACTCCTGGAGGTAATGGTTATTTTATCTTATTGTTCGGAGAAACAAAAATACAAATTGCGCTAAATGACCCTCATTTTTCCCCTCTTCGTTGGACGAAATCTATGCTGTCAAAATTTAGCCAACATTTCATATTGCCAAAGAGCGTTACAATGCCTAAATAGACACGTTTATATACTAACATTTTCCTTTCATAATAGGTTCGCTAGCATGTATGGTTCGTCAGTTCCCTTGTAGTCTTCCCCACTACGTTATGTACTAAGATTTTTATTAATGTGGTTATTACTATTATTATTATTTTGTAATATTGTATATAATTTTTTGTTATATAATCGCAGCGAAAATTAAATAAAAAGATAAAACCACAGTTTGCTCCGTTGCGCAAGACATCAGGAAAGCAATGACAAAGGAAACAAACCAAAAATAAAACAAGTTGAAAATGTAAATTGGCCACCGTAACGAGTTATAAAGCTGACATTTCGAGCGTTAGCCCTTCGTCAGAGCGAA
>OMLO01002528.1_pt1 | contig 14841 bp, 14 predicted proteins | sample 1674811 | NCBI WGS metagenome assembly OMLO01 (sample SAMN06265003, study PRJEB25207) | coral metagenome | isolation source: Coral host | place: Mexico:La Bocana,Puerto Morelos, Mexico | collected 2008-11-13
TAAAAAATACGCCCCTATAGAATGCCCTAAGTAACGGATGGCTAGGTGGCTAGGGAAATTTAAAGGGGGATATTACATCCAACTAAATATCTTTTACTGAGAAAAAACGGGGAACGTTTGGCAAACGTTTCGGCTGATTGGTCGTGTAATTCTGATTGCGGCTGTGATGAAAAGGCTGTCAGAAGCTTCGTTTTGCAGACGCTTTTTGGACTAAAAGCATGGAGTGGATGATTCCATCTGAATGAGTTGTTTTTTATTAATGGAACATATGTTACAATTGTTTCCATTTTGGCATTTTTGCATTTGGTGGTCCAAGATGCATCGCTTCTCTCCCCATTTCTTTGGTAACATTTGGGTTTTGTTGCCAGGGGTGGTCGAGATTCACGGTCACCTAGCCGAAGAGGTCGTCGTGATCGTTCCAGGTGGTGGCCTCACCCGAGTTTCCCAGTCAGGCCACGTTGACACCGAGCGTTTTCTGAGGTCAAGGGATCGGCGTGATCGAGATGACTATGACAGGAGGCCACCCCTCGACACCTTTCGCAGTTGTCGGTCGTTACATGTTGCTTGCAGTTGGTCAGCTGTTGTTGATCTGGCGCGAAATCGCTAGCAAAGTGGCCTTGCAGAGATGGGACATGATGCTTTAGCTTGCGGGCCACGGCTTCGGAGCAACCGGTGGTTCACCGGTGCAAAATCGTCAAATGCTGGCGATGTCGAAGGTCCCAAATCCCATGAAATGTCTGTCACTGGAAGCCGGCCTCTAGACGTCCACACAAAGGATCTGGAGAGGTCTGCAGAGTCTCCTCCGTTTGGGGTGTGACAAGTGAGTTTGCAAACCTTTAAAGGTTCACCTGGTCTACCTTCAAACATTTCATGAGGCATTTCGAATTCTCACCCTGAAATAGGGAATTCTATGGAATTATTCAACCAAGAAACCATGGGGAATTTAGTAGATTTATATAATTTGGCGAGTGCCTCATGAATAGCGCAAAAGTTTTATCTGCATTCCCAGGTTCGCTCATAGGCCATAGCCATATCACAGCAATTGATGAGCCATTGTATACTGAGTCTCCTTCATCCCTGTATTCGTGGAGCATGGGTTTTGATTAATGGGATTTGATCAGGTCTTCAGTGAAGAGAAGACGACAAGGCCGAAACTTGAAGGGCACGGTGCTACATCCCCACTTTTGCGACCATGCTGTCCTTGCAGCCATGATGACGGAAACCACGGAGCTGCAAACGCAAGGCATTTCTTTTTGGGAATTGTGTGGTAAGGGTTGGCCATTCGAAAGCATCAAGGACATTCTGGAGAAGCGCGACTTTTCAATGAAAATTCACAAAGAGTTTGATTTTTGTTGATGTTTTTTTCTGGGTGATTTTCCTTGGGAATTCACAAAACGCCACAGGTATTCAACTCCACAAACGATACAAAGGGCTCACCCCTCACCCCGTCATTCTGTTCAGTTTAGCAATTTTTGCGCCAAAAAGATGAGTTGATAAGTGCAAGTGTTTGGGGCAGTTTGATTGCTGCAGCATAGCACACTGCATCATTATATAGAATGAAATAGTACCAGTAGCACCGCACGAGGCGGTGCCGGAAGTTTCAAAATTGACGACCTTTTTTTCTGATGACACGAAGCGAGGGACCAGTGTTCTGGATGTTTGCAGGTTTTGCGATTGTGACCTTCCACTCAGCAATCACGGTCAAAGATGTCAAAGCGTGCAGATTTGTTGGGACATGAGATTGCTTGTTGCATCTTTGAACGCCTTTGCAGGCCTCTGATTGCCAAACTAAAAAGGCAGGGACATGATGTGCGCAATGATTGCCAAACTAAAGAGGTGGTAGTAGTAGTAGTAGTAGTAGTAGTAGTAGTCGTAGCCGAACCATCAAGAAAGTTTCTTTCTATGAAAGTTGAATCATCCTGTGCGTTTCCAGTTTCTCAATCGATGCGACCTGGTGGATTGGCTACATCGCTGAGGCATGTCTGCGTTGAATTTCCAGTTCTTTCCAAATTATTTCTTCAACGAATTGGCATTCATTCAAACCACCTCGAGCTCAGTGGCACGTCCTGGGAGGCGCAATGCCCCTCTTTGCTTGAGCATAGTGCGGCTGGATTAGGCAAAGACCTTCCAGTGAATTCGAGAATTGGCGCAAAATCACCGGAAAATTCTGATTGAAACCGTGCATGAACGAAGATAGAGGAATGAAAACTTTTGAAGGAAAACAAGATGGGGGGTCACAGGGGTGATGTGTGGAAGGTTTGTTCGGATGGTGTCACGGCCAATTTGTTGTTTTTGGATGGTTTCTCTCAGTCCCAATCAAGTGCCACCACTGCAGCACTAATATTACGCAAATTATTTTGAGGTGGTGGGTACTGCTTTGGAAGTTTTTTATGCAGTGTTTGATTAAATGTATGGGGACGGTTTTGGTACTACCACCACCCTCAATTATTTGAGGATTTTTTTGAGGTGGGTGGTACTCAACCATCCTCTAGTAGGCCCGGTGCATGAGGGCAATAATCAACCACGCACACAGTTCATGTCAATTCTGTTTTTGTGTTCATGATACAATGGCTCAAAAGCTGGAGGTCAAATCACCTTGAGCTAGCTACAATAACTCCAATCTGTGATGATTCAGCACGGTGGCAAGGAAATTGTTGGAAGTCTGAAAGGTTGATTCTTGGGTGGACTTTTTTCAATGCAGCTGTTGACTGTTTATACCCAAAAACATTGGGTTGTAAATTGGCAAACTTCTGTGTCAAAAAATGATGATGTTCAACAATCTTTAATGAGTTGTTCGTATCGTACTTCTTGAACGTCCTGAATGTCGATGGTACTAACACGATCGAGCCGATTGCCATTCTTTGCTATCAAAGAGCCGCCCGATGGCAGAGCTCAGTTTGGGATGCTCCAAGCTCCCTTCAAATGGCTGGTGAAACAGTGCAGGTGCCGGGGATCTTGGTATTGGATGCGTTTGATGTTTATGTGTTCAAGCATATTCAAGCTAATTTTCAATGTCATGAATTTCTTCGACTTCTTCCTAAAGTTGTTGTATTTGTTTGATGCGTTAACTTTGCATGATTTGGTTGACTCTGCTTACCGAAGTCTTTGGGTTCTTCGCCCGGACCCTGATCTTTACGAATGCAAATCTTGTTAGTTCTCATAGCAGTGTGAGTTTTCTCGCTGAGTTCATCAATGCTTGGATTCTTGAATTTGGGGGCAGGTGCACATCGCAGTCGGGGGCAGGACTAGTCAGCTGTGAAACCCGGACTGTTTCATGATTGTGTGATGTCTCAGCACTTTCAGGACAGCTTCAGCATCTCGTTTGTCAGACCATCGCTTTGAAGGATATGACATGACCTCAGCATGGAAACAAAAGAGTAGAGGTTCAGGGTGGTTACGTCATTAGCAGACTTTGGATTGGCAAACTTTCAGTGCCATGTAACGGCAAAAGCTTTCAATTATGGGATCATCACAGTGTACTTCTACAGTGCCAAGGTGAATCCAGAAGCATATGTCCTCCCAAGAGGAGTTTGCTGTTGATATTCAAAAAAAAGTTTGCCATTCGACTCGTGAGAGGACAAATTACATCCTTGCGCAGCCCATGGGCAGAGACTGTGGAGGACCAAGAAAGGCAAAACATAGCACAACAATGTTCGAATTCACCATCAAAGAAGCATTTTTTTGAGCAGCAATCAATATTTTGTTGCGAAAACACAGATCGATGTGATGCTGTGCATGTTTCTGGACCAGTTTGGTGGCAAAGCAGGACGTGCGCAAAGCACTCGAGTGGTTCCAACGCAACACCTCGTTTCATCGTTCTGTGGAACGAAGGAACGACAAAGGGATCAGGTAAAAAGATCCATGAATATCCATGATCATTTGCAGAGTCTCACCAGGTATCATTTATCGACAATTCATAATTTGTAATTTGTGTCTTTTTAGTCACAAGAAATCTGCAGAACATATTTATCAGCCTGAGGCTAATCCCGCCGGCCTTTCCTGGGCTTGAGATTGCAAGCAGCATGGCCAGAAGCACCACCAAAAGCAGCAGCAGCAACAGCAGCTATAGCCCGAGCGCCAGAGGCAGAAACTCCATTGCCAGCAGCATGGCGAGAAGCGCCACCAAAAGCAACAGCAGCAACAGCAGCAGCAGCAACAACCAACAGCAGCAACAACAACAACAACAACAACAACAAGAACAAAAACAAGAACAACACCAACAGCAACAGCACAAGAGCAGCAGCAGCGGCAACAGCAGACAGCTAACAGCTAACAGCCAACAAGAACAGCAGCACCGGAGAGGACCCAGGGCCCCAGACCTTTTGGATGTGGGGTGGTCGTGTGGGCGGTGTTTTTAGGCGAAGTAAAAGCCGGCCCCAAAGACATAATCAGCTCTAGCTTATAGAAGCAAAAGCTCAGTACAGACAAGCAATTCATCATCAAGCCCCAATTCACTAGACACGCCGGCAAGGCCGGCAGATTATATCCTTTTCTATCGTGAGACAGTCATTCAAGATTTTGCATTGCCAGGAAAGCGCACCGATTTCGCAGAGGGAGCCGTCGGTACATCACCAGATCTCCAACATTTGAAAGGCACAGTGGACTCGCATGAAGTGGGCATTGAATTTGGTGTAGCAGAAGGAGATGATGGAAATTACATGTACAAAAGCAGACTTACATGTACATAAACTCGCTTGAAATGTTGAAATGTTTCAATTGTAATGCCGGCCAGGCAGATATCCCAGAATGTGACTTACTTTCTGAAACAGATCGAAGAAGTCGCGACCTGGGTCAAGTACCAGTTCAAGCAAGTTGATTTGAAATTGTATGACATCATTTTGCATCAACTTTGCATGACTTTTCCATACTTTAGTTTTCTCCTCACCTTTGTGTTTGCACTTTGCGCACATATTATTATGCCAACGTCAAGAACGAAGACTTCAGGCTGGGACGTCGATGTCTGGGAGCTACATTAATATCGGTGCGAATGATGGCCTTTCCGATGACCCACTGGCCGGGCTGCAGACTGGTTCGCACAGTCATCCCAAAGAACCGGTCCTCCGGTTTCCGTTGCAGCATGTGACTTGTTCTGACTTGCGTCCAGGCTGCCTTTGCACAAAGTGATCTTGTGAAGGCAAGTTTTTTGCTCATACTAGACATTCTGCAACTCCAGACATTGGCTTTTCTGAGATTGTGAAAAGCCATGACAAATCGTGTCCCTTCAGTCGGTGTAGATCACACATAAATTTAAATCAGAGACACATGAATTCCAATCAGAGAACTTTTGACATTTTTGGCACCTGGCTGTCAGCTCATCTGCCTGAATTCGAATGTAATTTTCCTCTCTGTGCTGCGTTTTGTTTCATTCAAAATGGTGTGTTTAGAATCATTGAATGACTCGAACTTGCGTCGTGAGTTGGTATTTTGGCAAGGCCAGCAGATTGGCTTTAGCCATCGAAGCAGATGAAACCCTTTGTGCTGCTTGACAGTTGCATTTAGTTTCTTGACTGGTGTTTGGAGATTGCCTAGATTTCCTTGAAAGACACAGTATTGTTTCTATTGTTCGTATGAGGCGAAGCACGCAGAAAATTTGCCTTGGGTGAAGCTTGTTTGCTCAAAAGCGACAACTCGAAATCTACGAAGGCCGAGAGAGAAGCAGATTGAAAAAGTCACCTTCATTGATTTTCAGGTGTCCATGGTGAGCCTTATACCATGTGGATGTGTACCTGGCAAGGCTGTTGTCTGGATTTCCAGATTCCGCCCGCTTTGACTTAGACGTCTTGAAGGTCAGAGATTGTCTAAACAATTCAGGCTGCAAACCTTGCAGTATCATACAGTGACTGTCATACGCTTTGCAAATCTCTCACAGGTGGATATCGACTCATACGATGGACCTATGATCGAAGAGTGTATTTCTGCACGTTTGCGACCAAAAGTTCTCCAAGTCGAGATCAATGCAGGAATACCTCCGCCTTTGCAATATGCTTTGCTTGACTCACCGCACTTTGTTTGCGCAATTCGGCACAGAGTTGTTGACACCTGTGACATGAGCAAACCTTTTGTTTCTTTTTCCCCACAGTGAAATGCGAGGCAACTGAGGGATGCACATCCCACTGTGGAATTGCTTGGAGTTTTCTCGGAGAAGTTGCCTATCAACGCCCCCATCGCTGGTGTATCTCTCTCATATCTTGTCACTTGGACCCGACGATTTTGAGCCTCAGAAGTTTGAGTGAAAGTGGTGTTCCAACCCATCCCAGGTGCGTCGACTGGCTCCACAGTACATTTTGATGGACATTGCAAGTCCAGATGCTATTTTCTTGCGAGCTGCTATGGCGAAGATTGGCTAATGTATTGAATGAATGCGGTATTTCAATTCCAGCTTTTTGTTGCTTTCCTTCCTTTTTTTTGCGGAAAACCCAGCATGGGACTGGTCATCTATGCATATCATTTTGCAGCTGTTGGGTTTTGTAGTAGTTTGAAGGAACGGCTTGCTAGCCTGTCAGGAAAAACATGTTGTTCTATAATATGTTCTGAATCAAATTCTTGTTTTTTCCGTCCCATGAGCAACCACAGGAAAAAGATGTTGTTCATAAGAGCCCAGAGAGGAAGGGACAGGAAGTAATTGAAGTAATGTTTCTCACTGTGATTTTCTGCAGGCTGACATTGCTCGCCTGATGAGTCTTGACCCATTGGACGAGTTTGATGCCTTCTCGCGTGCCTGGGCCGACGTGCATGGCTTCCACAGAGCTACTTTGAGGCAAGAGCAGTAGAACATTTTTATGTTTTGGTGATTAAACCTATTGAAGGATTCAATATGAATGAAGACAGCATGTGGGCAGTGCTGTGATATCCTTCTTGATGCATTCAACTTTTGAGATGAAAATGGGTGGTGCAAAATGGTAACCACGATGGAAATCAGCCCAGCTAAGCTCAACCCTTCAACGCCTTGCAGGCGATGGGTTTTTGAATTGGATGAGCTGGACTTACTTGGGGAGGTGGGATGAACATGAATGAACAGATGCAGATGTGAATTGATTTCAATCTACATGCATTACTTTCAGCATCGACAGATTTCAATTAATTCACAAATTCAATTGGTTCCGATTAGAGTTCAATGGTTTTGAAGTGTTTTGTTGCAACAATCTGTTTTCAGCTTGTTGGAAATGTGCCAAATTTTGAAGGTCTTTGGCTTCTTGTCTACTTGGATGGAAAAACACCTCGGCCGACTGCTACCCTTCTCATTGTCAACTTAAGCTCCGTATTTTGAGCCACGAGAGCATCCATTCCAGGCGATTTGGTTTGGGATGTCCGGGATGTCTTCCAAGAACTCCTTGGGGGTTGGCTCTCACATGTGGCATCGTTTCTTTGTGCCAAGTGTCTCAACTCGGCAGGTTGCGGAAGTTGCTGTTGAAATTGAAGCGTCCCCAGCGTGAGGGCGTGTGGCACCTTAATTGCGGAGTACCTTGGTATCCCATATTACAGCACCAGCTGGTCCTCATCATATCATATCGTGTAATCGTGCAATCTGCTTACAGTACTTCCTGTGCGTACGCTCCCTTGCTTGACCGACATTGTGCAGCAGAGGATCAAAAACGTGAGAAAAAATGTGACTTGTAGGAATCCAGCGAATGGGATTATTTTGATTTGGGGTTTTTGCACATTTGCTGCAAGACTCTATGATGCATTTTTGTTCATGCAGATGCAGATATTGCAGATGTTTCCATGCATCAGCAATTGAATTAGCTGATTTTGGTTGGACAACTTTTGATCCGTTTGTGCGTTCCGCAGCCACACGGAGACAGCAAAGTTTCCAAAGCAATCTTCAATCCCTTAACTGTTATCCACAGCCTGCTATGTTGTGGATTTATGCCGTGCACCCAGATGGTTTTCTCGGCACTTTGACGTGTTTTTATTTTTTCTGGAACATGTTTCCCCCTTATCCCATATTCGATCTGTTTTTTTTGAGATTTAGGCGACTACCTTCTCCTTTCACTGACTACACAAAGTGGGGGTAATCAAACTTCTCGGTTTCAAACTTCGGGACAGATTAACCCGAGAATTTGTTGACCAAGGTCTTGTTCCTGCTTGGTGTTCCAGGCTTGGGTAATGAATGCCCTGAGGCTGGGTGTGAAACTGGTGAAACGACAAAGTCTCACAATGAGGTTGAGAAAGAGTGGGGCCTGAGATGGCCCGATGAAATAGAATGATTTCTGGACTGAACATTATTGCTCATTTTATTAAAATCTCATTAAAATCATTCCATCATTTCTGTCCTATTTTTTTTCGATAAATTATCGTTGTCAACGATGAAACTGATGGAAGGTTCATCCATTGGTTTGACAGGTTACCTGAGGCCGAATGGATTGGGTGAAGATGACCTAATCCGGCGGAAAAATCTCCCCAACTTGGAATTTGGAACCCCGGAATGGTGAAATCCAAACCCCATGAGCCCCAGGGTCCCATGTTGTCAAATGTTCCAAATAGGAAGCTTCACAGAAACAGAACACAATAAACACAGTGAGTCTAGAAGTCTTTCATGTGTCTGAGCGTTTCAAACCATGATTTTCAAGGAAGTTTTGAAGTTTGATGGGCTGTTTCCAACGGAGGCTGCTGCTGGGCAAAACGCTTTGCTTCAGCGCAAGAAGAATATGGAGACCATGGAGCAGGTTGAGAGTATCAAGGGGGTGGAAAATGGGAGCCACAGACAAGTGATTCTACCATTCTACCTACTATATCAATACTAACGAACCAATATAGTGGGATAGGATACAGGTTGTGGAGGTAACGAGTGTGAACGAATGTGCTTCTGATCCACATCTTGTGTGGAGAAAAGTCTTTGCACGTTGATGTTTTTCAAAGTCTTGGGGAAAAGTCTCGAAGCAAGTTGTTCTTCAAATTCAACACACAACAAAAATCTAAAATAACAGTCTTCAGACCTGTTCGAAAACACGAAGTCTTCAGAGTCAACTTTCCGGTGGAAATCGAAAACATCGCTTCGCTGGGTTTCCCGTGAGGCTCCTGAGCTTCCTTTTGCCTTACAACCAGCTCCAGGTCTGATGGTCAACCAGACTGCAATGTTCCAAGGAGAGCCGGTTGGTGCAAAGAAGATCAAATATCATTAGTGGGTAGGTTTCAAAACAAAAATCCTTGATATCACCTTTGGATCTCATCATACTGAATCAGGCGAGATCTCGTTGTATCTCGTCATCCCATACTGGGTTCTATTATTACATCTAAAATCCCGCTGGTGAGCTCACCCGGAGATTCCCCGACTCCAGAGCCTTGGTGATTCAGTTTCTTTTTTTGAATACCTACAATCCCTGTACTTCAATACCTGCAAAACAATAACTTGCAATGCAAAATCCCAAAAGAAGAGCTCCAAAACAAATTCAAAGCAAAAAAGAAACCGCAAAATTGGAGAAGACAAACCCAAAAGAAACCCAAAAGGGAAGAAATCGTCACGCAGCATGATATTCAACCCAGAACTTTTCATCTTTTCCGTCCAAAGCTCGAGAATTGTGTTTTTACAGCATTTCCTTGGCGGCAACCGTTTGAATGGAAGAGGAAGAAGGGCATTTGAGCAGCATCAATTTAGAGGATATGATTTGCCCACCCCTTTGCGGGGGGGTGAGCGTTGCCTTTCTTGTCCCTGAGATGTTTCTTCAACTTGGTGGATGTTTTCTTTCCTGCAGTGTGAATCTATTGGGGCAGCTGTAGTTTCGAACATTTGAAGTAAAAAAAAACGGCCCTCAACAGTTTGAACTTTGAAAGATGTGACCTTCGAAAGCATGGATCATCCTTCAAGAGCTGTTTCATTTCAGATTCGATGGCCAGTTCGGATGGGTTTATTTGGAATCCATGGGAATATTTTCACTTCATGATTTTTGGAATATGATTGGATGGCGCCGAAAACTCACATTGATTGACTCAAAGCTCAAGAGAAATCAACTTTGTTATTTCAACCTTCAGACGCAAATAGCATCACATAGCAAGTATCTCTGCAATAATTCGACGTGATTCTGATGTCATTGAGTTTGGGGGTGTTGTTGTAAACCTGTCCCGCATCCTCCTTTTCCCCCACAGGATGCTCGGCCAAGTCGAAGTTGCACGCGCAACTTTCCGACATGTCTGACACAATGCCCTCGTTGGCTACAATGGACCACGCTGTGAAGCTGAATGGTTGCCCTGCAGGGACAGAGCCTTTGATCGACTTTACGAGGAGCACCTATACGCAGACCTGTTGCCCTCGAGGACAGGGCACGGTTTTCATGATTCTTTCTCTGGAAAAAAGGCACGCTTGGATACTATCGTGTCTTTTTTGATTGCCAGGTACGTACACCGATATCATTTTTTTTCTTTGAAAGACAACATACTGGGGCTGCGGAATGAAAAGCAGTCAGCATATCGCCCCCCTTTAAGGCCCTGAACCCCCCCAGGACCTGAAAACTTTACCGGAACGTATTTGGTGGGGGGGGGGTGAAAAAATGTAAATTCGTGTCCCTGAAGCGCTTTGTGTTGTAGCAAGTCGATCCACTATGTATCCACAAAAAGGGCGCCGAGGGGAACATAGAGAGAAAGAAGTCCACAAATATATGAAAAATGCAAGGTTACTAGAAGCAAACTTAGGAAAACTATTCAAAAAAGAATCTGAAAATTATCAAACTACCAAAATTATGAAAGAAATACATTAAAACTAGACGCCGGATATCCCGAAAGCCCAAAGTAACGTGTTAATGCCTGATATTTATACTGCAATCAAATTAACTGCGAAGTAGCTGACCACCAACCTTTGATGGCATTTACATCTCCAATTAATAGCTCCTTAGCAAGCCCTGACCACTGCAAAATGATATCAATGTTTATACTTAGAAATGTATCGTTTTTGGCAGTGCGGTAAAAGCGAAGCCTGATAAGAAACACAAAGAGAAAATACAGGGAGAAAACACAGGGAGAAAACACACAGGGAGAAAACACAGACAGAAAACACAGACAGAAAACACAGACAGAAAACACAGAGAGAAAACACAGAAAGAAAACACAGAAAGAAAACACGGACAGAAAACACAGAGAGAAAACACACAGACAGAAAGCACGCAGAGAGAAAACACAGAGTAAAAACACAGACAGAAAACACACAGAGATAAAACGCACAGAGAGAAAACACACAGACAGAAAACACAGAAACAGAAATTCAGAAAACACAGACAGAAAACACACACAGAAAACACAGAGACACAGAGACAGAAAAAAACACAGACAGAAAACATACAGAGAGAAAACACACAGAGAGAAAACACAAAGAGAACACGCAACACTTCTTTACAACACTTCTCCACAACACTTCCCCACAACACTTCCCCACAACACTTCTCTACCACACTGCACCACCAGACTTCTCACAGAAAGAAAACAACACAGAGAAAACACAGAGACAGAAAACACAGAGAGAACACACAGACAGAAAACACACAGACAAAAAACACACAGACAGAAAACAGAGAGAGAAAACACAGAGAAAACACACCGACAGAAAACACACAGACAGAAAACACAGAAACAGAAAACACAGAAACAGAAATTCAGAAAACACAGAAACAGAAATTCAGAAAACACAGACAGAAAACACATCCAGAAAACACAGAGAGAAAACACACAGAAAACACACAGACAAAAAACACAGAGAGAAAAGACAGAAAGAAAACACAGAGACAAAACACACAGACAGAAAACACAGACAGAAAACACAGAGAGAAAACACAGACAGCAAACACACAGAGAAAACACAGAGAAAACACAGACAGAAAACACACACAGAAACCACACAGACAGAAAAGACAGAGAGAAAACACAGACAGCAAACACAGAGAAAACACAAAAAGAAAACACAGAGAGAAAACACAGAGAGAAAACACAGGGGGAAAACACACAGACAGAAAACACACAGAGAGAAAACACAGACAGAAAACACAGAGAGAAAACACAGAGAAAACACAGACAGAAAACACAGAAAGAAAACACACAGGCAGAAACCACACAGACACAAAACACAGAGACAAAAAAACACAGAGAGAAAACACAAAGAGAAACACAACTCTACAACACTTCTCCACAACACTGCACCACCAGACTTCTCACAGAAAGAACACACAGAAAGAAAACACAGAGACAGAAAACACAGAGAAAACACACAGACAGAATACACACAGACAGAAAACACACAGATAGAAAACACAGTGAAAAAACACAGAGAGAACACACAGAAAGAAAACACAGACAGAAGACACACAGACAGAAAACACACAGATAGAAAACACACATTACGGTTTGAAATTCCAACCGTATGACTCAGAAGTGCAAACAATACTTTTGGTGTATGCCCAAAAGCTGCGAACGCGGTTCCCGGTAGAAATAAACCGCCTCTCGAAAGCAAAGATGTAACACATTTGCATTTTCACTAGGCATGTTTCTAATAAAGCATGCCACTTCGTCGATTGCTTCAAACATTTGAATTCAACTAAGTCCACTCTGTGATTTGTGACTTGGTTCAATCTTATACGAGTTTCTCATAGATTTCTTCTCGTTTCTTCTTTTTTTAGTGCCAAAGCCGCAGCATGGCACAAATTGAAATTGAAGCATCTGAAGTTTGTATGACTGCCTGAGAGCAGAGACAGTGCAAAAGAACCGAGAACAAGTCATTCCACACGGAATCGGTCTACAAGTTGATAAATGTTTAAGAAATATGAACATGTTAGTCTTACATGGAATGCCTCCTGTTGCGGCAAAATTGTGGTCGATTCAAGAGCACCGCTTCGAAGCCTCTTCAATGCCTTCAATATCATACCCTTGAATCAAATTAATGCAAATTCAACTCCGATGTTGAAATGCTTCGAACTTCAAAAAACTTTCCAAGTGCTTGAAGTATCTTGAAGCAAGTTTTCAGGAAACTTTGATTGGTTAGGAAAGAACTTGTTAAATAAAGCTGCACGTTTTACGACAAAGTTTACTTTTGAGCATCCCAGACGTGGCTTGCTTGGCCTTTTTGATCAGATTTTGGCTCTGAGCTAGCCAAGTTTGCCGTCCAGCCAAAATGGCTCCGGCGGCATGGTTCCTTATCAGGTTCGTCTTGGTGTTTATGCGAGTTCGCCTGTTTCTCTATTTTTTTGCTGTTTCTGCATGGCAGGTAGTATGGATGCCAAAGACCTCAGCAGGGTGCAGACTGTCTTCAACTCAAGATGTGCATCGTGAGGGTTTTGGTGGCATCGTAGTGAGTGAAGGCAATTGTGTTCCCATTCCTCAAAGTTCAGACTCGAAGGCTTGCAATGAAGAAGGGCTCGAAGCTGCAGTCTTGGCGGAAGAGGCAACACTTTTGTTCTTGCCTTTGCTTACTTAGTTTGCATTGGCTTGTTGTTGTTGTTGTTGTTGTTGTTGTTGCGTGTCTTGTTCTTGTTCTTGTTCTTCTTCTTGTTGTTGTGGTTGTTGTTGTATGTTGTTGTTGTCGCATGTCTTGTTCTTGTTCTTGCTCTTCTTCTTGTTGTGATGGTTGTTGTTGTATGTTGGTTGTATGTTGACTACATATTGTTTGGATATTGTTTGTGTGTTGTCGGTTTTGTTTGTTTTTTTGTTTTTTGTTTGTTTGTTTGTTTGATTTTTTCGTGTGGCCAATTTTTTTTGACCCAGGAAAAAAGTAAATTTGTTTTGCTTGCGGATTGTGTAGTTTGCAGGCCAGTCACCGCCGGACACAGGGTAGTGCAGGCACGAGAGACAATGAAATAGTGAAATGTTGGGAATTGGCTGACTTTTTGCGATTCCAGGGCGAGAGCCTGGGGCCCGCACCCTGAAGGTGCGATCCAATAAGAAGGGGAAAGCAAGTTATCAGAAAAACATCCGACTCAAGAAGCTTTTGGGATAAAATGGATGGATGTAGCAACTTTATACAAAAAATGCTGTGTACAGGTTTGAACTTTGAACTTCATGTCTCCCTTTTGCATTCAAAGAACTTCGGAAGGCATCTGGATCACCTCCAGCGCCTGCTCCCGATATTCGACGGGGTGGCAATCGCACTCCGGTACGAGCACCAAGTAACGGATCATGGAAACTTGGACTGCACTTAGTCAAAGAGCTGTGTGAGCCAGGAAACCTGGGCTTTGGGACTTGAGGGCTTTGGTTTCGAGAAACCACATTGATGCTTTCCTTGAAAGATCTCAGAATCAAAGGAAGATATTATGACTCATGTGACCCTCTCATTTCATACATACAGTACATATTCAATCAATGGAGTGTTTCCAAAAAGAAGTATTGTTATGATCCATGGAAGGTTGTTTTCATGATGGTGCAAAAGCAGTGTTTTTCCCTTTTTTGATGAAGGCACAAGCATATAAATATGTAAGTGCACAATCGTATGATTTTATATACGTACATGTGTTGATCAGATCTATCAAACAGCTTTTCAAGGGTGACATTTGCGCATTTTTCCAGAACATTTTAGGCACTCTTTACCTTGCTTTGAAAGTGCTATGAAACTCACAGTGTGCGAGGAATTCAGGGTCTATTGGCCGAAGCCGCAGCGGACTCGACTTGGAGGTGGCTGTAGCCAACATACAGTTAGAAAACTTGTGATGGAAGAAAGAAAGCAAACTCTGTTGTCCGCAGCGGCATACAGGTAAAACGGTAAAACTATGCTTAAAAAGTCTTGAAAGTGTTGGGTTCACCGGGAAGGGGAGGTGCCAAGCTACCTTCACGTTTTCTAGACTTTATATATATACATATTCGTAAAAGTGGGTAGGTGTGGTTGGCACGGCATGTTTAGAACAGTGACGGTCGTGTCCTTCTTTCTACATGTCT
>OMLO01002529.1_pt1 | contig 14836 bp, 11 predicted proteins | sample 1674811 | NCBI WGS metagenome assembly OMLO01 (sample SAMN06265003, study PRJEB25207) | coral metagenome | isolation source: Coral host | place: Mexico:La Bocana,Puerto Morelos, Mexico | collected 2008-11-13
TTCCTTGACGACAGCCATCCGTTGTGAGGTGTCAAGTGTTCCAGCAAAACATGAGCAAAACATGTGGTTATGACATCATCTTTGGTATCACCACCACCACCACCACCACCATCATTATCATCATCATGTTGAACCATGTTGATGATTATCATTAGTAACATTATCAATACAACATCATCATCATCATCATCATCATCATCATCATCATCATCATATCATCCCAAAGGTTACCACCGAACCTGAAAATGGCACCCTGGCATAGGAGATTCCTCTTGGAAACCATTATTTTTGGGTTCCATTTTTTTCACTTGGGGAGGGTATCATCATCACCATCACCACTTCCTGAAGTGGAGTGCAGTCTTTCGAGGCACCTATCACACGGCTCACTTTGATTTCTTTCGAACAGCTGAAAGAGGAAGCCTAGAACAGGAGCCTGGGCCACAAATAGTCGGACCGAGCACATTTCCCTGCTCCTGTGTCAAAAGAAGCAAGGTTGACATGTCCATCAATAGGGGTACTCATCTTGGGATATTCCCAATGAACTGTTTGTATGAACCTATTGAATGGCCTATTTTTTGATGCTGAGAGGTGTAACTGTATGAATTGTATTGTTCGAACTTGCCCTTCTTGATGGAGTTTGGACGTGTTTGGCTTTGCGAAGTATTTTAATGCGTTTTTTTTTGGTTGCCTGCACACGCCCAAAACAAGTGAGAAAGACTTGAACACCAGCCATTTGATCCCACTGAGCAGGATGATTCAAGCTGTTGGAGGAAACAATCTGATTTACAATTGTAGTGCTGGATCATCACCAACGTGGAAACATGTTTTGTTCGCAACTATTTCCTCACTACTTGATGGAATCCAAGCTTTGTTTGCAGTAGAATTACTGGGAAAGATGCGCAAGCCTTGCTTGAAATCAAAGTTGCAGACTTGAATGCTTACCGAGCTTTCTACCTAGATGTTTGTTCCAATGATGACTTGATTCAGACCAAGCGCAAAGGTTGAAACAGAATTAGTTTTATATCCAGTGTTTGTTTCATGAACATGTGAGATATACTTGGGCTTTGGGCAAATCCAAATCACCAGCCAAGTGATTTTTGGGCCATAATCAAGCAATACAACACCGGATTGCTTCGCAGTACGGGTGGGGGGTACCCCAGAAAAGTGGTGTATATATATATATATATATTTGAATCTTGGGTCAACTTTCGCAGCGCGTTTGACATTTAGCAAGTAGACTCAACAGGAGATGGACTCCACCAAGCGAAGGGTGATACTGATAAGACTTGCATTTGTTCAAACAGCCTATTGTGGGAAAGGTACATGTATATTCCATTATATTCCTGCATTTGTTGTTCCACACATTTAATTATCAAGGAACTTTATCCATCTACATTGAAGATATATTTTTAAATTTACATTTGCCACACGCATGTTTTTTTGGGGAATGTACACCCCCAAAAACTAACATAGCACCTGAAAGTGGATGGTTGGAATACTAGTTTCCTTTTGGGATGGCCTATTTCAGGTGCTATATTAGTTTCAGGGAGGGTATCACCTATCGGCCTGTTTTTTTCCATCATCACAGCTCTCCCCATCCAAAAAAATCTTGGCCACATCACAACTCGTTGAGGCTCAACTCTTCATCAACCGCTTTTTTGAGGATGGAGTTATGTACAACGGCCATGTGAAACCACAATCCGAGTTCCTTTGGGACTGATATAAAACTGGTGAAACGCTGATGGAGGAAAAAAACCGCCAGGCAATATATACCTGGACCTCCATTCGGTGTTTTTTTGGGGTCTTGACCAAAAACATGACACAAGCTAGAAGTCGAGAACACAACAAAAGAGGCGACACCAAAATACAAAAAAACAACACAAAAAAAAAAAAAATATTACACCAAAGTGTCTTTCAGATTTTTTTAGTTTTCCACCAAAAACAGGAACAGGCCAGAAAAAACGTCTAATTGGTACTCCCGGTATATACGTGGACAGATTTCCACATCCTACACATCAAGATGACATCAAAAGTTGGAAATGTATATATATATATATGGCATAAAATGGGAATGGACGGATTTTAGATTTGGTACTCCTGGTATATACGTGGACAGATTTCCACATCCTAGACATCAAGATGACATCAAAAGTTGGAAATGTATATATGTATATATATGGCATAAAATGGGAATGGACGGATTTTAGATTTGTTTTAAGGGTTGTTTTTTCTTTCGCATGAGACAGGTACAACAAGCATTTATTTTTCTACATAGCTTCGATTCCAAGAAGGGCTAACATTGGAACTTTTTACACCATATCTACAGAATTTCCCATTCGGTTCGGTGCCTTTGGCTAGCTTAGTGACCAGTATATCCCAGGTAGTGTGGTATTTACAAGTGAAATACAAAGATTGCAAAGCATGATGTAATCTCAACGCTGCCCCCCAAAAAAAAAACGTGATTCCTTGCATTGTTTCCGGATCGCAATGGTAGCGTTTTTGTTTGTGTAGCGGAAAATCTTTGGATGCACAGTGTTTTTTCTTGAAGCAACGCATCGAGTCATGGCAGAGTCTTGTTTGGTATGACCATGTATCACACCATCCGGTTGCCCGAGCTGCTCGACCGGTCTCGAAACCAACCGGTCTTAGGTTTTTGGCCCCGTTTTCCACCAGTTGTGGCCTACGGATGGATTTCATCGGCAAAACGGAGGCTTAACTTTGCAGGAAAATCCATGAGGCAAAATGGTGTTCCCAATGGTTTTTTCAAGTGAAAGTCAAGTCATTTCGGTCAATTGCCAACAGCACCTAGCAGGTACGTCACTATCATGAGTAATTCCTTGAGCCTAGGAAGATTTGGCGAACGACTGGCAGCGTTTCTTAACTTCTCAACGCTGTGCTGCCACACATGTGTTTCGAGATGATCGGGGACAACACCCCACCGATCAAGTGGAGACTTGGTTTTATCAAACATTTTCAGGTCAACCTTTGGTAATCTTTATGGGTTTCTTGAAGATCCATAATAAACATGTTCACCCTCATTGGATACTGGGAATCTTTCATTTTCGCAGTTGTTTTTTGAAACGTGATGTTTTTCCCCCGAGGAAAAGGAAGCGATGTCTACTTTAATGGGCGTGACAGACACCGGTGCGCTGAACAATGCCCCTCGGTGTTATTTCAAATTTTTGCTCGATTGCGCAACGAAAGAAAATCGACCAACAGCTGTGACTATTTCAAGTTTTGACTTCAGAAAAATGTGAGAGGTGGGTGGAAGTTGTAAAGATTCATAAAAGATCGTAGTGATACATTCATGTTGATTGAACATGTTGGTTAAACAAAAAATCTGAAAAAAATCACTGCTAGAATTGTCCAATCGGCTCACAATTTTGGCGAAACATCAATCCACAGATTCGTTTCATCCATTCTCCGAGTGAGGTTTTAAAGTCCAATGACTTTGCATATCTTCGTGCTTTTTGCTGGCTTAGCCTGCCTGATTATGTCGCTTCACCTCAGCTATTTTTGTTGAATCATTTGGCAAAAGATTTGTTGTCACCACAATAAAATGTGAGGCTGTTACTTTTGTTGTTTGATCCAATGATAATGAAGATGTTGAGTTAATACATTTTTGGTACGGGCACATGTTTAAAACATGTTTAAAACTAAGCTATATTATTTGTCTATATAGAGGACATAAAACATGGTACGTTTCACTTTACATTCATAAAGGTATTTCACAAGCAACTTCAAAAGACATAACACACATGATGACCTGGCCCTCCTGTGCACGAGGTCATCTTTGATTACAAACTTCCAGAGCGCTGCAATGATCCCGATTTCTTGGATGTCCTCCGCTTGACCCAGGACAAGCTAAAAACTTCCTGAAGCCGTTTCACCTACTGTATCACCTTGAAGGATGAGAAAGACATTGGCGGAGAAAACGCACATTTTTGCTGCAAAGGATGGATGTCATGTGAGGATTTTTCAGTGCAGATTTCTGTTTTTTTTTTTTTGGGGGGGGGGGGCGGGGGGGAATTCCCTCTTTTTTTTTTTGAGGGGAAAGGAAATTTGAAAATGGCCAATATCAGGTTGACAAGGGTTGGATAGGCTTGCTACAAGATTCCACCGCAATAGCTTGCAGGGTAGATGTATGTTGGCTTCGGATTGGATTAGATAATTGTTTCACCTTGTTTTTTCTAGGTATTGCTATCCTATTCCAGCAGAACATTACTTGAGAACCTGCATTGTTCCTGAGACTATTTTGGATTGTTGGTTCCTAATATCGTGACTATGAGGGGTCTCAAGAAGTTCCTGGCAGCCTGGCGCGTGTCAACTGTTGGTTCCATGTTTCCGAAGACGTTTTTGCGGAGAAAAAACGCTTCACAATTTCACAACTGGCTGCCAGGCACCGGATTTGAGTGTGGCAGATTTGTAGCTTGCCTCCGGGGGGTGGAAGACTGGGATCTGCGAGAAAGACAAACTTTACTGAACAACAAGCACCATAAGACCTTGCTTGACATGTTTGCTTTTGCGGCAAAAAACAACTTCAACTGCTACAATGTTACTGGCACCAAAGTGTTACTGTTTTTTTTCAGCCGTCAAAGCGCATGGCGCATGACAATGTTTTGAGCCCTCCACATGCTCATAGCATTCCGTATGGCGGTAGAGATGGCCGTTGAGCTTTTACGCGGACTAGATATGAATAGATCATTCTAATTGGACTAGTGTAGATAGAAGCTCAATCTGAAAGTTGTGACTGATGGTGAGGGTGCCTTGCTGGCATGTTTTTAGCTTCATTGTTGATATCTTTGGAATTCCTGGTGTTGCATAAATTCAGTGGGCGGTTGCTTTTGAAGTTTACTTGGCGCCACTGACCTGCTCAGTTTACCCGTGTTCAGAGCAGCTTCCTAAAAATCTGGGTACCCAAATAGATTTCTTCAGTCAGATATTTCCACGCTTTATCACTGAGGTATAAGTACTACTCCAATCGTGTCTTGCCAACACAACTGGGGAATTCTGCCAACCTTCTGGGATTCAACAGGAAGTTGCAGGTCCAACACATACGAAATAGACATGGTAAGTATCCAAACTGCGTCTTGACGCTCATTTGTAGCAGTGCTATGAGGTTGGGCCTTCTGCAGGAAGAGGATCATTTCGAAGACTGAAACTGTAACCGTAACATTTAATTGGTATCCACATTTTTTTTAACGTGCATTGCAAGTGTGCCTTCCATTATTTTTTATGGACTTTATGATTGCCCAAAATATCCCAAAATGAAATGCTCACTGGACAGTGTTGGCACCAGATCCCAATCTTCACCGTGCCTAAGAATGACTCTACCCTGACAAGGCCGTAGTTGAGGGTTTTGAATTAAAAATTGAAAGGTGCATGATATGAAATGAATTCCAACCCGATGTTCTCTCATCTCCGTAAGTGCAAAACCAAAATCAATTTACCAGAATGTATGAATATGTATGGCCGCCATACATCATGTCTTGTTGATCGACCAAAATCCTTAAGACAACAATGTCTATCCCCAGGTGCAGGACTTTCCTTTTCCCAAGGCATTTTTGAAGATGTGTTTCTTTTTCGCAGGGTGGGATACGTGATCGTCCCCTGGAGGGTTACCACCACAATCCAATTTTTTTTTTGAGGCTTAGCCAGGCGTGCACGAGAGGCTGCCATCTTGGCAGATCAGGCTGTACAGGACCTGTGAATGAGCTGGTTATGGAAGTGCTTAATGTGTTACTTACTGACTTACCCTCCCAATAACCTAACGTGACAATATTGGAAAATCACCATGTTGAATAGGAATCACCCTGTTGAATAGGAGGTATATCTTCAAATGGTTGTTTTTTCCATTGTCATGGTAGTTTTCGGGGGTGTATTGTAGAGGATCTGAAGAGGTTGTTTCAATCATATGTACTTAGTCACATGCAATTCTATGATTGGGGGAGTTGATGAGATTCGAGGGGGATCGTTTGATCGTTACCAACTGGTTCCGGAACTTTTGTCAACTCCTCTTAAAGATCATCTCCAATTTTGAAATGGTTGGTGAATTGTTGGTTTCCCATCCGCTAAATCCGAAGCATTCCAAGATCCGTGTGGGTCCTTGCAAAAAAGTTGCCTAGTTGCCTTGGGGAAACGCTATAATGCCGCTTCATACGGCTACTATTTAGCAGGTTGTACTGGTAGGTCTGTTTCCGGGCGTCAGTGACCCCTACTAGTCCCCAGTGACCCCAATTGGGAGTCGCAAGTGACTCTTCTGCCTCAGTTTCCCTGGACTAATTTCAAAAATAGAGAAGCCGTACACAATAAATATAGCAGTATTGATTTTAAAGACAAATGAAATTCAAGTGCCATCAATTTTCCAGATGTTCTTTGTTGCCTTTTCAAGGGGGCTTCAACACTCAACACTCAACCAGCAGCTCATCTGCCACGCCCCAGGAAGCATGGAAGCAACAGCAGCTGGCCCGCTATTGGAGCCGTCAAGCCCTTGAAGATGAAGCGGCCACCATGCGGAGCTTACCACCACCCAAGGCAGGGTCCATTTTGAGCGGAAAAAAACGTGCGGTTCCGGTGATGGTTGCATATGATTTTGATATTCAAACATATGAAAATCATATCTGTAAGGGAGGGTTAGCCCTATAGATGTTTATTTATTGGTGGCTATATCATTGGTTGGTTTCCTGTGGTTTGGTTTCACGGAATGGAAGGTGACTCAGGTAATTGAATCCTGAATTTTGATGAATATTTGATGGTTTACTAAGATGTCCTTTTGACATTTGTTCACTTTTTGTTTGATGGGAAGTCCCTTCCTCTTGGAAAATCACATCCTGGAGAAAATGGTAAAACTCTCCAAATTTCAGCCAAGGTTCGCACAGTTACAGGAATTGGGCAAAAAATCCATCATTTCTGTCAATTACTAATTTTGACACTAGGTGTATGGCAGGAAATTTTGGGGTGCTTCCCAGCTCCAAATCCCCTTGCCGTTGCCTGACGCCCAGGACCCTTCCGAGCGAGATGCGTCCCTCAGCTGCACTTTTTACGATTTTGTTGGGCGAGAGGCACCTAAGCTCAACAAATTTGGAAGGGAATGTGGCAGCTGAACCAACTACATGCATCTACATGCATGTTGGTTCAAACTTTCTTCGTCCGGTGAGTCTACTCGCAAAGACGTGCATGAGACTGCAACGCCAGTTTTTAAGGGGCACCAATGATGACTGTACGTTCAAGTGGCTTTCCAGGTACTGAAGTAGGCTTATGTACATCACAGTACTTACGTACTGTATAAATGTCTATCACATACATGTATGCAATCGATAACATGACCTGCCTCCGACAAAGATCAAGAACAACTATGCCTCCAGTTGTGCGATTGAAGTTAATGCTGCTTACACCTCGCAGGGTGGTCAGCCTTTTTTCCCAGAATTGCAGTTCGCACATGTTTGCATATGGTTGTGGTTTGATATCTTCCTAACAATTTGGAAATGCTTTCACATTAACACAGGATGAAATCTTACCATCCCTGCTATGTTTTTCCGCCCCAAGACGCATAAAGTTTAGTCCCTCTTGAAGTAATGAACTAAGCCGTTTCCTTTCATGTCTTCAACCATATATCTATCAGATTTGATTTTACCAAAAAAACACAACATCCTTCAAGTCATCCCCCCCCCAGAAAAAAAAAGGTTGATGAAAAAAAATGCATTGTTCGAGAACCTCTTCAGACACTCCTTTAACAACCTCCCACTGTCAGCCCTTTCAGCCCACTCTTCCTGTCACAGGTGGCAGTTGAAAGTTCCACCAGGTTGGGAATTACCTCCAAGTCCATTGATCTCCACGAAAGATCCGCGCAGAGTCATTTAGCTCAATGACACAACCGAGCAGAATCGGAACCAGAGTTCGTTTGGGGGGATGTTACGTTGACTTCGGAAAGGGCCAAAACACAAGCGTGAGAGATATGCGTTTGCAAAAAAAGGTGGACAGTTCAGTTGGTAGTCTCTTAGACAATGTATAATCCAGTTGACTTATGTACCAGTGAAACAGATGTACTCGTAGCTACCATTCAACTGGTGATGGTTAAAAATCGATTTGTGACTAAACGACCCTGCATGTTTTGTCAATGTTCCTATGGCGTTGCCCTGATTTCCTCAAGGAGCATTTTGATCAAATTTTCAGACACCTCCAACCTCGGAACGGGGGGGATGTTTCGTTGATTTCCAAAGATGATTTGATGCGGTGCAGTGATGAAGCGCCATACAGTAGCCATAATAAAAAATGGTTTGCTGATGTTTGCTGTTCATTTGTCCCTTCAGGATCCATTTCAGTAAGATACCATCCCACATCATAGCATATGTTCATCAAGCATCCATCATCAATCATCTCTATTATTCTTTCACGAGACGAATGTATATATATATATATGCATATTGTTTTTGTTTCATATATGACTATTTCTGGAGTCGTATATTTCATATTCACAAATATTGTGCACACATGTGGCATCTCATCCCTCCAGTTCCCCTCCACATCTTGGCTTCGTTATGAGGTGGCCATTTATTCGGGTTGTGTCACTGAACCCGTGTCACTTGGCATGGAAGTTGAGAGACTATGGAAGCAACGATCACATGACAATGACATGACATGTGACTGTGGATAGGAAAAGGGTGGTTCTAGCGTTGAGCAAGCTGTTGTTTTTGATGATTTCTGTTGGTTTTAAAGGACACCGGATACCCCACGTTTCCCCTTTAGTCTCTCAGTAAGTCCTTGTTGCGCACAGCCAGTAGTCATGCTACTATAACAACCCTGGAAGATGCCAACATCTCGATGTTTGTCACTATGGGACTTTTCTGTGTATGAATTATATGGATTAGATATGGATTAATTTTGTCATAGTTCCATTTTTCCTTAAGCCAAATTGGAGGAGTGCATAATCGACATAGTCACTTTACAGTAATCTTAGTGTTCGCAGTTCACCAACTCAGGCTTACAATGTCATGCCTTGGATGCCTTGGCCCTCCGCACTCGAGACGGAGAAGGGAAGGGGTTTCTTTCAGCTGCATTTCATGTGCAAAAATGACACTTGGGGATGCATCTCCAGGTGATACTTCCGTTTTGGGATGTTCTTTTGGGGATCTACAACCGTAATTTTTTGAAATAAGGATGGAAAATAACCCTCAAACAAATTGTTTTGGACATATCTATCAACAAAGTCGAACGTGACACTTTGACTGAGATGTGGTTGCTCATTAGGCTGTGGGGTGCAGTTCGGCAGGTTCATTTCTAAAAGGGTTACGTGCCCAGCAGCAGGCAGCAGCAGCGACAACAGCAAGCAACAACAAACAAATAACCGCAAGCAACAAACACAACCAACGCCTGTTTTGATCTTTGAAGGCTTCCTTCCTCATCGACACGCAGCGGTGAGGCTGTGACTACCAGTTTCACCGACTTGGCAAATGTGACATTGGAAAAGTGCGATGGACAATGGGGGCTGTCTCAAATGGGCAGGGACTGGTGCACAATTTACTGATTTTATGGACACATTGCACCAACTGTTTGCATGTTTGACAACTATCTTCTGGAGGGTTTTAATAATTTATTTGCATATCCAAACTGGGTTTGGTGGCGGACCCTTATCCTTCAACCAGACACAGCAGGTGAAATGCTCTTGATTACTTGATTTTTCTATGGGTTGGAGGCTATACTCATTTTCCAGGTTCCCTGGATGTCCACATATCACCATGGTCAGGGCGTGACATGCTGAGCCCAGCGACTACGGATGCGCCCTCACAGGTAAGGGGCCCAGGTTGCTACCGGCATCTCCCTGGACACTCAAAATGTTGAAAGGAATCTTCAGTTGCTACCAATGAATGGTAATTCATTTGTATTTGCATTCATCATATTTACATATATTTAATGATTAAATTATACAGCATGTTTTTGTGTGACGTGTTGTCGTTCACTAGCTATCCACCTCAACAGAAACATGATTCGCACTTGAAAAATTCACAGGTGCCCACCTTGAACGCCTTAGAAGCAGAGGAAAGCACTGCGCCTTGAGACTCAGGAACTTTTTTCATGGTGATGTTTGGTTGCGAATCTAGGTGGGTGGTTTGAAATGTTTGCAGTTTTCTATTTTCACCCCGAACCTTGGGGAGATGATACAATTTGACTCATATTTTGCAATATGGGTGGCTCAACCACCAACCAGGAAAAAAAATACGGAGAGGTGGGTCCAAATACGATTTGTTCCATTTTTTTGGTGGAGGTGAAAGATAAATTCTAGGTGAATGGTGGTAATTGTAAGGTGTAATGTTCTAGTTGGTGTTCAGATGGTGCTTTTGTTTAAGAATGTATTTTTTTGGTTTGTTCTCGCTGACAACCCGGGAAAGTTGAAGCGATTTTTGCGATTCAAATGGTTTTAGAAGAAAAAACCCAGCTAACATAGATGTGTCATGATAGCAAGATGCAAGAATGTGTCAGCAAGGCTATCTTAGAAGTGTATATAATATATACCTATGTATTGTTTGGCTGTTGGTCTTGAAGTTTTTCCTTGCTGGCAGACCTTTTCCACGCCGTTCACGTGGATATTGCGGTTTAGGTATATAGACATGGATTGCAGTAGGCCCAATGAATTGGGATGATTGGGCATGTACTGTATACAGAATTCGGCCGGTCTTCGTATAATCACCTTGAAGATCATCATAACAGACTTCTCCAAAACTTGCCACAGCAATTTAAAAAACTGACATTGAATGCTTCAAATGGTTTGAGGGAAGATGATAAGAGTTTCATGGAAAATGGCATGATTTTTTGCTGATGTTGACATATGGAATTTTGGCCAAAAAATTATCCCGCTCCAACTCTAAGAACCAAGGGTGGGTTTTTTTGGACCCCCCAAAAAAGCCAGGAAGGCCAAGACCCTAAAGTTTAGGTAGAGAAAAACTATAGCGAAGAATGGTCTCTACAAAACATGAAACATATGTTTGGAGGTTCTTCACCATTGTTGATGTCTTTCTGGGTGGTGTTGGGTTATTTTTTCATCTAACTTGAGATAAAGCATGTATTTTGAAAGAAATCTTTGGAAATCTCATGTTTTAGAAGACGTAAATTTTAGAAAGCATGTTGCATGTTCTTATGATAAGGTATCAGTTTTATGAACAGAGTGTCATCCAAGACTCTCTGAAACACATCCTGAGAAAGTTTCTTTGGATAAAGATGTCCTTTCTTGCATGGTCATGGAGGATTCAATTCCAAAAGCCGGTTTCATGTTGCTCACCATGACCCTCATTGCCTACAAAGGTCCGATGCTTCTTTAGCCATGGATGATCGCATAGGTCTGCGGTGACCAGGAGTCTTTTTGAAATGAATCCCTTGAATCCATGATGTGTGTGATGTTTTTGTTGCCCTTCATGTGGGTCAATAGTACATGAAATATATATGAATCAACATTTTGATGTTCAACAGTTTTGTCCGGTTTCAAAAAATGCCATCAATTTAGGCAAAACTGTGTCTTCGGCTTCTTGTCTCATAGGTTCATAGAGGCGGCTGGAAGCACTGGTTCTATCGGATATATGGATTGATATGGTTGATGAAATCTGAAGTGGTGATTGACCATAGTGCTTTGATATTGATTGATATAGGTGTTTTTTGGAGAGAGAAGATTGAGATATTTTATCATTACATTGTTCATGTGTGATTTCATCATTCACAACTACTCTCCCATTGCGTTCATTCGTTTGTTCTTCAAGCAGAAGGGGAGTCGAGCCAAACAAGATTGAAAAAACGAACTGATCACCCAGCTAAAGATGTTTTACCTTTATATATTTCCATTTATATACATATATTTACATTTGTTTTTAAAAAACAGTTAAGATGTCAATGCTATACAATGGAATAATGATTTTACTACATGACATATCATATCATTCATATTATGTTTTCCGACCCCCGTTTCCTACAGGCCTGTCACGTGCCGTGGCCAAGTTGGCCAAGGAGCTTCGGAAAGTGAGTGTCACACGGCGAGAGTGGCAACCTTAGCGACGTGACAACCGGACGGCGGGGAGGTGAATACAATGAGAATCCTCTCGTGTTTGATCCTCTATGGCCATACAACATGGATATGTATAACTATTATAGATATATATATATATAAATATATATGTACATTCTGTAGTGATTTTATTTATGTATATCTTACCCTTCCTCCCATAATCATGGAAGTTGGAAATGGGTTCCTTCGAAACTTGTTTCCTTTACTTTTTGGGTCCATTTGCCACTGAACTATGATTATGGGAGCAAGGCTATCCTCTTACCCAAGTCAAAAAAATCAGAATGATGTTTTGATGATTAAAATAACAGTAGCATTTTAACAGTGATAATTCAATTAAGTATATTATGGGGTGGATGTGTCATTGTATTGTTTGATATAAAAGTTGGATAAGATCTTGTTTGAACAATTGGAGATTAAGCATCATGACACTTGGATTGAAAGGCGAACAGGGACTTACGAAATGCTTGTAATAATGAACTCTTTTTTTGGTTCCGTTATGCAAAATATAGAGTTTTGTTAGTTCCATTACAAGTTACAAGTTAGTATTTCAGTCCCATATTTAGAGACTTGGGAAAAAACGAGCAGATGTTTCCCAATCCTCTCGGACCTTTGACGTTATTTGTTGGGTATGACCTTGGAAACCGAGGCATGCAGTGTTGCGCAAGGAGGACAGGAGTCTGATAACATGGCTATAGGCTATAGGTTGATTATCACTGATATGGTGGAGAAGATGGCAAGGATACAACTTACATCTAAAGTATAGTAACATAGTAGGTGTGTTGAAAGGCACGGAGTTGAAGAGGAAGCAACACAGCTTTATGAAATCTGTTAGAAGCCCTGCTTTTTCCAGGAGATGGAGGCAGATGAGGTTGGGTTTTTTGGGGTGGCAGGGCGTTGCAAATTTGTGAAGAACTTGGAAAGTTGAAGTGAAATGTGGCAAAGGATGATGTATCAACAAGATCTATTTTTGAAGCCCTTTTGTGAGCAAAGTTTTTTTTTGCTGCTTCCTTTCAGAAAGAGAAAGAAACATGTGATAGCAAAGAGAGGGTGCAATATTAATATGATGATAATATGATAGGATCTTCTTAAGCAAGCCATGTCCCTTTGCCCTGAAACCCACCATTCGGAGCTGGGAAACTGCCGTCATTTCCTGGAAAGAAGACCTAGGGATTTCAACATTATTCGCTACCATAGAGCTCGGTCAATGGTCTTTTACTTGGAAATGTTTTCACATTTGAGGATTATCCCTTGGCTTGTTTTCCCTAGTGGAGCCAGAAAGATTTTTGAGCTCCAAGGGAGCCAGTAGTGAGCAACAGGTGAATGCTAGATGGCAAGGGCCTCGTTTATGTAATAACTATGCAACTCTTTGGCGAGAGAGTTTCCCTGCCGTTGACAATGCTCATTTCAGCGACTTTGTGTTGCGTGCTCAAGATGGATTGCACCGAGAAGTGGCCATCATGATTGAGAATGTCTTAGAAACCAATGGCCCAAAAGTCAAATTGCCAAAACAGCCTGGGAAGAGCGAGGATCAGCCTTTGAATTTGCCAGCCAAAATTCTCCCTACAAAAGCCTCCAAAAGCCAAAAAACATACCAACGCACCGCCAAAGATATGACCCAATATCCGAATTGCTTTTGCAGAACAGTCATGAGAGGACCTTTTTTAGGGTACCTTCTCCAATCACCTCCACCTTCCATTTACAGTATATGACTGGATAGGTTAAGGCATCCAGAGACAAGAGTATGCTGCATTCCTTTATTGAATGTACATGACTTATTTTATTAAGTATGTTTTCTTGCCTTTCATTGGTCACTGAACGATTTCCTTTACAAAGTAACGTTTTCTTATTGAAATTATAGAAATTCACAAGCGTCACACATTTTCCACAAGTGTTGCAACTGCTAATGGATTTCAATGGTGACACACCACAGCCAGGCCCGGAAGGCTGCTATTGCAGCAGCCACGCAACATCATCAGTGCAGTGAGAACTTTGAACGACTGGCAAGAGGCAATCAGAGTCCCTCCATCCTGCGCCTCTCAGGAAGGTTTCTAAGAAGATCTTAGGCTTGCTTGGCCAATGGTTCAACTGTAAACTTTTTGGATCTTTTTTGGATTACATATGTAGTAGGGAAAATAAAGTTTAAAACTTTTATTTCAGGGTCCATTGGCTGAGTCAGTTAGGAGACTCTGTTTATTTATTGAACATAATGTAAGCTTCGCTCATATATATGTATTTATATATATGTATATATATATATAGTAGTAGAAGGTAGTAGTAGATAGAAGGTAGAAGCAGATAGAAGGTAGAAGTAGATAGAAGGTAGTAGTAGTAGAAGGTAGTAGTAGTAGAAGGTAGTAGTATTACTACTACTACCTACTACTACTACTACCTACTACTACTACTACCTACTACTACTACCTACTACTACCTACTACTACTACTACTACTACTACTACCTACTACTACTACTACTACTACTACTAACTACTACTACTACTACTACTACTACTACTACTACTACTAACTACTACTACTACTACTACTACTACTACTACTACTACTACTCCTACACCTACACCTACACCTACACCTACACCTACACCTACAACTTCAACTTCAACTTCAACTACAACTACAACAAACACTACTACTACTACTACTACTACTACTACTACTACTACTACTACTACTGCGACTACTACTACTACTACTTCTACTTCTACTACTTCTACTACTTCTACTACTTCTACTACTTCTACTACTTCTACTACTTCTACTACTTCTACTACT
>OMLO01002530.1_pt1 | contig 14833 bp, 6 predicted proteins | sample 1674811 | NCBI WGS metagenome assembly OMLO01 (sample SAMN06265003, study PRJEB25207) | coral metagenome | isolation source: Coral host | place: Mexico:La Bocana,Puerto Morelos, Mexico | collected 2008-11-13
AAAACCACTCTGTGTTAACATGATTTTAAGATCTTTTTTCATGCTGGTTGCTGTTTTCATTTGGCCTTCAACAACTTCTTCTCATTGTTCCATTTTGCCTCAAAAAAATAGAAACTTATCTAAATTTAAAATCGGTTGGTTATGCCCAAACCTCGAAATCACTCAACTGAAAATAAATCTTAGCACCCATAATATTTTGTGAAACATACACCCAGTGTTATGATGAAAGCTTTTAAAATTATCAGGTGATCAGCTGCAATTGATTTATTTCCTTAAACCTGAATAGAACAAGAAATACATGTAACATAACAATTAAGCTATTTTTTTTTGCTCACAAAAAAATTATGTTGCAGGCTCCCTTTTAATTGCCTTGTTTTAGACATGTTATGTTCATGATTAATGCATTAAAAGCTGCAAAGTTACAAGCAAGTATGATGCAAAAAGTACTGTTCCTGCAACACTCCACTGTATATGTATATTATAGTTATTGCTACTACTAAAACGTGCTTAGAAATTACATCTGAAAATACATTAGTACCTAGTAAATATTGACATCAGAACAATAAACAAATAAGGTACCAACCAATCACATTGGTTGCAATGATTTATTGCCACAAGTTTTAATTTCTGTGACAAAATATTTTTTGCTTTAAAACATGTTCAAAGAAGGGGGGGGGGAGAACTTGCCGTAGTAAAACCAGTTGAGGGGGGTACACTGCATGACTTTCAAACTGGTACATTTAAACTATGATCATCCATTTATGTGTCCATATTTCTAAGAATTTAAGTACAATTCCAAAGGCCAGTGTGACAATATGACAAACTTAGTTTTCTGTCACAGGACAGAAAGCAATTGAACAAGAGTTAATTTTAACAAAATGTGTTTTGTTTTCATGCTAAGTTTGTGATAAAGTCACTCCATAAAATGTACTAATATGTAGACTTGTAACAAAACAATGTAGAAATTCAATGAGCAAGGAAAATACCCAGAATACTCTGCATAAAAAATTAAAAGCAATTTTTTTATAAAACCAAAGCTTGACAGGAATAATATAAATTATTATACATCTTTTTACACTTACGGTCATTGTGGCTTAAATGCAGTTCATACTTTTAGCTCAGACACTATTGCACCACTGGTACTTTAATCGTCCGAATGAAATAGACCTCCATGTAACTCCAAGATTAATATTCCATTACTGTTCTTTAGTGAGTTTGTATTCTTCGAGTCTAATCTTGAACTCACTTGTTGTTCTAAGAATACAGCTGATGGGCTCATTTTTCAAAAAAAATTAACTTGATATTGATTTTGAAATGATTAGTGAGTTCAATGTTCCAATAATAAATTTATTATTGCATTCATAAAAAGACTGGCAGGTTCAATATTCCAATAATAAATTCATTATTTTAATCTTGATAGGTACACTTCCTTTGGTTTGACTGTAAAACTGAAAAGTTAGCATAGGTTGATCAAAGTGGCTGGAATAAGTAAAATTGTCTTCAAAATCTGTAAATCACAGTTCCAACTTGGATCAACACGAAGGTCCATTTGGACAGACCTGACTTGGCTTGGAGTAATTTACTGTCCAACAGTCATGAAGCTTCTCGTAAAGCATTAATTTTGGGTAGCTTTTCATTCTGTTACTGTTCTTCATTCTGCTACCTATAACAAACTGCATCAAATTATGCACTTCTGTGATGCAGATGGCACTGAATTAGTAGCTCACTTTGAGTCCTGAGGTATTTGAGATGTTACACATGATATCCTTTGCCATTGTCCAGCATTCCTTCAGCCTCTTCAGGGTTAGTGATGTTCTTGTCATACTTTTGTCGCTTGAAGAATCCCAGCTAAAGATTAATTGCAGTTCAAACATTAATCCAGGCATTATTACTATTTTTGACAAGGGCAAATAAACTGAAGAAACTAAACAATAAAGTGTATGAATAAGTCTCATTTACAGATGTAAAACACTAATTATTTCATGCACAATACTACATTTTTGAGATTGTGGATTAAACCCATCAAGTAACTGCTTAATTAACAACTGGTTTACCTGTAGAGCTGTATTGTGCAGTTCCAGTAAATATCCTTACCCACCCCAGGGAAGGTTAACAGAAATTCCAGTGCAGAGGGGGCCTTCAAAAGCCAAAATGTTTAACCCTTTAAGCCCCAAGAGTGTCTAACGCCAGATGATTTTACTCATCAAAGGGAAACCCCTTAGGCTTTAAAGGGTTAAAAGAAAGCATGTACCTAATCTGGAATTTCCAGAGGGAGGAAGAGGTTCATTTTCAAATTTACTCTAGATCTGCTGTTCAAAGACGTTCTTGTACTATGTACTCTTAAATGATCATGTGCATGAAGTCTTACTGTGTAACCATTCAAATGAGAGCTGTATTTTCACATCAATTTATTGTGATGTGTTCATTATACTACTAATGCCATTCAATAACCATTCAGATTTGGGAATTGTTTTCTTTGAAGTTTCAATCTCTATAATTATGAAAGGTTTATCAACATGATGCTAGTTTTTATATAGCATGCAATGGCTAGCGAATACATCAAGACACTAATTATTGTACCATGCAGACTCACCTTATACAAACAAAATACTATCAGGACTAACAGAAGAATTGCACCTGCAACACAGACTGGTATAACCCACTTGGGAAGTCCTTTAGAGGGTACTGCGACATCAGCATCTGGATTCAGTTGTGTACCAACCTAAATAAACAAGAAACATAAAGAATTTTCTTCTATTACATATATTGAAATAACATTTACAACCAGCTAGCAGAACTCAAATTTAACTGGAAAGACCTGGTGTTTGAAAGATCAAGGATAAATTTAAGTTTGATGTTTGCCTTGGGAGGAGAGTTGCTTCAATACTGGAGTGGTTTGTAAAATTGTGCTTTGGGTCACAAAAAAACCAAAAACCCCCCCCCCCCCCCAAAAAAAAAAGTATAAAACAAAACAAAAAACAGCCTCTCATTTAATATACAGAACTGAGGACCTCTACAATTCAAGGAAGAAGCATGTTTTCATCATGATTTCTTGGTAACATTCAGAATATTAAATTTCACAGCATTTCTGGGGATATATTCAAGGATATAGCCTCACCTGTGCTTTGTTGTTGTCCTTGTTAGTCTCTTGCACATAGGTGTTCAGTGACCTTACAGTGGCATGCGATATCACTCTTAACAGCTGGCCTTCATAATCCTAAATAACCAATTAATCATTAACCAAATTAAAAAAAATTGAAACTTCTGGCACACACTTAATAGCTATTATTCCAATAAATGACAATTTTTCAGGACTAATGTACTTGCCTCTATCATAGTACCATTCCAAAGGCGAGACACTATTGTAAATGTGACATCATCACCTGCTTGCAAAAAATTTATTGTGCAACGGATATTTGTACACTTTGCTGATCCCAACTTGCAGTCCTAAGGAAAAAACAATTACTTGGTAAGTTTGGATATTAGTACATAGTTTCTAGTTATGATTTGAACCTTAACATTAATAGCAACATATGAGGAACTTATCAAAATTTCCTGACAACGATGGCCAGAGTGGAGATGTGATATGTCCTACCAGTGATTAAAGGCAGAGGTGTATTTAGCAAGGTATGGAGTACGTTAGACCGATGGACTGACAGACCAGGTAGTGCATATTTTGCATGCATGGGTATAGCCTTGGAGGCAATTTCAGAAGTCAGACATTATCTCACTTTACCTCCCCCCATTACTGGGTATGGGGCAAGACCAGGCTATGCTACAACAAATTATTACGACAGTAATAATTTCACAGAGAAAAATCTTTGATTAGCACTACATTCCCCAACCTAACAACAGAAGAAATACAAGGAGTGTTAATATTTCAATCTTGGGATCTTCTTACCAGGTCAGTTTGAAGTTTCTCAGCCTTGGGGGGTTCAGCTTCTCGTTTAACTTTTGTACTAGACTCTTCCTCGTTATTATCTGCTTCACGCCTTCTACGCTTCTTTCCTCCTGCATCCTCAGATGTGTCATTTTGCTGTTGCCCAGAGTTACCACTTAAAGATGTCTGGAGGGAGAGATTCCACATTTTAGGGTAACCTTTGTGATACACCAGGTTTGAGATGTTTGTGTCAAAATGATCATGGTCAACACTAAAATAATGGGCAAGCTGAGAATGGTGTTGTATTGTTGAAGTTCATACCAGTACCATTTACATGACGGAAGACAGGAAGAAGTCTGCATATGAGCCTAAGTGGCCCATCAGGCCGGAGCTTATCCCGGTTTCTCTAGCATTAAGCGACTAGGAACATTGCTACTCCTTCCTGGATAGGATGCTAGCCCATCGCAGGGTTACCCCCAGCATTAAATTCGCCGGTACCCATTTATACACCTGGACGGAGAGAGGGGATGTGAAAGTAAAGTGTCTTGCCGAAGAACACAACACAATGTCCCCAGCCAGGGCTCGAACCCGGACTGCTCAATCTGGAGTCAAGCTCACTAACCATGAGACTACCGCATGTACCAGGTGTCATTTACAACCCCCGCAAGGGCTTGAACCTGTACCACTTAATCTGTACTAACCAAATAGGCCTGAGCTATCCACACACACACACGGTATAACAAACATGGAACACTTCTCGTCAAGTGCTGTATGTTATGTATATGTTTTAATTAAAGCACCAGCAGAGAAGGAGCACCTGGAGTTGTTTGTAGTGACACACTCACCTCTAATCCTAGCATATTTAACTGACCAGGTTTGAAATCACATTTAACTCTTTTATCATCAAACTAAAAAGACAAGCCAAGTTTTAATGTCAGTCACATTAATTTACAGAGTGATCAACATTTCCCCTTACAATAGTTAGTGGATTAACAAGCATGTTGGTAATGTGAAGAGAAAAAAATTATGACTAACTGGATATCTGATCTTGATGTAGATGAAGAAGTTTTCAAAACTAACAATAAATGAACATGAATGCATGACTGATAAATGAACATGGAATTTACCTACCTGAACAGCTATAAGGTAAAGTAAATGCTTTCCACTGGGTGCTTCAAAAGGCCATTGAATTACAATTTCAGTAGAAGGAACTGGATCAGGGCCACGATTTTTTACCTAAAATATATTTAGTATTAGTTTGACATTTGATAATATTTTAACTACATGTTATTTGTAGTGGTTAAAGAAAAAAAAATCAATAAATTAGATACAGTTATAACATTTAGAGACTAAGCTACATTGATAAACCTTAGCTGGCTTTCATGCAGGTTCTCTATCCTGGCCAAATTGGAATTTGGAGATGTTGGTTTTTGTGGAAAGAGGAAACTGCAGAACCTAGAGTAAAACCCCCAGAGTAAGGCAAGAAACAACAACAAATGCTACCCACACATGGCACTGGGCCAAATTGACCCAGGCCACATTGCTTGAAAGCCATCACTGCTCCCTAGATTGGAAGTGTAATGCTGCTGCTTCTTGTAACTCAATATAAATTTCAGTAGAATTTAGCAGCTAGTAGTAAAATTACACTAAATAAATGCAGGAAAGTAAAAGTGGCTGGCTGCTTTTCCTTCATGATTTTAGCCAGCTAATCTGCTAAGAAGGTAGTAGTTTGTGGATTCTTTAGAAACAGATCGGAAAATTAACCACACAACATATCAAAAGCAAATGTCTCTTGATCACTATTGTAGTCTTAATGTTCCAACACATTCTGAAAGTTAGATGCTAAACATGGACAGAATCATTATTGGTAAGGAAAGAGAATCTACAAAATACTTACAAAGTATTTATGTTTCACTTGATTGCCTATGTCTGATGCACGGACCATTGCACTTTCACCAACAACCTTACCACCATAGGATACCTGTTCTTCAACTGTTGTTCTAAAAGAAACACAAACACCATCAACAGAGGGCCATTTATCAAAGACCAGAAGTCTTTAGTAGTACAAAGTAATTATGAGGCACCAAGCTCTTTTGCAGAAGCTTACCCATTAACCTCCAGATCCGCCTGTGATTTGATAGAGATATTCAAGAACCGCTCGTTGTCAGCTAATGTTTCTTTGTCCTCTTCATTTGTACTACAAGGAAATACAATGTGGAATGAAACCCTCATGATTTTACAAGGTAAAGTTCCATATTGATACTTTAAAATATCAAACTCATTGTACATGTATGCAACCAGAGATTTGCTTGTAATAAAAAATGAAAAAAGTAAATAAGACATTCCATTAATGATTCCATCAGAAGGGCAATAGATTTTCACAGGTGGCCAAAGTGTTATGAAGTGAAGTTCTTTATAAGCAACATGTTCCTCAAAATGGTAAAAAACATCCTCATAGCCACTCAATTTGCCCAGTGACCAGCCCTTTATCAAACCCCTGACAGGAGGAGAGGTACATGGGGAGACAAAGGACAAGGAGGAGCATGAAAAGAGTATAGTATAGGGGGATCCTAGCTGATGTTATTGTTTACATTTTTGCTCATTTGCATACAACATTTCTGTACAGAAGGAAGCATGTTAGATATAAATTGACTCCAGGAAGTTAAAAAGCTACTGAAATTAAAAGCATGTTGAAATATTTGGCTCTTTCTGTGCAATGTTCATGGAGAAATTGTCTTTAAAATATTGCAAAATATCTGGCTGGCAAAAGCACTAATGAGCTCATATATTCTTTGTAAAATATTGAGTTTTTAAACCGGTGTTGTACAAAAAGTATTCAATACATCAGGCTCGTATTCATTGGCAGAGTTAATCATACTATCACCTTTCAATATTCAGAACTGATTTATTTGTAGCTTCATCAGAAGCTGAATTGCTTATGCTAATGAGGCAAATATTGTTAACAAAGATTCCCCTATTTAACTTGCTGCTACTGACCTGTTTGTACTGAGATATATAGGCAGGAAATCTGGCGAGTCAGCATATCCTTTAGTGTTTAACTCAATCTGAATTGATTGCTGAAATGTAACCAAACCAATTTAGAAGCTGCCAAACTTTACAAACAAGACATGACTAATCAAAGTGCATTTGTTGCCAAAGATTTTTTGTAGATCTGACATTGAAGTATAATTATAATTACCTCTTTCTTTTTCAATGGAGTATTTAAATTGATAGCGAGCAAAGTGTCGTTGGAGTCCAGTTTTGTTTCCTCAATTTTCCCACCTTTTAACACCTAAATACAAAACATTGAGAAACTTTCAAATGCAAAACAGATCATTTAAATTCTCTGTTATGTTACGAAACCCATGGGGTAAGCTTTAGGGAGAATGTAGTCCACCTTACAGAGTTGTGTGTGCTTAACAGAAGTGTTTTCCTCACACAGAGAACTACACAGTAATAAATTTGCCTGTTGCCACAAATCTCATATACATTTACAATTTTATGATTTTGAAATGAGAACAACATTCATAAGTGTTATTAACATTTACAGTCTTTTTCTACATGTGACATATGATTGAATATTACCCTGTTTATAAGAACATGGTAGACAGTTCAAGTCCTTGGTAAACTTATAGCTAGTACTTTGCACGTGTTAGTTCTGCCTATAATCTACTGTGCACAAATTTGAATGTTAGTTCTGCCTATAATCTACTGTGCACAAATTTGTATTTTCAGAGTCTCCTGTACTTTTAATCAAACATTTTTTGCCCTCTGAAAGCAGCAAAACATTAATGATGGTACGATGGCAAGTAAATTAAGTTTTTTTTACAATAACTGTCCAATTCGTGTGCACTGATTGGCTTGTTTTTATCATCAATAAGAGTACAGATGGATAAAATTTGAAAACTCGGACTTGCACATGCTGCACTATGCAAATGAGCTACTTGAACATGTCAGACCTGCCTTTCAAAAATTAATTCTGGCATTTAACCAGTTTCACGTCTTGTTATTATGAAAAAGCAAATTGGCATCAGTTTTTTGAGTCCATCATTTTATTTAAGATAAATTTTGTCATAACATTGTGAAAGTTTGCTATGGAACCATTTGCCTATGGCTTGTGGTGCCACAGCCACTTTGACAATGCTATGATGCAATTTTTCATCAATAAAAGGACAGTTGCATAAAAAAAACTTACGTCAGTTTGTTAAGTTGAACTTTACAAAGCTATACTCACATCCTCTCCTTCTGCATCAGAAGTGAAGATTCTTCCTATCTTAATTCCTTTGGGAATGGTAACATACAACTTAGCATTGTAGGCATCATCTCCTTTGTTCTTCACTGTAACTTTCAATTTGTAAGTTGCAGCACCAACAGCCAGTGTCCTTTTAACAAAAAAAATGCAGTTAGCTTAACTCTATTGTTTGACACTTCAGACCATGTGTTGCTATTTCTTAGAGTTGCTTCTTTCAACATAAATAATATTAAACCATATTTTTACATGCACCTGTAGCTAGCAAAGCCCTGCTAGTATCTAACTTGGGATCACACTTTGTCTAGTATTTCAAACTCAAAATTTGACAGTTTAGCCCTTTCATGACCACATTATGAACAATAATTGTTCTTAAAATGAGCTTCTTTATTATTTACTTTCCAAACTTCCCAAAGGAATCTTAAGGCAATGAAACACACAACACAAATCATTTAAAAGTATTTAAATCAGGAATACACTGATGGAAACAATCAAGAAAATAATTTATCACGGTAAATAGAAGTCCACAGAGGACAGATTAACTTTAGAAAATATAGTTTAATGTGATTCACTAGTAACATTTTAAACTCACCGTTTGCTTTTACTGTCATCCAGTATTAAATCTGGAACACACTTTACACAGTCTCTTTTAAATGTAAGCTACAAGATAAAACCAAAAAATATGATGGGTGTGTTAAAAAACTGCGAGATGTTTTAACTTGTGTTGTAGTTTTTTATTAGTATGCCCAATTCTTTCCTCAGTCAAGAATATAAGAAAGTCTTCATGACCATTCCTGTCGAACTATAGAGATCAGTAAAGCTTCTACAATACATATGAAGGCAGTTTGCTTTTTTTTATAACTTATCTTTGCATTCCAAGCAGAGGATTTACTAGATATCTTGATTTCAATTACCACCTGGCACTATTTAACATGGACTGGATATGTGGGCTTACCAATGCAGTTGCTTCCTGGGGTTTTGCAGGATCTAATACTGAATATGGGACAAGGGAGGGCAGCTCTGTTGGGCTGCCAGGGGTTGGTGGTGTCTTCTTCACGATTTGATATGTCAGTTTGAATTTAATGTCAGGATAAACATCTGCATCTGTTACTCCTTCCTGAAAAGGGAGCTCAAGATTAATAGTGAAACAACAGTCATTTTGCACCTGCTTACCATGACCCTAGCAGGAGAAGGGGTGGAATGAGGGAGGTATTCATTTACAAACCCCAGCTTCACCGACAGACACCTCTCCATAGTTAAAGTGAACACCTCTTTCCTCGCAAGCCAGAAGAAGAAGGGTTAGGATATGAGTCACTGAACTATTTGCAGGTCAGATTTTGTCCTAAAAGGAGTCTGTTGAGTCAGGAGTTCAGATGACTATTTTGCCTCATTCATATGTCCCCATCACTAAAATTCTTGAGTGCCTGCCCCCGTCCCCACTCCCCCTGGCCTCTCATCCTCTTAGAATCACTTACCCTGATATATGCCTCCCATGTAAAACATGTCTTGTCACTGCTCAAAATCCCTTCAGTGCGATTGATCTCATCTTTTTTATTTGCCTTGAATAGGACTCTCTTAGATGATTTCACAACATAATCAATGTCAGAGTTCATTATTAACAACACATCTGAAAAAAAAAATTGTCAGGTCATTTCACAAAAAGCCCTCATAATGAAGGTAAACATACACTTACATGTGAGCAGCACCCATGAATGGTTCTTTCAAAATCACAGATGATCTTTAAATGGGCATACAGCTATGTGAACACAACATTGTGTGAGACTGCTCATAAAGTGAAGTAGCCTAGAATAGTTCCCACACTGAAATGATGATTTTTACTTCACTCTCAAGAAGCCTTTGTTCCCAAAAGAGAATAAAATGATTCTTGTGTTGTTCAAAAGTGTTCTGATGACAATTTATATTTAATAGACATTTAATAGACATTTCAAGAAACATCTCAGCTCTGGATGTGGCAAAAAAAGCTCATTAGACAGTGAAATGCACTGTGGATATTGTGCTGAAAAGGCCATCCTGAGCTATAATGATACTTTAAAATATCTGAGCACTCAAAAAACGCCACTGCTGCCACTGTTACCCACCCATTGGCTACTCCAGGGAAGCAGCTCCTTCTTAGCCTGCAAACAGGCTAGCTTCCGCCGTAAGGAGACGCCTTTTCATGCCAAAACCACCTTCTTTCAGCCTGACTCACCTATTTTATCTGTTATATTTCCAGATCTTTCAGTATACTTTGTACATATAGAAATGGAGAAACTGTTGCAAAAAAAAAAAGAAAGGAAAATAGCATTGAAGTAATCCTAGCTAATAGGAATAGGAATAGAAACTAAAACAGTTGAAAATCAAAGGACAAATTCTCACCAATATGTGGCAAATTGAGTATTTCCTTCCTGTTTGGTTGCATTGCAGGTCTTGGGACCCTTGATGTCAAATGTATTGGGGTTGATTTTAATTGTTGATGACAATGATATAACAGGTTTAGATCTGTAAAAAAAGGTTTGACATTCAGTTACAAGGTGAGTCATTAGTGGTCTCAAGCTTGAACATTGGCTGGGAGCAATGTGTTCTGTTTACCTCTCTTCACCCTGAGTATCATAAAAATAGGTAATAAAATTCTGAATCAGGCCAGTGGCCCCTACATGTACATTGGAGTTGTTCTGCTCCCCATGGATGAGATGCTAGTTGGTCACAGGCCTGTCCCTCCATCCCCAGCATTCATACACTGTACCCCAGGACTAAATGTTAACTGAAGAATTAATCATCCTTTAATAAATAAAGTGTTTCACTGCTTACAGTATGTTTTGTGTTTTTGGAGATTATTCGTATTGTATTAAAAATAAAAAATGAAAATGAAAAGACAAACAATATTATAATACAGAAAACCTTCCTGAAAATAACGAAATTGAAATAAAATTGTCGCTGATCCTGGCTTAGCTTAATTTGTCTTTGAGTAACCTAGCCCTGGGTGGAGAGAGGCACTGAGGGGGAAGTGCCTTTCCCAAGAACACAACACAATGACCCTGGGCACGGCTCAAACCTAGACTGCTTGATCAAACCTGGACTCAACATCTAAAAATATCTAGCATATGAACCAAATAAAATATCTTCAATCAAAACAGCCACAGCTGACTACATACCTGAGCAGGACTACAGTATCTGATTGGTACGCTCCAATAAGGATATCTGGAAAACACACACACATTACTAGTTAAATCCACTAATACTAGATCAGAGAGTACAGATACCGACTTCAGGTCACTTGTATTATGAAATAACAACTGATTTAGCTAGCATATGCCATCTGCCGGCAAATAATCAAATGAATGAACTACTTGACTTCCTAATTTTATTACTTCACCTGAATAGCCATTGAAATCCATGTCAAGACTACCAGACAAAGAATATCCGAAAGATTTGATGCCTGGTGACACAGAAGAACCTTTAATGACCTAGAATGAAAAACAAGAAATTTAAAACATCAGCCATCCAGACCTGTAATGTCTCATTTCATGTTTCATTTTGTAACATGCTATACACGTACATAACATACAATGAGGAGGCTACATTGACTTGGAGCCAGATTCAAAGGTGATCAACTGATAGACAGCATCACAGGCCTTACGTTCCACTCAGCACAAAGAGAATTTAATAAGTAATTCAGTAAGTCACTCAGTCAGTTACACAGACTGACATACAGACAAACAGTCAGTCAGTCAAGTCAATCAATTAGTCAGTCACTCAGCCAGCAAATAGCCAGCCAGTCACTCACTGAGCCAGTCAGTCTGTCTGTATTAATATAATGTTTCACTGGTGTGAGAATGTACCTGCATCGGAGTTTCAACAAGACCATTTTTAGACCCTCTGTAGATGTAAACTACACCCTCACCACCATCCTCATATGGGGCACCTATGGCTACATCTGAAACAAAACAATATCAACCACAGTAATGTTAAAATAATGTTAAAAAGCATTTTCTAAATGATTATCAATTATGTATACTGTAATAAGTGATACATGTAGGTCTTAACAGCATACATTTCCTCCACAGTTACTCTAGAAGATAACATGTACATATGGGTACCATAACATACTTATGATTGCTTGCAGCAGGTCACTTAAATCAAACTATTCAAGTTGCACTATAGAAGCTTATTGAAACTAATTATTATATACAGTAAATTATTCATTTATTTTTGGTCTTATTAAGTAGTTCTACAAAAATCTGCTCGATGAAAGGTAACTTAAATAGTAACAGATGACAGCTAACATCAAAAATGCTGTGTTCATTGTACCTTGATACCCATCCAGGTCAAGGTCACCAACAGAGGCAAGGGCTCGTCCAAAATTTGCTCTCCACTTGTCCTTCTTGACAGTGAGCTCCAAGGATAGAACCAAGTTCCCATCTCCTCTATTTTCATAGGAATACACTTTCCCTTGTTCAGGGTGTAAATCATCTGAATAAAAGGGTGCTCCCACTAACAGTTCTGAAAGCCTGAAAAAGAGTTGTTTCTCAAGCAGTCAGTGGGAAATTCAGATAGGGATGTCAATGCAAGCTACAGTAAAAACATTCCAGTCTAAAATATATTATTACGTACTTGACATTATGAATGTTTCTAGCAGTCAGTGCAGTACAACCTCACTATCAATACAAACAAACTGCTTAACAGCAACCATTAGAAACACCAATCCTCTGTCACTGATTACCAGAGGTGCAAGTTAGATGGGGTCTAAACTTGAAGTGAGCCTGTCGCCATTTTCTTTGGATGAATTCTTTCCCAATTACATCAAACAAAACGTGAATATTGCACATCGTTTTTGACAATAAAATGTTCTTCTATAAGAACAAGCTTGCTTACAAGAGCTGTTTTCACAGGAGGGTTTATTTACAAGAATACAATGCATGTATTATGTGTAACTCATATGTTTTGAATATTTTGCCATGTGAAGGGTTATTACAAATCTGAAGGAAGGAAGGATCTCCCAGATGCCCAGATCTCAGTATGTGATTCAGTACCACTGATAGTAGTTAATAATCCTGAATTTGTACTCAAACCAAGTCTATTTGTTTTATATTATAGAGAAACAAACAAAAAGGTGATGATGTCATCTATGCACCTTTCCTGTAATAGATCATAAAAAGAACCAATCAAAATGCAGTAATAGTTAATTGATATATAGACACACACCCATCATTGTTGAGGTCAGCAGCACACATAGCGAGACCAAACCCTGTTCCTGGCTGGCGTCTTTTCTCTGAACCTTCCACAATTTCTGGGGGTAGCAACACAGTTGGAGTACTGTGAAATTTTCCTTGGCCTAAATTTCTAAAGACGACCACCTAAAAACAATTAAAAAACAATAACAAATTAATCAATCAATAGAGGTTTCCAATAAATAAACTACAGGTAAATGTACATGTTTGGGTGGCGCAGTGGCCACATAGTCAGTAGGCTAGTCTCTGGATTGAGTGATCCAGTTTCAAGCCCTGGCCAAGGACATTGTGTTGTGTTCTTGGGCACACTTTACTCTCATAGTGCCTCTCTCCACCCAGGTGTATAAATGGGTACTGGCAAACTTAATGTTGGGGGTAACCCTGCAATTGACCAGCATCCCATCAAGGGGGGGAGAGAGTAGAAATACTCCTGGTAGCTTCATGCTACAGAAACCAGGTTAAGCTCTGGCCTGATGGGCTACTTGGCTCGTATGCTGACTTTTCATGTATATGTTCAGACTGCGGGCACTGGAAATTTACTGTAAGCAGGTTAAATGCTTAAAAAGCCAAGAGGTAATTTTATACAATGCCAGGCATACAGGTCACAAGAAAATAACAATCACCTCCTAAAGGTGATCATTGAATAAAATTTAATCAAAAATAAATTGCTCCAACTACATGTATGAGATAACTGTATTTCTATCCGAATTCTCTTCCATCAAAGGGGTTCAAATTTAGCGACCAATATGTTCTGATCCTTGGACATATGTCTTACCATGCCATGGTGGTTAAACCTGGGTGCTCCAGAGACAACATCTATGAATTGAAGAAAAAGCTCATGTTATTGAAAAAAAAACTGTGGTAATTTTTACTTAAGCAATGCATAAAATTAACATTTCAGCACTAGATTGAATGGCTAAGACATACCATCTTTGTCTTTTTTGAAAAATCTTCCATGCGTTAAAGAATAACCTACAATGAAAAAGTAAGTGTTCAATCAATGGTTGCACTTTTCACTGTCATGATTTATTTTGCAAGGACATAGCTACAAAAAAGTTACATGTATGGGTTAGTCTCCCTGGCTGAAAGAGAGCCTGTCACAGCTGGAATTTTGCTAGAAATGTTCACTGCATCTCACAAAATAATTGGAATAAAATTGTTAAGCATCTTGAGCATGTATACAAACCTTGATATCCATGCTCACTGTTGTTTTTGAAGACTTCTTGCTGGGGCCTCTCCAAATAAATAAACTCTCCTAAAAAAATAAATCAAAACAAATCAACATGGCCATGAGCCACTCAAATTGGAATACTGATATTGTCTCTAAATGAGGGCAGTTGTGATTCTACTAAGCTGAATTTTCAATCTATAGGTCATATATCATTTATATATCAAGCTAGTAACAAACAAGATAAGTTCCAGGAATGTCAACATTGCTGCAAACCAACTTTTGGTTTATTATAACAAAGCAAAAAA
>OMLO01002531.1_pt1 | contig 14831 bp, 17 predicted proteins | sample 1674811 | NCBI WGS metagenome assembly OMLO01 (sample SAMN06265003, study PRJEB25207) | coral metagenome | isolation source: Coral host | place: Mexico:La Bocana,Puerto Morelos, Mexico | collected 2008-11-13
CAATCCTGAAGCTCAAAAAACCAAAAACCAATCCAGATTGATTGAGATTGATCTCCATCAATCCCGATTGATTTTTTCGAGATCGGATTCACAGGGATCCTCTTCTTCCGATGACACCACCTCGCATTGGCCATCCCCGGCATCGTCCACGGTATCCCATGGAGCTGGCTTTTCCGAACCACTCAGCCGAGCCTTCAATGAAGCCAACTTCTCCTTGAGCTTTGACACCGCGGCTGGAGGTGGTGGAGTGACTCCACCCTTGTCTTTCTGACCTGCCTCTTTCTTCTCCTTTCGTCCTGGCATAGCCTTTGGCCTGAAACGGATGGCGCCCGGTCTGATACCAGCGACTCCTTCTCCTCCTTTCCCCTTGATTCGCCTTGCAGGGGGTTTGACATCTGATCGCTCTATGGAGCTCGTAGTGGTTTGCGGTGGCGCAAGGCTTCTTGTTGAACATTCTTCCTAAAGTCTTTGTGAGTTCCGGAGCGGGGCACCCAAGGCTTTTGACTTCCAAAGCCATTGCCTGGTTTCCCAGTTCCACACTCACTTGCATCACCAAGAAACCAGCCCAAACTTCGGCTGGTTCCACCATATCTGTGCTTGGCATGTAGACCTCTATGACATCTCCTCGATGGACATCCAGGGCATCCCATTCCGGTTCGCCCAAGTTACCTCCCATCCTGAATCTTCTGTTGTCATCTTTCCTGCCTAGGGGGGGCAGGTGAAAGGTGACTCCTCCTTTCCAATCCTCTGCTCCAGAACTCTGGCGGCAACGTCCGATGGACAGCCACGTCAGGGCCCTGTACCAACCTCGACAACCGCTTGTGTTTACGGCCACCACGGTTGGATCTCCTTCTTTTCCTCTGCCTGGTCTCCTTGTCCTCCTTCTTTCTCTTATGGGTTCGATCTTCTCGTCGACGATCTCGATCTCTATCACCTTGGTCTCGTTCAGCAGCTTCTTCTCCTCGGGGGTTCGTAGGGGGAAAAGCTGGTTCGGCTGGGCGTAGATGACCTCTGCGTCCGTCCACTGCTGACTCTGCTGGAACCGTTGGTGCTTCTTCTCCACAGCCCTCTTCACTCTCACTTCCCTCTGAATACTCCTCCTTCTCACGCTCAGGGACTGCAGGTGCAGCCGACTTCGCCCGAATCAAGGGAGACCTGGACCGATCCCTTTTCTTCTCAGTGTCCTCCTCTTCCTCCTTGACGGCCAAAGAGCGGGGACGGCTAGCCTCAGATTTCGCTCGGGCCACCAACCCAGCGTCGAGGCTCTTGAGGACCCTTGCGGTGCCTACCACGGCTTCAGCAGCGGACCCCCTAAGTCCAGCTGAGCCCCACCGCCCTGTCAAGGAGATTCCAATGGACTCCCAAGCTGAGCAAGCAAGGCACCACGTATCACCTTCACGTGGTGGCACCTGCTTGCACTTATTGCAAAACATTCAACTCAAGTAGCTTTAAGCATAAACAGCAGCGGGGAGTCATTTGGATTCGTACAAATCGTTCAAAGAACTTACATTTCACCAAAGAGCTGCTACACCATTGGCATTTTACACCAAAAAGTTTTCCACTGGAAGACGTTGCACTGCAAAGCGGGACCCTGGGTTGCAAAACACAAAGACACTACACAGAGCAGCGCCACCGTGCACCAGAGCCACCCTGGATTGCAAAACTCACGCAGACCAGCGCCACCCTGGACTGCAAAACACATGAAAACGCAATAGACTACGCGGAACAGCGTGATCCTGCAGTGCAAAAACCCTCTTTATCGCTCTTCCCACTTCCCAGTTCCCAGTGCAGGGATAATTTTGATATGTTGGGTTACCTTCCCATCTCAGGCTTCTTGGGTATTTAAACTCATTTCGTCTTCTTTGGAAAGAACCAAAAAAAAGTACAGCACCTGTTGATTAACCAAGCTGTTGTCATCTCCAACAACCTCCCAGGCACAGTCAATCGCCTGCAAAGAAGACGAAACATCGCCCTCCTTTCTGCTATGATACCTCAGCTCTGAACGAATAGAACTCATGTCGTGGTGCAAACTTATGATTTTATAATTTTATATGATATTGGGATATGCTGGGTCCCCACCAAGTTTGCAGTGATGCCATACGGGGTGTTACAACGCTTCCTGTAAAGCCTAAACATGCACCACGGCCAAGGATTTCAAACAAATTGGATCAAATGAACCATGGATGCCATGGCCCGACAAGTTGCCTGGCACTTGCTAAGTGTTTGTCTTCAAAGCAAATCGACCATTGCATCCAAGATACGCTGTCTTCAAGGCTGCCAAGACTTGTAAGGGCTCCCAACCGTGTGAACCACTCATAATGACTGTACGGTACATAATTACTTTGATGTACCAAATGCTCAGAACTTGGCAAGGCAGGGAAGAAATCGTATCTTACGCGCGGCAAATCCATCATGTGCCGAGCCCTTGATTCACACAATGGGCTCGATGGCCTTGTCCTGTCAGAGAAAAGTGATGGAACATCGCATCTTCCTCTGCCCGCACCAATGGTTCCGAGAACTTCGCAGGTAAATCATTGGAAAGGCGACGAACACACACAAGGAGTGTCGTCATTGTCACCATGAATCGTGAGACATGCGGACGTTGGATACAATTCTGAGAAAATACTCGCTGATATATCCTGTCCCTGCAATCTGCACCCTGACACCTGATACATTTGAGTCTTCACAATTGAAGCACATTTGGTGTGAACGAAACACCTTCCAGCTGTATTCAGCCAGCTTCTTTTATGTAATGGTGGTTTGTAACTATACAACTTGGACTTCGACTGCAACACCAAAAGGCCGCAGAATGATACGAATGACACCAGCCAAAAAATTGGGAGATCGAGAGATCTGAAGCTCGTCTCACTTTGGCACATGAGGTTGGCAGAAACAAAGAAAAGCCCGTGGCTTCAGGGCGGTTTGAAGCAAGCGGCTTGGAAACACAGGAATGCTGGCTATCCGGGATCCCTATAGAAGTTCTCTCCAGATCCAACCCAGAATTTGAAAGTCATCATTTTCTAAGCACGCGCTATCGCATGTCTGTCATATGAGTGCAGGCGTCTCATTTTGCAACTCGTCAGCTTGGGGTCAAATGCCTTCCGAGTCCAAATCTGGGAAGCAAGTGGGAGAGCGTATGCCTGGGCCTTGGAAGATTGAATGCAGCAAGGTAGCAACTCAATACAAGAGACCATTGGCAAGGATACATGCTTGGTTGACCGTGGCTGGACAAAATTGCAAAAATGGAAGCTTTGATTTGGCCTCAAAGCATCTTGTGGACCCACTAGGAGCTATCTAGCACATCAAACCAACAAGCTCGGTGCATTGGCCGGGTGCTGTGGAGGCAGCACTTCTGTGTCAACGCTGTCTCCATACGAATGGTCGAATCTCGGCTTGGTAAAGTTGAAAGGCTTAGAATCGATTCAGCTTGACGTGGTGAAAGTTGCGGGAGATGCATTTTGACAGGGGAAAAATGCTCAGACGACGAATGGGAAACGACCAAAAATACAAGCTCCCTCTCCCCAAGAGTGAAAGTCGACCGGGCATGCAAATTGCTCTCCGCCGTTTTTCCTACATTTAGGATAGCAACATCTTCCAAGCAATTGTTCTGAAAGCTGACTCTCAAAATCATCCTGGCTTTGTTTGGCATGGCTTTGGCATGCTTCGACTCAACTTGGTTATTTCAACCAGTTCGCAGCAGTCTGAGGTCTGAACGGGACTGGGGCAAACGGAAGGGGAGCAGAACGAATTCCAGATTTTTTTCGGACTACAGACGAAGAAGGGACACATACCGGACTTTGCAAGCAAAGTGGAGTGCAAAGTGCAGCAGTTTGCTTGCTCTGAAGGGAGGCGGCATTTTAACATATTTCAACATGCGCAGGTGTGTAGAATGGCGGCAATTCACTTGGTCTCAGACACAGAACTAAGAGACAGGTCGCAACTTGGAAATAAGTTTATACTCTTGGCATCTCTTGGCAGGTAGCTCTGGCGGCTGGTGCATATGTTGGTCTGGATTGATGTCCAGAAACCTCTCACTAGAGCCTGATATTGCCCCTCCGCCTGGTATGTTTCTTGAAACCATCACTTAAAAAAAGGAATTTGCGGGCTTTCATAGTCATAGATGTTGTGACTTTTCGATCCAAACTCCAAAGTAGTCGCATCTCAAGCTGACAGGAGAGCCTCGTGCCCATCCATGCGCCCACAACACCGTAGAGGCAATGCGCATCAAGGTGTTCTATCTGAGAGGACTTTCCGTGTTTCCGGTGTTTTCCACTTCAATAAAACCAACTGCCGACTGGGAGGGGATGAAAATCCAATCGCTGGTACGGTCACAACATGTCAGAAAGAACATCTCTCACATGTTTCATTCTACGCTTGGCGTTAGTGCACGTTACGGGGTGCGACACAGGCGAAGAGTACCTGATTTATCTGCCTGACGAGTCTGAAAACATCAGGTTCTCAGCTGTTGCTCTTCACATCGACGGCATTGAATACGCGTAAATACCGTCACTGAGTGGAAGCTGGCTCTGGAACGCCCCAGAATTTGCCGGAACGAAGTACAAGTAATGAGGCTGTCCTATTCTGGCACCCTGTAGTCACAAGAGTTCAAAGAGTTCCAGCAGTTGCATTGTCGGACATTGCCGCATTGCGGTCAGAATGCTCATTAAAAGCTATGACCGGATGACCCAATGCTCTTGTGGCCAAACAAACATCCGTCAGAAGGTCGCATCTTAGGTCTAGAAACCACTCCCCCATTGTTTGGAGCTTTGGCCAAGCAATGCAGAATGCAGAGAATATCCAATTGAGGAAGCTGCCTTGCAGCACTTCTTGTGAGAAATGCTTGGACACACCCAGCTTGTGGTTAGTCTATGGCCCTATGCCCCACCCGAGATTTACGTATGAATCTCTGAACCGTGCAGCTCAGCCATTGAAAACAGTCAAGGCCATGCCGCCATGTCCCACGCTCTTACAGTCTTAGCAGCCTAGGAAGTGAGTCCCAAATCTGACACCTGGGAAGCCCAACACGGACTGAAAGGCAGCAACTGGATTGGTGAAGCACCAAGAACGACTGCACACGCGCCCTTGCCAACTAGACCAGGCAATGCAACGCGAGTCTCCACAGTCTCCACATTTCTCCAGAGCATTTGGGCACGAATGGCTGGACGATTTGGAAAGATTTGGAGTTGGATGGATGTTTTGTCATGTTTTATCTGCCATTTATCTGCCTCAAAAGGAATTCAAAATGAAAGCACGTCTGTCTGCTTTCTCGTGGCAGGTCGACAGTTGACTATGTGATATCTTGAATAAGTCCAAGTCCAAATTCATGATGCTACAGTCATCTGCGTTCATCCAAACGTTAATCATGAAAGTTTGTCTTCACAACTGCCGATATGGAAGCCCGCCCGGTCCAAGCGGATGTGCGTGATCTGACTCACTGACTGGTATGACTTCGCACACCGCTACGAGCTCCTGGGGCACAAAACCGTTGGCTTGAAGCTTCGCATCCGAGATGGCCGGGACATGAGTTGCCTTAGTGAAAAGAGGCCTTTTTTGGGTGAAAAAACACCAGAAGACATCAGAAGACCACAATCTGGAACTTCGGAACATTGTGGGGTTACTGTACCGTGGCCAACAACGTGCAAACCTTTAACAAAAAATGTTGCTCGCCTTGGATGAGGCTCAGCCTCTCTTCTGTCGCGGGCTGCTGAATACAGTAACATGCGTCTCTTTCTCTCTCTCTCTCTGACTCTTGCTTGGCAAAATCTTCTGCACTGGCAGCGAAGGTCGAGAAGATGTGGCTAGAGTGCGGAGAGGCCTGGAATTGAAGATGAGAAGAAGCTGCAGTCATGTTCCACATCCTCCGCATCCGATGGAGCCATCTTCCATGGAGCCATTTCTGAATCTATTAGCAGAACTTCAAAACTATTGCGACTTTGCGGCCATCTGTGAAGCAGTGGGTCCTGCTACAGAAGCAGTGGGTCCTGCTACAGAAGTAGTGGGTCCTGCTTCAGTTGTGGAATGTCAACTTCGCCGGGTTTGTATTTGCACATGTTTTGACATATGACCCGCTCCCCTCCAAAGCTAGGCCTCACAAATTCACGTTGCTTTGCCCATTGGCAACATAAAATCTAGCATAGCCTTACTTTCCACAGCAAAGGTCCTTGCTTTCTGCCTTATGTCCGAACAAGTGGACCTGACAAATCTGCTGCGAGAATACCAAACCTGCAAGCGACCACTACGCAGTCACTCAAAGACTCCTTTTCGGGGGGAATTGCAAGCTGTTCGCTCAAGTCACGAATGTGCAAGCAATCCACATGCTGTGTCCACTGGTTCATCAACAATGACATGTGCACGATGCTCTTGACAGTGGCGCCCAACACCTAATGTGGCTGCACAATCTTATGCTATCTTCTACATAGCTGTTTAAGGCTTTTCAATATCATGGAGTTTGGAATCTCCGCAGAAGCTGGGCTGCGCCACCATTTCGCGAAACACCCCCACAGGGTCGCAGCATCTCATCTTCAAGTCTCGACAATTCTTTTGCGGATTATGTATCCCAATGTACTCCGAAGAGAAGAGGAAGTGGCTGGCCACGTAGCTAGAGACCCTAACTGACGGCAGGCGGCTATCCTGCTATCTGCAGCTCCAGAACGCTTCTGAGAATGCAGCTCCCATATCTGCACAAACTGGAATCAGAATCATTGTTGAAACATGCCACGCAGAGTTTTGATGGGCCGGTTGTCACTCCAAATGCGATAAGTTGCATTGATCGCATGGCTTTGCAACAGCTTGGGGCCACCACCATTCTGGCTAGAGATGATCTCCGCACTTAGGAAAAACCTGCCCCTTTCTGGTGGCTAGCAACGTTGGTCATTTCTGAAAGACATGCTTCTGGTCTGGAAAGTCAATGTAGGTGACCTCTCACTTGGAAATGCCACTTGCTTCCATCCCATGTCAAAGAGACGCATCTTTGTCAAACTGTGCTGGCGTCAGCTGAAGGAACAAAGGGAGAAAACTAGGTGGCCCTCATTCCATGAGCAACAAGGGTGAGCCTATGCTACTGATTTGTTCACAGGAGCATGTTGCAAACAGTGTTTACCAACTTTGAATTTATTTGCTTCATTTGAGCCTGTGCACAAAAACCACCTTTGCGCAATAAACCGCCTTTGTCATAGCGAAACACCTTTGAATGGCATGCTACCGATGGTATCGCCTGGGATCACGAATCAGCTTAAAGACTCGAGACAGGCTGAGCAAAAAGTGAGGGAGCTCAACTGGACAAAGGGGCTCGTGGTCTGAACATGGAAACTTGTTCAATGCAGTTTCAATGCCCGGTATGGCACACGCAAATCATCATCTGAGCCTTTTGGTCAACTCATCTCGACTCTCAGGCTAGCTCTCCTTGGCGGAGAGTCTCTAGATACGCCGGGAACACCTCCTTCTTGCTGGGGAACAAGCACAGTGAGGTGCAAGTAGTTTGCAACTAGTTCCAGTTTGAGGACTGAAAACGAGCCAAGTATACAAAGATTGGGAACAATCTTTACGGAGTCATCGCAACGAAGTGGGGACGCAATGTTTCCCCTTTGAAGCCAACTGGATCTTAGCTTCGACACCAACTAGAACAAGTTGACACTTCGACTGAGTTCTATTCTGGATGAGACTATTTAAGGAATGCTGCGGCAAAAGTGCCGCAGCATTGCCGTCTGAATGTCAGTTCTTCATTACTCAATCTGCCTTTTAGCCTCATTTCTTGGGACCATTTGTGATGCCTGCTCTAGCAACCAGTCATTGGCCGTGGATGCAGTGGAAACTGTGCGAATGGATGATGTCTACATATCTTCATGCGCAATCCCAAAGCTAGCCTTTCTCTTCGTGAGATTGTCGGGTCAAGATCTGTCGAATCAAATCCTTCGTGCTGTCGGGCGGAGAGAACTACCTACCTTGGCAAGCTTGACGTGCAGCAGGATCTGATGAGAAATCTTTCCTCGGACGGCTGCTTCTGGCACCCTCTCCAAAGCCATGCAGATGGAATGCGAGAAATTTGCTTCGTGCTCCGTCCTCAGATGTGACTCCCACTGAAAGTGAATCAAGCAAAGACCCTGGGCAGGCAAACCTGCCTTTTGATTTTGAACAGTGGCCTTAAAAACTTTTCAACATAGTGCGAGTACGGCGGCATGCTTGTCTGTCACTCATGTCCTCAACTCTGCGACATGCCTAGCGACATTCCTAGCAGCAACACTCCGGATGCAAGATGTACTGCTCCGGGCCATCGCCTTGCAAGTGCTTTCCCTGACAAGACTCAGCCCACCATCCCCCCGGCCTATATTGAAAGCAGAGTGACTCTACGAGTCCTTTGAATTCCTGCCCTTATTAGCATCTTCGAATTGTGAGTTGCATCACTTTGCACGTGCCCGCCTACAACTTCGATTGCGGGATACAATGCAAATGAGCTGGTGCCATCTATGCACTTCTGATTCTGGTTTCAAGTTAGCCCTTTCCAATCGAAATATGCAACTCCGGACTGTTGGTTCAGCAATGTTCGGCACACTTCTGCGCAGCACTAGAAATTCAGCTACCTGAATATGACATGGACATTGCGATTTTCCCTGAGTCGTGCTAAAATGTGCAAAAAAGGTCTTTCATCTCACAAGGTCGCAAGGAATTGCTTGTGCCACCTAAGCATCATGTATGGGTCCACCAGTGTCAGCTCAAACGTGGGGATTCCATGGGATTCCAGTAGTTTGCTTTTGTGCTAGCTGACGCCGACTTGCGCATCTCAGGGCTTTGCACACGTGCCGTTGTTATGACCACCTCCCTTCCACATGAAGGCGGGTTTATAACATACCTTACCTAAAGCCATGATCGGGGGATTCAACACAGGTGACCGTTGGCAGCAAGATGTCAACCGAGCCTCGACCAGGCGACCAGCTTGCGGCTTACTAAACCTTGCACGGGTAGCTGCAAGAGCCCTGTGTTTGGGGAGCAAACTGATAGGGGTAGTGGTCAAAGAGTCTAATCGTCCTCCGATAGGGAGGATACCTCCTTCTGCCAGATCTGATACATCTGTGAGGTAACCTCTGCGAACCTTCCTTAAATAGCTTCTAAGAGAATCTTCTGCAAGGCTTGCGGGGTCCATTCTGAAGGTCCATTTGTTCCCCAGGAAGCCAAGTGGGCCAAGTCAAATCGAGTCAAGTCAAGCACCTGAGACTTGAGACAACATGTACAGGACCACAGGTATCATGCGCATCATGATTTGCAAGGCAAAACCTTCGAGCACGGCTACGGATTGATTTCGCCGGAAATTGCCCACTTGTTGCACCTCCGCGACCCAGCGAGACTGTGCTTTTAACACATCTTCTCGGGTGGTGAACAGGGCGGTTGTAGCCTAGTCCGAAAACCCTGCGCAGAATGCAAGCGCATGGTGTCTGGTGCCAGCTGCACCTCTTCTGCGTTTTTCTTAAGTTATGGCCTTGCTGGGGCTTCTGCAAATTAAACTCATTGACTTCGATTGATTTCCCCCAATGTCTACTAATGAAGAGCCCGGTAGTAGCTGGTATCTCAGTCTCAGCCCAGTAGTATCTGGCAGCTCAGTCTCAAAACCGTACTATCCGTCTGCGCAAAATGCAAGCCCCCCCCTTAAGCGTTTTTCTCATGTCATAGTGCTGGCCTTGCTGCAGTGGGCTGCAGTCTTCAAGGCACGCTGTGGCAACCTTGTGTTCAGTCCAGCTTGCAGACCAGTTCTCCTTGTCAGCTCTTGCCTTGTCCACGACAGGCTGGCTTGTGATGACTGACAGCTTGTCCCAGAACTTCACGAAAGGCCGGATGAAGAAACAGTTCGTTCAGTGAGCATTGGGTTAGTGGGACTGTGCGGATTGAACAAAGGGCAAATCTGTAAAACACGTGCTCTGCATGCTGGACAACTGGGTCAGTATTTCTTCGAATTCCCTGCAACTTGACCTTTTCATCTTGAGCTTGAAATTAGTGACATTGGTGGTCAAAATGATGGAAACATAGCCAATACAAGTCTGCCGCGGCCTTTTTGAAGGAATTTCATGCTGCACAAGAGGTTTTAAAGCTAATTCTATGCATCAAAGCCTGCTTTCTTACTTTGGCAAACTACGTTCGGTCTTTTGCAAAAGACTATATAAACAAAGAATGGCCTCAGACCGGCAAGGTGACAGTTTATCTTGTGAGGATGACCGCTGCGGAGACATGGGACCGGCTGAAGTTTCAGAACACTAGAGTGACAGTAAAGACCACTACTTGTAGGAGGGAATTGGATCTGGAACCCCGAACTTTGCCAAGTGGCAAGTGCGATACAGCTTCTCGACAACATGTTGACATATCTTGTCCATCTCTATATCTCTTTATTTCTCATGTGTAATTTTGCAAGCCCATGATGAGGCTCTCGTATTGGCTACAAACTGCCAGACTCACAAGTCATTAGCGCTTGGTTGGCGAAAACTCTTGCACCGGCAGCCCACTGAAGGTCGAGCCACTTCAACAAGAGGATCAAAAAAGCACACAATCGATGGCCTGGCTGCGGCAGTCAAGCATACGATCAGTTTGCTGAAAGTGTCTGACATCGAAACTGGGGCACCCCCTTCTCCCTGTACCAACTATGGCAAGTTTGTTAAGTCGTGATTGCGTTTTTGGAAATTACCCCAAAGCGAATGCATAATTGTGGCCGGTTGGCCACTTCCAAATGGAGTGACAGTGAAGAGCCCTAGTTTCATAACACCAAGAACAACAGCATTCTCACCTTTGCTTCACAAACAATGTCTCCATCTTGCGGTCTCATCTTCATGTTCTTTACTTGCCCCTTCTGTTGTGGGATCCCCCCTATTATCGTTCAGAGGAACCCCCACTGAAGCTTAGACCCCAAATGAAGGGTCTAGATTCGTTGGGACTACTCAGTTGCATGTAAATTTCTGTTTTGACCTTGGTGGCTGTTGTTGCATCACTATCATCGTGCTACCGACTCTGGCAATTGGCATTCGTGGCACTTTGCTCTGCCATCAAATTTGTTTGTGTAGTTCACCGGCACGCGATGTTTTGAGACTGGGTGCGTCATTTCTGAAAGACCTCGTTCAGTTGTACAAAACAAAACTAAATAGTCTAACTCTTTCCTTTGCACTCATCCTCAAGGTCCAGCAGTGTATGTGCTGCCAAGGATGATTCTGGATATTCTTGTCATCTCTCCAATGGGCCTGTATTGAGACCTACCTATGCCTGCAAATGCCGCACGGGGAGCTGCTTGCCCTACACTGAAGCTGGTCGAGCTAGTGTGTCTTGATTTGGCAAAGGACAAGGCCTGCAACTTGGAACAAGAACCGTGCCTTCGACGTAGCAGGCAGGACTGTGACAAGGACGATGTAAAACGAAGAGGATAGAGCAAACATGAGCAAACCATGAAGCTGTCAGAAAATCCCAGTTTCCGCAAATTTCCTTGCGGAGATGGCGCAAAAATGGATGTATCTGCAATACCTACAGCACCTTGTGACCTATACTGATAGTGACCTGGCACTTGCTTTACTTGCTATTGCAGAGAGGAACCTTCCACTGTCCTTGTGCGTCTCATGCACCAAAGTCGGAGTGCATGTGACCTGAAAGAGAAACGGAAACGTGGCACGTCGCTGGAGATCAGTGTGGGTGGCTGTGCAGCATGATGGAACTTGACTGATATTAGCGGCATGAATGTCTGGAACATGCATCAAACGTATATGTATAACCTTCGGATTGTTTGATATTACCCAACCCATGGGTAACGTGAGACATCTGATGGATCAGTTGGATTGACCGCATGGCCTTGCAATGGCCTTGCACTGGCTTCCCTTATGTGACCAAGTGAAGGAACATAAACGGAGGACCCGCTACCTCGTTTCAATCACAATTCCGTTGGCCCGTTGGCTTTGTCGAACATGCAACTGCTATGACTAAACTCAGTTCCTGCTGGCCCTCAGAGTCTCCGCAAACACTCTCGAACCATTTTCGCATGAGAACACACGATTTCCGGTGCTTGCCCTACACTGAAGCTGGTCGAGCTAGTGTGTCGACAAGGCCTGCAACTTGGAACAAGAAATAGTGCTCTGGCACTTTAGTTTCCACTGACGAAGGTACGCTTACTGGTTTGAACTTGGATCTGTGCTATATTCAGATTGTGGTGCTGCACACTACTTTTGACAATTTCGAATCTATATGATCGCACCTATCACCTAAAAAAACGGGCGCCATGGCGATGGGCTCAAATGACACAAAAAGGTTCACAATCAAACCAGGGATGGTCTAATAGGTGTACCGTTTTACATCTTCGACGCGGCGGCCCTGGAGGACCTCCCATCCCATTCCAGCAAATCATGAAGCTGTCATAAAATCCTAGTTTCCGCAACTTTTCTTGAAGAGATGGCGCCAAAATGGATGTATCTGCAATACCTACAGCACCTAGTGACCTATACTGATAGTGACCTGGCACTTGCTTTACTTGCTATTGCAGAGAGGAACCTTCCAGTGGCCTTGTGCGTCTCATGCACCAAAGTTGGAGCGCATGTGACCTGAAAGAGAAACGGAAACGTGGCACGTCGCTGGAGATCAGTGTGGGTGGCTGTGCAGCATGATGGAACTTGACTGATATTAGCGGCATGAATGTCTGGAACATGCATCAAACGTATATGTATAACCTTCGGATTGTTTGATATTACCCAACCCATGGGTAACGTGAGACATCTGATGGATCAGTTGGATTGACCGCATGGCCTTGCAATGGCCTTGCACTGGCTTCCCTTATGTGACCAAGTGAAGGAACATAAACGGAGGACCCGCTACCTCGTTTCAATCACAATTCCGTTGGCCCGTTGGCTTTGTCGAACATGCAACTGCTATGACTAAACTCAGTTCCTGCTGGCCCTCAGAGTCTCCGCAAACACTCTCGAACCATTTTCGCATGAGAACACACGATTTCCGGTGCTTGCCCTACACTGAAGCTGGTCGAGCTAGTGTGTCGACAAGGCCTGCAACTTGGAACAAGAAATAGTGCTCTGGCACTTTAGTTTCCACTGACGAAGGTACGCTTACTGGTTTGAACTTGGATCTGTGCTATATTCAGATTGTGGTGCTGCACACTACTTTTGACAATTTCGAATCTATATGATCGCACCTATCACCTAAAAAAACGGGCGCCATGGCGATGGGCATGTATTCCAGCAAATGACAATAATTACTGTCTTCAAATGTGCAGGGTGTATGAGGTGTTTTTTCGGAAATGCGAAACCAATTGCATAGAATGATTGTTTGCTGGTTTTTTTCCGAAGAGCACCAAATCTTCAGGAGCACCCCACATGTGACAAGAATTGGCTATTCAACGATGGCGGTGGATTATACATAATTTTCTATTGTCTTGACATCCATCATTTTTTTGATAGAAAATAAATCTGGATTATAGTAGACTATGATATCCTTGGTTGAGCCTGCTGTCGTCACATCCTCATTCAAAAACCCTAATGGTGCCATCGACACTGTCTTGTCATTTTCTTGGTAGCCCTTTGCGCGGAAGCAGGAAGGCAGTATATCCTGAAGGGCACTGAAAAGCCTTCACTGTTCAACTTCCACTTTGTGTAAAACAGCCAATGTCAATGCCGTCAATGTGACTGTCTGCTGTCTTCACATCTTCATTCAAAAGCCCTAATGGTGCCATTGACACTGTCTTGTCATTTTCTGCATTTGGGGGATTTGCCGTCCCGAGGTCGAACCTTCTCCAACTGAGATTACTTGGCCAATTGCTATTGCAGAGAGGAACCTTCCACTGGCGTGGTCGGTCTCGAAGAGCACCAAATCTTCAGGAGGACCCCACATGTGACAAGAACTGGCTATTCAACGATGGCGGTGTTTTACACATAACTTTCACCTTCTCAACTACCATCCAGGGACTTCAAGGTTCTACCCTCCCTCAAGGTCCCAGCAACCCGTTTAGAATGGTGGTGCACAAATGTCGTCAAAGAATTAGGCATGGGTGGGTTCTCATGTCAAAACAAAATAGGTTTGGCCTTACAGTGTTCTTGGAGAACTGTTTGGTAGAAGAAGGTCTGAAATCAGAGTGCTGCAGGTTTTCTGATTCGCTGAGCGTGCTCACACCAGACGCCACACTTTCATCCTAGAGTTCATTTCATCTTTGTGTTTCCCACACGCACAAGCCACAATTTCCTGGCTTGATGTGACACTGATAAACCAAAGTGGCCCAAAGGTCGTCGAAGGTCTACAATGGAATCTGCTGTAAAATGTTGACAGGCTCTGGAAAGAAAGTTCAGGTGAAACAAACTAGTAGCATACCCTCAACTACAGGGGGTCTGAAATGGGTAGACCCGTGGGGCTGACAGAAAGAAGGTCTAAGATAATCATTGAAGCATTAAAGACCTTTCGCCCAGCATCATTGTAATTGTTGTAGACCCTGGGCATCAATGCTCAGCGTTGCCATGTTTCAGCAAGTTTCTTTTAGCCCAAAATACTGTACAAATCACAGTTTTGGCAACACTGTCCAAACGCAAGCCTCAAGGAAAAGTAGAAAAACTCCGTAAATAGCAGTGATTTTGCTCCCTCACTCAAAGTGAAATGGGCCCGCGCGCGGGTACATTGATTTTAAACCCCTGGGCTCGGACCCAAGGAGGGAATCTAACATGGTCAGAGGATACGGTTGGATGTCTTTAGGTTTGCGAGTTTAGACCCAGCATTTGCGGGTCCCAGCCTTGTAGTTGAGAGGGTCTAGTTGTCTTGACATTCATCCTTTTTAGATAGAAAATGAATCCGGTAAACTATGGTAGACTATGATATCCTTGGTTGAG
>OMLO01002532.1_pt1 | contig 14829 bp, 12 predicted proteins | sample 1674811 | NCBI WGS metagenome assembly OMLO01 (sample SAMN06265003, study PRJEB25207) | coral metagenome | isolation source: Coral host | place: Mexico:La Bocana,Puerto Morelos, Mexico | collected 2008-11-13
TGAACTTGTGTCACGCAGCGAGAGGAGGCATTAAAGACTCCAACCAACAGCACAGATGAAGTTAAAGCCGAGTTGGAAAAAGCGCGAAAAGAAAGCCACGAGAAAATTAAACAGCTAGAAGAAAAATTAGCTACAACAGAGAAAGAAATGAGCAGAACAGTGCAGGAGAAAGCAGACTTGGACAAGGAACACGAAGATCTTCTGGTTATGTTAACTGAACAAGATGGTAAAGTTCGTAAATACAAGGTACATTTTTATTGTTATGACATACTCCATTACAATAGGCACTTCTCAAACTCACTAATTATTCATTAAGTTTAAACGAAGGAAATCGTGAACTTAAGGGTGTTGAGATGTATTATCTTTTATACAATAATCAAACGAATTCGCGCGCTCTGATTGGTAAATCAGCTATGGTTTATTGTGCCAATAACCTCATGATAATTTCGCGTGTTTTAAAAGCAATAGACCACAAGTTTTTTTTATGGTTCAGAGGAATGATAAACCATAAAAACTTGTGGTCTATAGCTTAAATATATTTTTACTATGTTGTTTCACTGTTTTCTTTAAAGTTTTATTTTCGATTGAGAAGATATATCAAGCACTCTAGACAGTGTTTGACCACATTTCCAAACACCTCGAATTTGGTCAAAAATAATCCTCTACGCTTCGTATTTTCAACTCTGTTCTCCGTGTTTGGACATGATAAATTGTTTAAACATAGTGTAATGCACAAGTTGAGTTTCTTTGTTTCTTGTTTTTTTGTATTCAGAAACTGGCAAGAGATGGCGGACAGGAAGTGAGTGAAGACGAGGTTGAAGATTACGAAGAAGACGATGAAGATGAAGATGAGGAGGACGATGATGATGAGGATGATAATGATGATGACGAGTCTGATAACGAAGATACCGGAAATGAACGAGAAACACAACAAAATACTGAGAAGACACAACTTGATGAAGGACAACTTACGTGAAACAGAAATTTCTTATAGTTTTATTAATATAAACGAAACACAAATCCAAAGCAGCAGACACATTTTATTTTAAACAGTATTGTACATTTATTTTAACACAGTTACAATTCTATTAGTTTCAACCAACTGTACCCCTCCCCTCTCAGTGCAATAAACTGAAAGAACGGAGGGGAGGGAAAGCCTAATTGTCATCTTTGTGCTTTAACTCAACTTGTTTTTTTAAGTTTGCTTGTTACCTATTTTAGTAAAACAATGAGAAGACTGCTTCTGAACATGAAAAATATAGATTTACACATTCAGCCTGTCTACAGGTAAAGGTCGTCGAGTGTAAAGAAACAAATTAAATTATGGCAAAGGAAAATGCTGGTTAAATGTCTCGTGTACATGTCAATATTCCGCAGAGGCGGTAAGAATAATTCAAGTAATAATTAAAAGCAAAATGACGAGGAGAGTTAATGTCCCAAGCTTTGAACCATACTAATAATCTTAAAAAAAAACCCCGAAACTATCAAATTTCTCTGTCTGAAAATGTATTGGACACGTGTTATTACTGGTTCCAGATTTAAACATAAATTAAAAGTCAAGCTTATTTCTGTAATAATTACCTTGCCGTTTTGACCGAGCGGTAGCCTGGTCAATACAGCAAGGCCGAGGTTTAAGATTTTCCTGTTGTTTTGTTAACTTCACTCGTGCAACAGAGTGGTTCTTAAACAAGCGAAGTTCGTCGATTGCTTTGACCCGGTTAGAAAGTAAAAACTGCATTCCAGTGATAAATTAGTCGGAGAACTTGTGTTCATTGTTCATTGTTTGTTCAGTGAAGCTTGTGTCATGCGCAGACGCATCTTTTACTTTCTCTGTTTCATACACTTTATTTTTGTGATTTTTTTTTAATATCACTGACAATTTCTAATGCCTACAGATACAGTAACATATACAAGAAGAATGGGAATAAAAGTAAGACACGATTTACACCTTTCTCACACATTTCCGGTAATAATATTGGCTCCCAGCTGAGTTTCTTTCTCAAGTTGCTTACTTGCCGACACAAACACGATTCGCGATTGTTTATTTGCCTGGGGTAACCGCAATTGACGTCTTGGCGTAAAATATATTGACAGCAGAGTTATTGCGGGTCAGGGTTAGCGCACTTGAAAGTAAATCATTCGTTAAAAATAGTTCATTCGTTCCTTTATTTCCCCGCTGTGAAAGAACGAATGGACAGGGAACACCTTAGGGCAGTCAAGATGAAATACAGAGGTGAATGCACAGGAACTTGTGGAACCCAAGGAGAAATGCAGGGACGGATGAACAAGTGTTCCTGATAAATAACGTTGACGCAATTGTTATTGTAATATTTTTAAAAAGTGGATGTTTATTCAAGTAGTTACTTGATCTATTTCATTCATTTCTAATTTACGGGAAATAAAGAATCGATACACCTAAATAGTTCAAACAGGTGTTTCGACTAAGTTTCCTAATCTAAACATTGTGGATGAACGTGTACTAAGATTCCATTGAACTGAGATTTCTGATCTAATTGATGAGAATAAATTCAGTTTCCACTACATAACTGTCGCACTCAATAAACAACATTTAATTATAATTTTACAACTAAGAGGCACTTTTACCAAACTTGTTTTCTCCATTTGTTATTTGTCTAGGGTGGGAAGTACAAAAGGGAGATGAGTTCAGATTTTTATTCTGAGTATATAGGTACAGCATGCTCATGTCTCATGCTTCACCCAACAAAATGGATAACGTCAATGTCATGAATCAGGTATATGGATTCAAAACCACAACCAACGTGATTTGGCAACAGGTACTTGTTTTCCCGCGCTTGTTGCTGGTTACACGTTTTTATTGCTAATTTTGAATGATTGTTTTTATTGTCGGTTCCCAACATGTAGTAGCAAGCGTCTCTGACTAGAAAAAAATTGAGTTCAGTTGTGCATTAGTTTTGTCTTCATCATAACGTAGTACAAAGGCGAACAAATTCTTGGAATATCTACGGAATATCGCAGTATTGAAAACTCACTAAAAATCCACCAGTTACTGAATTAACTTTCACTGCTGCATGAAATTGTGAAATAATTCACACAAGTTATAAACAACATCAATCGAGTTAATTCGATGGATGTCACTGCGTGCGTAAAATTTGTAAAGAGAAAACTCGGGAGAAATTTTTGGATGAACTCAGTCTGTAATTTTGTGCAATGTGATGTGGTTGAAAACTCCGACACAGGCACTTGTAACAAAAAATCATAATTCCATTTTTCTCTCCAAGTAGAGGAGAGAAATGGAACCTCAGAACAACTAAAATTGTTTTAACAGAATAACATAATCGCAAGGGCGGATATTTTGATATTTTGGGATTGATGACTGCTATCTTAGGGTCGCTAAATCAATGTGGCATGCCCCCAACTGTAGCAATTTGAGAATTAAGGCGTAATTGAAAATTGCTACACCAGAAATACTAGTAATGCCACAAAAAAGAGCGTTAGCGAATATTTCTTCCATAAGATTCACAATTATTTCTAATGTTTTTTGCTCCAGCGATCAACCACCCAACCCCCCAGCCACCACCCAATCCGCCCTTGACTGGTTCTAACGCATTGTATTTCAAGAGTTTCGTTTAAAACGACTATGAGAATATTGTTAAGAACTAGAATCAAGAATGATTTTCTAGAAACACGTCTATGACCCTAACTCAATATCTTACGAACGTCGCTGGAGATACTATGGATCTCAATCACACTGACATATTTCCTAAAATTATGAATCGTCAAAACGTACATAGATATTCTACTATACTGGAATGTCATTAGGGACTTCGTCGTCACAATCGTCGGCTGTGCTCATTCGCAGATCTTCGGATGATCGGGGCACGTCGTAATTTCCTTCCTCCTGTGATATTGCACGCGGAATGTCGTAATCACTTGTGGCGGGACTTCTAGGAACGTCATAGTTTCCTGTGTCTAAAAAAGTGACAGCAATGTTGTCATCCATTTGAACATGATTTCAATAAACAATTAATGCATATCGATATCAAGTGAAAATGACGGTGCTATTGGGGGTTGAGGATAATTGATGACAATGAGGATGGGAATGGATAACAAAATAGATCAACGTAAGTTTACTTTACCCTCTGAAAGTCTTGTTGCTTTTTTGTACAAATCTTTTATGTTTTGAAATTTCGTCTCTCTACAAATACATTTCTCGTATATCGAGCAGTTGTATTAAAAAACAGTGACTTGATCTCTGCTCGTTGAATTAGCGAGTTTCTCCTAAAGAGAACCTTGCTAATTTGATCAACATGTAATGTTATAACGGCCTCCTTCTTAACTTCCACAAACCACATCAGCCCTGACTGCTTTTCATGACAGTCCTCACTCAGTCCGGGTCAAATTGGAATTTGAAAATGTTTTTCTTTTTTCAGAAAAGAGGAAAAGTGGAACACCCGGGGAAAAACCCTCGGAGCTAGTTGAAAACGAACAAAAACGCAGCCCAAACGAGTCACAATCCGGAATCGAACCAGGGCCACAACGAGGAAAGACAGGCAACCTCCTAAAATGTGCTATCCCTGCTATCCTCCGACAAAAAAAACTCTCTGTCGACCACACGTTACCTGGTTTTGCAGCCTCTTTATCTTTAGGCTCCTCAGCCTCTTCCGTCAGGTCAGATCCAGGTGGGACGTCATAATTGTGGTAAGGACATTTAAGTCGCATAGTTATCTTGGTGAATTCCAAACGCTTTTCCGGTTCTTTTTGCCAACAGTCTTTCATAAGCGCGTATATGAATTCTGGACAATTGTCAGGTTTCCCTAAATGAATACCCTGTAGAAATAAACAAAAATTTTTGGTTCTAATCTGTCAACTTCTAGTGTCAGCTAGCTGTACGGCACGGTACAGGTTGCCTAACGTTCTAAGAGCACAGAAGTACAGAAGCACAGAAGTAGCCCTATTGAGTCATTGTTTTACCTGGTGTTCACGGCTTAACGTTCCGCGTTTTTCAGTGCAACTAATTCCAAACACACAAGCTAAAAAGTGTGGTCTAGAGAAGAAAGGTAAAACGATTGAGTTATTATCATAACATTTCCGGTATAAACACTACCTTCTGAATGAATTCCATCACTTCTTTGTTGGTGTAACCATAGTACGGCTGAAGACCAAACGTGAAAATCTCCCAAAGCACCACACCATAAGCGTACACGTCGGATTTGAGAGTAAACTTGCCGTACAGGAAAGCTTCAGGAGCCAGCCAGCGAATGGGAAGCAAGGTTTCTTTGCTCATCTACAAAACCAGGATTTAACTTTAGTTCTCGCGGTTCTGTAGAGAGCTTATCCAGCTATTCGAATTGTACATTAGAAAACATGCTGTACTCCAACCAATCAAAAGCCAAATATGACGTTTTCCCGCACTTAGCATTTTCTGCGCAATGTATCAGTTGCATGCTTACCAGTTTTTACTGCATGGTTATAGATTTTCGTTTTGAGTTTCATCAGTAGTTCCTGACATTACTTGTGTTATTTGTGTTCTAATCAAATGATCATTTAATCTGGTTTGTTTTCCTGACAGTACTCAGTATTCAGTGTTCAAAGCGGTTTAAAATTGCTTCAGGTACATAAGCGACCATGATCAAGTAGTTTACCTTATAATAATCCGTAGTATAGATATCACGTGACATCCCAAAATCCGCGATTTTCACAACCAGGTTATCTCCGACCAAACAGTTTCTCGCTGCCAGGTCTCTGTGCACAAACTTCATCTCTGCCAAGTACTGCATGCCAGTGGCGATCTGGGCCGAGAAGGAGACGAGGTCTTCTTGAGTGAGATAAACTGGTGGAAAATGAAATAAAAGAAAACTGACGTTCCATTGAAACAACTTTTAAGAACGCTGCACCAAGCAAGACAGCTACTGTGTAAAATCCCATACCAACAAGTTCTTGCTTCTTTCTTCCTCTTCCTATACTCCATTTCCTAGAGCCTCTTTTCCAAAGGGAGTCTCGATCCCCATCCTTTCTTATGGTTTTATTCACATGGAAATTAAAACTTATTTTTATGTGAATGGTTGTGCACCAGGCCTCGCTTTTATAGAGATGCTTCGGTCACCTCGAAAATGGGCTACTTTTCATTATTCCTCTCACTTCACCTGGACTCGCACAGGTGGATTTTACCCCATCCTATGAGTAACAGGATGATTAAGGGCGTCACGCCTTTTAGTATTGTCTAAATAAATAGATATAAAAAATGCATGCGACAACTTTTCCGGGTTTGAAAAGGGTTGGAAGGAAACGTTTTGAATTGTAATACCTTTCGCCTTTTCGTCTGAGTCTAGTGATGTCTCCGCAGGCAAGGCATTTCTCAAATATTGATTCAAATCACCGCCACTCATGAACTCGAAGACCATTCCATAAGGTTCCTCTTCAGTTGATACCGCCAGCAGCTGAACGATGTTTGGATGTGTTAATATGGACATTAGAGTTACTTCTCTGAAAAACTCGTCTTTTTGTTCATTAGAAGGTTCGTCTTTCAGCGCCTTTATCGCTACGGGAATCACTTTCTTGGGCTGTTTTTCAACGAGACCAGCTGCGCGACCTGAGAGATAAATGATATTTAGAGTCAAACAAGTCAATAAGAAGAACAGTGTATTTATATGTGAAATTTATTACCAAACGAGTCAATAAGAATTCATTCTTTTTCTTTTGCTTGGATATAAACAAGTTAACCTTTCATGTTCAACTGAGTGGTCAAGCTGTCTTCCAACTAGACCATCCCACCCCCCCCCCCCCCCCCCCCCCTCCGCAACTGTGAGAGTCAACCTGAAGGAACACAACCTTAAGGGTCCAGTCCAGGCAACCTGACTCAGTCTTAGAATCTTAGTCGCTTCCAACTCATGCCACACATATAAAAGCGATTGAGTGTTACTATTTTGGCATTGTTCATGTTTTGTTATATATTTTTCTACGTTGAGCGCTCTTGTGAGTGTTCAACATCACTTGCATTGAATATTACCTTGGAACACTTTGCCAAAGAATCCCTCTCCCAAGTCCTTCACGTATTGCACGTGATCCAACCTATACTGCCTCAGCTTGTTAGGATCATAAAGTCGCAACAAGCGGGAGTCCAGGCTCTTTAAGGACTCTGCTCGTAATCTATCCCTCATCGTGATGGAGCCGTGGTGAGACAGCCCACGCGCGTTGTCCACTGCGTCTCTATTTTTCTTACGCCTTTGCCACAGGAGAAACATAATTACACACACCACAATGAAAAGGAAAACAAAGACTATAGGGAGAATGATGTCCAGGTTTTTGTCGTCTGATGGCGAGGTCGGCTTGTTAGTTTTTACCATAGCCTCTGTGTAATCTGTAACAGAAAGAAGAGGGATTTGATTATTTATTTCCTGTGCATCTTGACCGCTTATGAATGAAATAAAGTTCAGTAGAGAATCTCATGCTTAAAAATACTACGCTTCACATGCAAAATAAAGCGGGTCCTAGTATTCTAGATCAATTTTTTCTCCGTTTTCGTCATCAGCAGCCATCAATACCAAGATATTTGGCATGACTTATGACTAATAAAAATCAATATGCCAGGCCGATCCGAAAGTAAGATCACAATATCCTCGTGAGTTCCCAATAAGAATAAGAAATGTTCACTCACTGAAGAAACCTGTCTTTATGCATGTCCTTCCAGGTTTGTCATCATAGTATTGAGAAGTCTTGTGCCTTGAACAGTTTGGAAGTCCCGTGTGTATAAAATCGATTCCCTTCTGAGTTACAAACACGGTAACTGCCCCAATAACTTGATTCAGCGACGCACTGCAGTCCTTAAAAATAGCCTCACAATCACCTCTGCAGTAGTCGATATTGACGCCATCTAAGTAACATGGCGGCACTGTATAGTGACATAGCAGGTTCACCATAATGTATTTGCATTTCTCGTTGCTCGTAACAAGTTGATTTATTATTTTTATCCCATTTGCAAGGAACTCCTCGGTACCACTCAACCAAAATGTGTTATCAAAGAATCGCAGATAATCGCTATATGATGTAAGTGTTGAGTTGAAAGACACATGACAGGCTTTTCCCTGGTAACGCATACACGTGCCTCCCCTGAAAATAGAACAAACGATCAATAAAACATTATTAAATTATTTGTTTTCCGTTTACTAAGATAGAACACATTAAAACATGAAAGCCAAGTGATAATGAAAGACCATATTTTAACATCACATGCGCATTGATCTGTAGTTTATGAACAGTGTTGAAGCGCCGCTATGATCAAATTCTCGATATTCAGTTTTTACATTTTCGTACGTTATAAGTCTTGCCAAATTTCAATCTATTAGGATCATCGGAGCCCATGTGTTTTGGACCTTTACTTTTCCTTGTTCCAAGTCTTAAATGAGAATCTGAGTAAACGACGTCATTTTCTCCAAAATTCCACACGGGTTGAAATTTTAATCACAATTAGCACTGCAATTCTCATAAATGCAATTTTCTAAGCTAATTATGATTGTGGTATTTTTGAGAAAATGACGTCGTTTACTCAAATTCTTAATTTAAGGCGTGAGTTCTATTGATCGTAATGGATTGAAATTTGGCAAGATCTTTAGGAAAGACTTGGGTACGAAAATGTAAAAAAATGGTCATAGTGGCACCTTAAACTTTGTTACAGACTAGCGTGTTGGCGTGTTGGCGTGTTGAACATGTAGTATACTGTTTTACTAAATGGAAACAAGGCTTGATTTATACTTAGTATATTATGTCCCAAATAATCATGACACGCCGGGTAAGGTTTTTATGTAAAATACATGCACTTTTAAGACGTTTTCATTTCAAGAAAGGACTTTGTTATCACTTTTATTGCTTTTACCCCATTTCAAACATATGACATTTTGATGTGAAGCTCAGGCGGCACTTTCCTTTTTGAGGTCTTCACAAACGAAAGAGGAAGACGAAACCGTTGCACCGTCAGAAGAGTAACTGAAACGTTACCCATGTCTGCCAGCAATGTCTGGAGCAAGTGTGAAAATTTCGAGCAAACTTTCTCGCCTGCGGTTAACTCGCACGTTCTACAAAGTGGAGAGAAAAAAAAACTGTCTTGTAGTCTACGAATATTTCACCCTCCAAAAACTATCATGAGTGAAGGTAATAAAATAGGTAATAAAAAAAAGCACCCCCGGTGGGACTCGAACCCACAACCTTTGAATTAGAAGTCCAACACGCTAGTCCATTGCGCCACGGGGGCTTTACATATCATAGGCAAACAAGCTTTCAGTTTTTTTTTACTATTTTTATTTCTAGACATATCAATATTATGTTCCCTCAGTTCTTTCTCGAAAGTAGTTGGTTGCTCAGAACAAAAACATCATGGTGAATTCAAAGGTACCTGTTAACAGGTTGGTATGTTAAACACCTAATAACCAGTATCATCCTTCTGTAGTGACAAGTTAATAACTTGACTAAGATGACTTCCTTAGTACGTAGCTAACAGTAGGATAACGACAAACTACTGTACAGGGTACAATTAATTATATCAATATCTTTATTGTTGCAACGAAATCGAGGAAAAACCCAAAACCAATGGTAACTTGTGTGATAAAGAGCGTTCTCCTGCATTTGCCTCTATTACAGGTTCTAAGAGTCTTGATTGAGTCACTGGCTCTTTTTAAATTCATTTTAATTGATCCATATATATTTTGGCAAGCATTTTAGATATCTTAGGCATCCTTTTTTAAAGAAACTTAATTGGGCAAAGACAATTAATATGTATACAGATTAAATATGAATATAAAAAAAAATAATCTAAGCCCAAACGAAGAGTGCGCTCAAACCCATGCAAGGCGCCCACCCACAAAAGATAATAATGAAAAAATTAAATAAGCCAACTGTGGTTGCATGGGCAACTCCGTGAGATTGACCACGTACAGGCCAGATCTACTTCTTAAATTGACGATAAGAGGGACATAAAAATATATCAAAAAGGACTTAAAAGAGTCTGGGTTAATGAAGTCTTGCAATATGAACAAAATATGAGGCTTAAAGACGTTCGCGCGAAAATTTCCTACTCGATAGATTTTTTTTAAAATTCTACTGCGGACAGATAATGGTTTACTTGTTTCAGAAATGAAATAAAAATTGGGGGTCACAGGCTTCGTTTCAGAGATAAGGCCCATCGCCCAAGGTACCATATGTATGATGACGTCAGTTGCTACAAATTCACCCCAGCCTTCTTTACGAGAATGTTTTCATCCCATCACTCGGGCAACTTTAAACTATTCCAACTAAGTATTTGTTTTCATCTTTTTCGGATACTACATGGAATTTTTCGGTGATGGTAAAAATCTTCAGTTTGAAAAACTTGCGAGTGAAATAACCTTGCTTGTTACCTTTACAAGGAGTGGAGCTTCAAGTCGGAGACGAATTAGTTAACTGTGAGGCTATCTACTTATATGATGACCTTGAGTGGTCTTTCCCCTTCAACCCTACCATCCTCCTTCCAACAAGGAGTAGAAATTTACCTTTTTGTGTAACATCTTTTCTTGACATCATTCACGGCTCCATCCCAGCAGCAGCCAAGCAATCTGCACACGGTCTCGTTCGTACCGTCAGGTACCGCACATGCTGCCCTCTCACTCTCAGTGATGGTAGAACAGTTTGCCCGCATTGGTGGCAATACTCGACCTTAAAACGTAGAAAAACAAAAACAACATTGACTTTAAGCTAGGTTATCAACATGTTTAACATAGATAAAATTTACGGGCAGTAAGAACCCAACCTACAACGCCGAAATCACAATCTTTAATCTTCAATATTTTTTTTTACACGGTAAAAATTCACCAAGTACAATAGATTACAATATAATGTGTAAGATCCTAAAATTAAAACGCTGAACCTAATATTACATTAACTTACAGTAATATTCATCTATGAACCTTGTTTCCATGATTTAATGAACCAGACTCTCTAATCATTCAGTTGTGATAATTAAGTTCAAAGTTCTCCATCTTTGATTACATAAATCCCTACTTTTTCTTAGTGACTACAGATGACTAAAACCGCTAGCATACTTAAAAAATAATGTCAGTTTGGCAAATTGTATTGACTTTGGTAATTAATTCATTAGAAGTCTTAATTTTATCTTTGCATGATTATATATAGTAGATTGTATATTTGTATTATTTTTCTATTATTTTATCTAACTTCCCAGAGATACTAGCATTTATGCGCTACCACTACTACTACTAGTCGGTCCTACGTGATATTCTGAAAATCGGCAAAAATATTAGAAATTTGTAATTGTGTCGAATTCGCAAAATGTCTCTCTGTTTACATCGCGTAGCAGCTCGATAGTTTTGGTAAAAACATCACTGCGAAAACCGGAATACAATTTGAGTGCTAACAATGCCTGACGAAAGGAAGACAATTACATTGTACATGTATTTGGAGAACGTGATCTTAGCCTGTGGACCACGCAACCCATTTACCATATTCACATTAGCGAAACTGAAACTTCGGTGTTAAATTTCTTCCGACTTCTTTGGACGGAGAATTTAGTAAAGTTTTGAAGTTTAGCATTCCTAACAAAACAATACCCTTGTGTTGCGCATAAATTAGCGTTTTATTGTCCGAAGTTCTGTAATTATGCAAAACAAACCAGTGTTGTTTGTTAAAACAACAATGACTTTGACGAACGCAGCCAGTGTGTGATAAAGTAAAAGAGTCGGCTTTTAGTGGAATAAAAACAAGTAACTTTCCTTCCGACCTGTTGTTTGACATGGTCCTGACAAATCTCGGTTTGTTGATCTAACAGCAGTGATATGAGCGAAATAAATATCGAATCGTGTTCATTTCAAGTCATGCGAGTTAAAGCCTAAAATATCGAGAAACAGACCCACTGGAGTAGAATATTTACCAAACAGTTTTACATGAGCAGCTGCCAGAGAATGTTCCCAGTTTGAGTTATAGATAGACAACACAAACTACTGTCGTCATGTCCATCAATTACCTCTAGTGAGTTGATGCAAGTTACAATCGCGTGAGTTGTCGGTCAAGTACTTCGCAACATCAGTTACACTGTACGTGTTACCTGCGTCGACATTGACTTAAAGATAAGTTAACCAACAGACTTGTTTAAGAACCGAACTCGCAAAAAGGCAAAACTTTATCTCTTAGGTTCTTGACCCAAATTTGACAATAAATACGTAATGAATCAATATCGACTGTCTACTACAAGTCCTAATGCTCATTTGCTGCCGGAGAATAATTATTAACACTCCATGAACTTCAACTCATCACCGCACCACCAAAGGTTTCCTTGAAAATTCTCAAGTTAAATTCTCAACACTTACCTCCAGTCACTTCAAAATAGGTCATAAATAAGCCTAAAACGAGTAACGCCACTGTCAGAGGCAAAATCTTCTCCATGATGGAAAACCAAGGTGAGAAATTTCAAACGTGATTTCACCGCTTAGATTCGAGTGCTCCACTCTTAGAAAACCAAATCCTGCATTTTCCTTTCCAATGTTGTAAAATTCATTCACCAAGCCATTGGATGTCAATGTATAGATATGATAATACGGTAGATTGGCATGTATAAGCGGAACTCGTGCCGTAAAAAATGATTCGACGCAAACTGAAACGGAAATGTTCGTTTTCACTGAGCGTTCACATCCAGCTACTCAACCGGAAATAATTTATTGTTCGAGAAAGACTGGACGCAAGGTTGCACGATTTCCCCCAGGTGGTAAAGAATCTTCCAGCGAAACCTGGTTTTCTCCAAATAGTGACCACATTTCGAACCATGTTATTTCTAGTTTTTCCGATCTTCAGTTTGATCCGTAAAGCGCCGCCTGCCTTAAAAGTGAGTTTGTTTCTTTTTCTTGAGCCCCGGATGATCACGCAACGCAAGTTGACCTTCGCCATTGGAAATCGCACACAGATCTTTTCTTATCCACGACATAGGAAATGCTACCTACAAGTCTAATAACCGCCGTCGGTCACCTGCCCCCATCCCGGGCTCCCACGGATTTACGAATCTCCCACGGATTTACGAATCTGCCTCCAAAAATTGCGACCGAGAGCGGAATAAACACAACTGCCTTTCTTTCTTCCATCCCTCTTCCCACAGGCAAAGACGCGAATTACCCCAGTTGCGTGACTTTCCATTACCGGACGCGTCAAGTATCAAAATGCAAGGCTGATTACACTTCCTTATCATGAATGGCTGGTTTTCAGGGTCACGCCATCAAAAATAAAAATCGTAACCATTCAATAAATTAATTTTAAAAACTGGGATATGAAAGATGATTGTTATATACACAACCTCGCCAAGATTTAGCTTTGTGCGGTAATTCATTCGCGCGTTATTCGGAAAAGTGTTCTACCCAAATTTATAGAGCTTTGTATGGAGACGCCATGTTCGTGCCCATGCAGATGGGTACCAACATGGCGGCTGTAAAGTAACAGAAACATCTGTTATTGAGTTCCACTATCGAAACGAAATAATATTACTCAAGTGCTCCGAGACATCGAAATTAATACTTCTTCGAGAGCAAGAACTGTTTAGTTAGCCAAAACCTGACCAATAACTCATCTTTTGCCCTGCTCGAGAGCGTTATCAGTCTGCCATTTTAGTGTAACGCAACGCACAAACTTGGAAATTCAGACGTACTCTATTACATAATGAAGAACCCTGTCGGGCTCAAACGTTGCAAAACGTTAAGGTTTTAGAGGTTCTTACATCAGATAGAACTAGAACTTCACAAAGATTGATATTTTTTTGGTTTTCGAAAATGATGACGTCACATGAAAACCAAGAATTAGTTACGCGTGAAGTGTTTCGTCGCGTGTTGAGCCGAATTTGTAGTATTGAATCAGATCAGATTCCTGCCCCGCACGGTCAAGCATTTTTATGATATCTCTGCGTCTAAAACAATCAAGGACAAGCGTTTCTACACCAACCTCTTTCACAGTGCTTTTAGGAAAAGCCCTGGGAACGAGGTTGTTTCTTAATCCGAAAATGGTTGCTGGTGAAAATGATAGATGATTGATAGTAAAAACCTACCTGGAAAAGCTGAGTTCTCATTTTCTGCAGGATTACCAGCCACTGGTGGCTCAGAAGACGGAGGGAAATCTGCAAAACATCACAGAAACTAAATGGTGGCTATTTCTTGTTACAACAGACCATGTGGTTTTTTTCTCAAGTTTTTTTTGTCATAAGGTATGTCAGCTCATCGTGTTGGTGATACCGTGTAACGTGAAGATCAGAGGCAGCGGGTTTATACAGGTAGATCATCATACGATTATGCCTATACAATAAACACAAATACCTGTTTACACTTCTAAGATACTTACTTAAGCCAAGTTTTATACATGGTTCGTCTGCTTCTTTAAGCTCAGAACTTTTCTTCAGTCCAAAACAGTCAGGAAATGATAACCTGAAATCTTTCCCACCAGGAATAAGATTCGTAGCTACCTCCAGTTTGTCAACAAAATGCCCGCACTTGAAAAAGAACTCTTTACAGTCGTTCATACAGAATCCTATCACAGTGTTGTTCGCGTGACACGTTGGCATAGTGTGATGGCACAGCATGGCAGTCAACGCAGCTTTGCATGCGGAGTGCGTGACAGTTTTATTGATTGCCGTGATGGAAGCTGCTAGATAACTCTCAACTGAGTTCTTCTCCGCTCCATAAAATCTTGGAGACAAGCGTAAAGATGGCAAAGTTGTTGTGAAGGCTTCCAGGCACACCTTGCCCTCATAAACAGAACAGGTTGTTGTTGCGCTTGTAACTGAAGTGGTTTTGTTGTTGTTGCTGCTACTGCTGTACAAAGAAATTAACAAAAAAA
>OMLO01002533.1_pt1 | contig 14829 bp, 11 predicted proteins | sample 1674811 | NCBI WGS metagenome assembly OMLO01 (sample SAMN06265003, study PRJEB25207) | coral metagenome | isolation source: Coral host | place: Mexico:La Bocana,Puerto Morelos, Mexico | collected 2008-11-13
GTTTACGATTATGGAAATCCGAGGGCATGGGGGGATAACGCACTTTGGAAATTCTGAAGGCAAGGGGGGGTTAAAATGTGGAAGCCGTCCCTGGTATGGTACGGATATTTTCTGGAATCGCCCATTTACATGTACCATCATTTTACTTCAGAAAATCAACAAAATAATTAATCAGAAAAACTCATGTGTTCTTATTATTATAGCCGATTGTGTTTGCCACTTTACCTGTGTGTTATCTTCATTATCTTCTGCAAAATTTTCTTGATTTACTTGAATGACTGCAGACTTTATTTTAACGCTGTTGAAAATGCTGTCCTCTTCAGGGCTTAACTGCAAGACATGCCTGATTTCCTGAACACCCTTCAAAATATTGCTGACAACATGGTCTTTCCACATTGAGTACAAAGAAAGGCTCCTGACTAAGGAAGCTGTGGTCTCAGCAAGTACTGTACGAATAGGGGCACAAATTGGATCTCCAGGAAAAAGATCCTGTGGGGTACCATTCATGCACACATCCTTTAATGTCACCTACAGAAAACAATAGAGCATTTTTCTCCTTGTTCTTTGTTACTAGACAAGCATAGCCAACCTAGTGAGATGTTTTTTGTTTGTAGGTACTTTAGTGTAGACCTGTGACTCAGCCCAGACAAGGCATATCAGCAAGTACATTTACATGTACTACATACATGTAGGGCCAATTCTTGCTTGGACACTTAATCAAAGTTGAGTGGTTAAGATTCTTCACTTGTATTTTATTAAAAGTGACTGGGTTGGCTATTCAGTTCATGTGGGAACAGACAAGTTAGACACACAAGTTACAATAGAGATCAAATGGATAAAAGAATCACCTTTTCACCAAATATAGTGCTATAGAAGAGCACACATGGGTATACTTCTGAAGCATCAATGCCTTCAAAAGCAACTTGAGGTTCCTAATACATAAAAAATTCTTAACTGATTAGTAATGGTAAGAAAATATCACATAATTAATGCACATGAATGAAACTATAGCAGCATAACATTCCATATTGTCTCAATTTTAAAATGATGGGCACTGAATAATTGTGGTTCAAACACTGGTTCACCACTATATTTCTTTTTAAAAATCAACAACAGTTCTGATAAAACCAAATGGGACCATTGGTCATGCATCTGTTGGGATTTTTGACTGGTAAGAGTAGTATCACAAAAATACCCAATCATTGCTAAATGAGTCTGTTGAGTGGGTTCAGAACCACCTTTAGTTCTCAAAAAATTAAGATGGCTCTGAATCATCTCCACAGAATTTTTTACATTTCATAAACATTTGCATCTGTTTATTACCATTCAACAATAAAAATGGGGCTCACCAAACTCATTTTCAGTTATAAGCACTTAAGGCCACAATTAAATATATTTTTAGCAGGTTACACCATTGTTGTGCTACAAAATTGACACACACATATTCACCAATGATTGGGCAAATGTTTGGTACCATGATTGTGGCATTAACCAATATAGAGTGCATACAATGGCCTGCAAGAATCTACTACTTTGAAACTTGTTTGAGCTGCTTAATTGTCTTGAGTGTCTTATGAAGGGGAGCTTCATGGTTGTTAGTGAAAGACTGATTGTATTTACAAGGTTCAAAGTAGGGGGGGGGGGTTCAGGGGCATGCAATTTTATTTTAAGTGGAATCCCAATTTTTTTAACTACCAAGTGAACAAAAAATTGCCTTAAGTAAATCAGGAGGCTAAAAAAATCAAGGGTTTGATTCCCCAGTTTTGAACTAATAATTATATTTTTTAACCATACATGTACATAAAACAGAACATAAAAATAACAATTTTATTTTACCATGCCATTCTTTCCAAAAGCCAACGTCTTTGCATCCATATCCAGAACACAAGAGATGGAGTCACCCTGCGTGAACCCAGACAGGGTAAGAGGTGTTTCTCCATTATGGTACAGATTTCCACTGTATGCACGATACAACCACATGTCAGTAGTTGAACGATGATTATCATCACGAACTGGGTAACGAGCAACTCCAACACATGTTCCTTCATTGCCACAGTTTTCTTTATCTACAAGGAACTAAGAAAGGACTTATTTATTGTTTCTTAACCTGATTCAGAAAAGAATTTAAAGAATGTCTTGCATGCTTCAAAACAGAATGTTCAGGGTTTATAATTTTTCCTTAAGTCTTGGTGCTGGTATTAGATTAGAATCCCAAATGACCATCACATTTTGCCATATAAATACCATTGCATGTAAATTGCATGATGTGGTTCAGTTTTACCTCTGTACAATTTGGCATTTTCCTTTGTTTTGGTACATGTATTGTTACGTGGCATACTTACCTGGCTGACAACTTGGAGGAAAAAACAATATGGATTGTATCCCTGTCTCAAGTGCAACCACAGTCATTTATTGAGGCTGCCAATATGGCTTACAATTATTATTCACACTTTGCTACAACTTTTACAGTGGCTACCTTCCATTCATAGCATCCTGACCTGATGCCAAGTCCAGCCAGTCCATACCCTCTCCTTGCACTACTGTGAACAACTGTGACACCATTCTCTACACTGCAGGCTTGTAGCTTGTCAATGTCAAACATGACATCATGTACAGGCACTTGGTCTACATTTGCTGCAAATCCCGAGTTGCTTCCATAGTGAAGTAAATAAGGGAAACGTGGAATGCTCCATGTGTAATCACCAATGTTCTGGAAGAGCTGTTTAGTGATCTGATTATAAGAGGCAGGATAGCGACATGAAAAAGAAGCACATAAATTCATAATTATTATTGTGTCTCTCTTTTTGGAAATTCATATTATTAAATAATGGAAATAGTATTATTCAACCAGAGGACCCAGTTGATGGCAAGCTTTCATCTGCACAAGCAGACTGTATCCACAGTTTTTGTCCTGAGGAAGCTTTCCAAATGATTGAGCTATACATGTACTACTATGCATAACTATGTTAATGCACTTCCATGAAGATTGATTTTTGGCATGATGTCCTGTGATGTCTAGTAAGAAAATCCAATGTGAAACCACCATACTCACTGTTCCAATTAAGACATCATCTTCACATGCTGGAAGAACAAATGTTAACAAATGAAAAGTCAGCATTCTTGTCCGTAAACTGAAGTGAGAAAATTCCTTTGTCTCGCTAGGAAATGAAACAATGGCCATGAGTAAGTCCAGCCAATCTCTGGAGATAAGCTTCTGCTGTGCTGCTTTAGTGACTGCAACTCTGCGCAGAAATTTCATGAAGTAACAAAGTGCTCCCTCAAGTTGTTTATGTTTGTGCGATGTTTCACCCTGTCTTTGCTCAAGGCCAGACTCAGAAGCATTTTCAGATATTTCCAATAAGATTAACTTGCTGGTATTCTCCACCAGTAACTTTAGTTGCTCAAATAGCAAATCAATAACACTTTGAATGATATTATCACTCAGTTTATCAGCAAACATCCTAATGAGAAAAGAATAGTGTAAATCATTAATAACTGATTTGGAAAAAGACACCAAATGGCATCCATCTAAAATGGAAAAATACATCAAAACCAGGATTTTAGCCACATAGGTGTCCTGTGGATGCCCACTTCTCAAAGAGAGTTGTTTTACCTTACAAGTTGTGTTAAGAATTGTTCATTTAAGGAAACTCTTAGCATATTTGGACATCCACATTTGAAGTCATCTTCATATCAACATACATGTACAATGCATATTGCACAATCTATGTCAGCATACATATCAGCCATAAGGCTGCATGTATATGACAACTACATCAATCCTTGCCCTTTGGCAAACACGACAGCTCAAAGCCTTTTCAACATTATACACCAACACTTGTAGATCACTTGTGAAAAGAGAGTGCTCTTTGAGTGACAGCTGACTCTCTTGGCTCTCATGCTGTCTAACATGGTCTAAAAAACAATATAAAGTAAACAACAACAAACTGACCCAGTTGTTATTGCAATTATCTGCAGAAGTCTCCAGCAGGCAACTTGTAAGATGACAGGCAGCTGTGTAGTGTTGTCTACTTCAGTTTTGTGATAAGGACTGGGCAGAATGGCCAACAGGCTTCCCTGGCACATGTTGAACATGGTCATATGAAGTTTTGCAGCAACAGCCAGAGAAACATCTGATAGTTGATACTTGTTACTTAAAGCAAAAACTGCTAGGAGTTGCTGATGCTCACGTGCACCTAAAAGAAATCACAATTACTGGTTATACTAGTAGTACTCAAAGATTAAGAGAGTGCATTCGACCCTGTCATTTAAATATATATACCTAAGATAATTTCACTAGCTGACTTTCAACCTCTGTCTGTTGCTAAAATTGACATTTTTCATTAGCAACCGAGGGTTTACAGACAGATATGCGTAGTGACAAGGTCCTTGCAAGGGGAGAGGTCCCCTGTGCAAACAACGATTTGTTGATACGCCGAGTATGTTGCATGATGGTAGCCTTCAAATTTTGTGGTTAATATTCTTACAGTGTAAAAACTACTTAACAGTATATATTTTTATGTACATTATTCAAGCTGGAAGCACAAATATAAGAAAACATTTGCAATCACATCCTCTTTTATCATCAGCAAACTCTTTGCAACTAATTCCAGTATTTCCCCTGATGAGTACACCAGACAATATTTACGTAATTTGCCGTTCCTTGGTTCAGGCTCACTGACGAAAATTTTTCAGATCGCGTTTGCAATCCCTGCGCAAGGAATATCTGCAATTTGGCAGTCTGTATACTTTGGTAGAAGGAATATCACAGAAAACTCCAGAGAAATGCAAACAGACGAGAATAATAATTGAAATTTCCCCGCACCCACGTCCCCAAGCAAAGCTTCGGGAAGAGAATTCGCTGTCAAACCCATTGATCTTCCTTCTGCTATCTGTTCTTCTATTAAGCTTCGAATAAGACGGATAACTAAAATACATATACTCTTTGACACGAACGAACAATTGAAATATCAATGGCACTTTCGCCGAAACCAGTTGGTAAAACCGCCAGAACATCTTTTCCGTTGAGGAGGCAGCCACTGGTTTTTCCCACTCTGCGAGAAACCTTTAGCAGTTTCCTGCAGAACAAATTGTAAAGAATTATCTTCGACTACGGCCATAATTGATCTGATCTGATCTGATCATTCTGCTGAATCTATTGACAAGCTGTTGACAGTGATCGTTTTGATTGATGCGCGATTGACCAATCGTTATGCCTAATTGCCTCCCGTTCGTGGACGAACGGCGTTTGGTAAAAGGTAAGGGCTCAGCTGCAGGCTTTTCCTTTCCTCCTTACCCCCTCCCCCCGTTCCTCTTTTTGCTCTCGCCCCATGCGTTCACACGACTTCCACTTGGCTCTCGCTTTCCCCCACTAAGAGGAAACGGAAAAGGCTGCTATGCAGGCTACCAAGGAACTAGGTGCATGATAAAACTAATATTTATATCATGTGACAGAATGGTACAGAAAATGTTACTTAGTGGTTGTCTGAACTATTTCTTCAGAGAACACACATACAAAAGTTTCTCTCATTACCTTAACCATCCATAAATAATTCAATAATGTGCTTACAAGTATCTTCAGGAGTTAATCTTTTGCTGTGTGCATTACTCACCTGTTAAATTCTTCTTGAGACATGGATAGTGCTTGTGCATCAAGCTTCTCTATAAATGATAGCGCACAGCACTGCCAAAAGAAAAAGTCATGTAACATTATGTTTAATTTATGCACCACAATGAAATCCAGCTGGTAATTTATGCCATGTTTGGCTGCATGAAGTGACTTAGATACTGGTAACATGACTCGCATGAAATTCTAGCTTATTACATGTTATGTACATACGTCTACCAGCTTTATTTTCAAGCCTTTCAGTTACAATTTGCTGGCATTAATGTGTGCAAAAGAAAGCAAGGATCATAGGAGGTACATGTAAGTGTCTTGGCAAAGGACTTAAACCAAGACCTGAATTATCACTGTTGAGGTCAGCTCTCAAACACAAGATACTAATCTGTTGAACACTATACCCAAAAGGTAGGTTTCTGCTGCTATCTCAGCTCCACAAATTTCCCAAAACTAAATTTAACAACACTAAGTTTATGTAATATAAATATACTTCACCATATCTGCCTGCCATAATTTGCCAGCCCGGAGGTCTGTATTGGGAAAAACTGTGCCCAAGGTCTTTAGTATGGTCCAAGGCTGTGCTCAAGACCGAGGGCACAGTTTTTCCCAATATGGACCAACCTAGGCTGGCAAATAGTGTGTTTATTTTTTTTTTCTATGGGAAACCACTTTACAAGAAATATTTGTGTTGATTTTCTACTGAAGCAGTTTCACACGTGATGTTTCGGACAAGCTACATATATGTTCGCTACATGACTGAAATCAAGGAAAACATTTCGCTATAGCTGTCATTATCCGAATCCATAATTACTTAACCTTTTGTCCAATGTTTACATTATTTTCATGTAGATTTTCAGTGTTACAAAAAGCTGCTAAAATAGGCGCAATCCTGGAAAACTCATAGTGGTCCGTACGCGGGATCCAGATGGGTAAATCCGGACGGCTGGAGCAAGCGGAATTAGCCAATCAGATTCAAGTATTTGGGATTCCGCACCTCTGAGATTCTTCATAAAAAAATTAACAGCTGTATGTCACAATGATACTTGTTTGAGAGAAATTCGCTATTAAGCTCAGCTTGAGGGAAGTCTCTTAAGTTATGTATATGTACTTGATCATGTCTGTGAGCTAATAATGCAAAAATTGTGTGCAGTAAGGATGTGCGATGTAATACTGAAGAATCACAATAACTAACCAGGTTTGTGAAGTAATATCCAGCTTCTCCCATCATTAGTTTGTTAGGATTGCAAAATCTTGAAATGTACCTATTAAATAGAAGAAGCACTTCTCCTAATCCCACATATATAAAGTGATCATATAATTATGTACTGTACAATGTAAGAACTGCATTTTTGGTAGTTTGTGTGAACTGTTTACATCTGGTGATAAGTCAATAAAGATGGTAAATTTTAAGCTCAGCAACAAGAGAGAACAAGGCCATTTAATTGGTTTTACTTATCACTACTCATGATGACTTTAACAGTGCTGATCCTAGCAGAGTGCACTCAGTCGACCTTGCTTGAATGGATAGAGCATGCTCAGGAGGTCATGGGTCTGATCCCTGTCAGGAACTCAGATTTTTATTTTTTCTTTGTCCCATGCTTGTGTCATGTTGATCAATTCACCTTTCACATGTTTACATGTATTTGTCACAGCTCATGTTGGTATGTACATGTACATTTATTTTATTTGCAAATGCTGGGTTTAATAGCATTCCAGGCATTCAATTACCTTGAGACCAAGATTATTTGCACTGTCCCTCAACCAAATCAGTATCTCACAAAATTAAAGATAACTAAGGCCTTCCACTTGGACATTTAATGTACTTCTTCAATAATAACACTGACATACATGAACTGTCAATGACAAATGCAGGTATAATAACTTCTTCATTTTTTAACTTACTGTACATTAGAATGCAGCATTGTTGGATTTGCTTTCAAGACGACATAAATAAGACAGGGAAGAAAATCATCAGCACTCACTGCTCCTCCAGCAGGAGTGGAAAGGTGAATAATTTCTACCAAAACATTAAGGTAAAATAAAATATTTTGGACAAGCAGAAGGGCAATAAGGCAGTGATTATCATACACTCTTCATTTCTAGGATTTGAGCTAAATCAAATTAAGGCCAACCAAAATTAATTGAATTACTGATTCAGATGCCAATCTTGATTCTAGCTGAGCTTAATTCAATAGGAAATGAAAGTGCATTTACATCAGCACTGATTCATGTTTAACTAGTGTAAACATAGTGTAGTATACAGCAACCAAGACTTAAAAATTTAATGATCCAAAACTGTCCTGTGAAAAATATTAGAGAAGCTGGCAAAAAGACCAGAATGAGGCAAAATGCATTTAAATCTATTTACATGTAACTGCAGGAAGACAACTGATAAATAAACATTAGCGGTAATTGGTTCAGATGGTTCACATGAACTCAATTTCAACATCAATGCATATAGCACTTGAACCATGTACACAAAAGCCTCCACACAGATTTACCAGCAAGTGGCAGTGACATGGCCCTCTGTAGTATTACTGGTATGTATTTATTTTAAGGATGTGTCAGTGCAATAAGTTGGATCAACTCACCACACACTAAAGCTGAATGTAATTGTTATAAATATGAATAAAGGATACTAAAGATGTTCTTGCAGCATCGCACGACACAAGCCAATTTGTCTTGAGGAGCTCTTTTGGTGTTTATTTCTACAAGGTCTATACGAAAACATTGGAAAATACGCACAAAAACATAGTAAAATTAATACAAGACAGAATTATTACAACTATGACTTGGCACAGAGGCTCATTATAAAGGATTCACATAAATCTGAGGTCTGAGGAATAAAAAAAGGAAGAATGATATATATATTATATTGAAAGCTTTATTCCCCAAAGCCTCAGCACCACTTTAAAATTCGAATATTTCAAAGCTAGCTTATTTGCAATATGTTCCTTACCAACATACAATTCTGTTGTGCATTTATCTCAGGGTACTCCTCTTCACCCAGGAAAGTAATTATGGGTACATGCAATATGCTAGATGATTTTCTAAAACAGCACACCTAATGCTGTGGGTAACAAGTGATTCATATCCCATCAAGGGAAAACACTTTGTGCCATTAAAGAGCACAGAAAGTAGAGTTACATGTACATGTACATGCTAGCATCTAGGGTTTTGAGGCTTCAGAAGAGAGACATGTACAGTAGAGCCAGCTCTACTAACATGTACATAATGTTCAGACAATACCTTGTTGTGCATCTTCAATCAACTGTTGAACTTTGTCACTGTCAGGATTAATAGCAGCATCTAAATGCTGAGGAGTAATCCAATTAAAACTTCGAATACGTTTTTGATTTGCCAAATCCCTTGCTTCATCATCAGTGAAGGCAGGACAGAAAACACTGCAAGCATAAAACCGTTTACATTTCCTGTAATAGTTGGAATGAACTACATGTAGTGATTAATGGCACTATGGAATAGAGATTTGTTTGGTTGTCTAGAAATACATTAAGCATGTGCATGTAATGACTGACACCAAAGGAAACAGCAAGTTTTGCATCCCTGAGACCCTCAGTCTTTACTGAGAGGAACATTGAGGGCTGAGATATCTGAAATGTTTTTGCAATTATTATAAATTCCTTTTCTTGAATAATAAATGTCATCTCTAGTGAGAAATGTTGCCCAATTTCAATGGCTTTTTCATCAGTCCGCCTGGCACACAAATTTGCTGCAGTTTCAACCTGATGGCCTGGATGTAAAAGATAACCTTCCAACAGAAATGATTTTTGTCATAGAATAAAATTTAAGCTACATGTACAGTAGGCTAATGATAAACATCCGTTCAACAGATAAACTTTATTACCAATTTTATTTACCAATCACACTGAGACAGTGCTAAGGACATATAAAACTGGTCAGTTTAAAGTGGAACTTACACTCTATACAGCTTTGTCATGATATATTTCTCTACTCCATCCAGTGTTCTGTCAATCACTTCTTGTGGTTGGTTTTGAAACAAAGGATGTGATTGAAGGTGTTCAGACATTGCCTAAAAAGTGAAGGTGAATATACCAATGAGAACTATACACATGTACAACGTAGTTTAATTTTGCACAGTTTCTTCAAAGCATGTGATGGATTGGTCCATGTTCAGCTACCCAAAAGTGGTGTCTACCTTTAACTTACATTGAACATAAAGGATCTTCCAAATAAAGTAATATCAGTAGCATTCACTATACTCATACAATACCCGACTTGCTTCTAAATCAACCAATTACATCAATACCATCAAAACAAACTGTGACAAATTTAACATTTCCTTTGCAGCAGCTGTGAAAGTTTGGAATCACCTTGATGAAAGCTATATATAAGCACCAAAACACCAAAGTCAAATTGAACATCTTGCAGTCTTACTGTTCATGAGTTTGTTTATTTATTTATTTATTTCTTCTTTTATATTATTTTTTGACTAATTAAGTGTAACTACTTTGCTCAAGCTGATCTCCAGTATACCCATCAAACTTAACTAGTGAAGAGCATGTTTATAAGTCTCAATTCTACAAAGCACATACCCCATAAAAGTCATGAACCATTTCACTTTGTTCTTCAACCTTAAGTGATGGGTTGTTTAAAATCCTCTGAACAAACCTGCGTAAAAAGGGTTGATTCTTAATAAATTTTATTTCTTATATTATTAGTATCTTTCACTTTTAAAATTGAGACAACTTCATGTACAGGGTGTAAAGCAAGTTGTAATTTCAATGTGGCATTCTGCCAAAGTTGTTTTAAGTATTCCCCCTCCTGCCCCCCCACCAAAAACAAAAAAAACAAAAACAAAAACAAAAAAACGAAACAAAACAAAACTCTTACTACCACAATTAAGTACCATAAAAACTCGTGTATAAGCCATACTCGTGTATAAGCCGCACCCCCAACTTTCAGGCATGATTTTGGAATAAAACTTCGGAAAAAGCACTCTTGTAAAAAAAGCTGGTTGTATTTGCAGTGACATTAATAAGTCAATCAACTTTCAAAATACCTTTTAAAGGCATTTTTTTATTGATTTCCCTATTCCCTCTGTCTGACAACAGTTGCCTTCATTACTAAAGCCCACAGTTGAAATGAAAACGATGGAATTTGAACGAAAACAAAGCGCAGGAGAACGATGTAAAACAATAGCTTGGTAACCACACAACATGGAAATGTTCGCTTTCGCATCAGCTGTGCATGGATATCATGTTTATCAAGATGTATGGAAGCCATCACTTGGAGAAAAACTTGTCGCTAAACGAGAGTTTGAAAATGCTATGGACAAGCACACTGTGAAAGTAGTGCTGGGCAATTAAACGGTCAGCCATTTGCCTCATGAGTTCTCCCAAATAGCGTGGTATTTTCTTGCACGTAGTGGCGAAATCAGTGTTTAAGTGCTTGGTTGCAGACGTCACTTGTAAGCAGCTGTGTGGAGGAATTCCATGCCAGTTAGAGTTTACCTGCTCAGACATACTGCAAATGAAATGCTTGAAGAACTACTGGCGAATAAGATTTGGGTTTAGAAACTGAAGATCCAAACACTTTACTTCTACCGAAAGCAATGATTAACAAAAGATTTCAATATCTTTAATCTTTATTCACTGAAGGTTTTCAGTTCAATTTATCACCCCTACAAGCCCTTTTACTCCAACTGAAAGCAATTGTCTTGTGTATAAGCCGCACCCGCAATTTTTGGCCCAAAACTTAAGCAAAAAAGTGCGGCTTATACATGACTGTTTATGGTAATCTAGAATTATAATAAAGTAAAAATTTTATCCCTTAGTTACATGACATCACTAGATATAAAAAATTTGACTTTCCCACCAAACTGTCCAAAAAAAATTCACTTGCTCATTTGCCAAACAAAGGACAAATCCACTTAAGCCAGGTCTATCTGTACATGTATATTGTAATATACTGGATCACACTGCTGTAGCTATTCTGAAGTGCCTAGATACATACATGTTGAGCTACATGTACATTTGTATTGATATGAAACAAATATGTTCAGGGATGGAATCATCTCTCCTTCATGGTATATTGCATGTACATGTACATTGACTTGCCATGAAAAATGCTTAAACAAGTCAGAACTTTACAACTCACTCATGGAGCAACCCACTGCCCTCCCTGCCCCCTGTGTTCAGCACACAATGAACAGACAGACTTTGATTCAGAATGATTGAAAATTACTTACAGCTTGCATTTATCATTGACATCTTGGGCTGCTGGTTTCTTGAGAGTCTTGAGGAACTCACGGAAACCAGTGGCACTCTTCTGAGGTTCAACTAGATTGCATTCAAGTAATACAGAAGGCAACTAATGAATGTACAGTCATACAATCATAAGTAAAGTACACTAACATCTGATTCAGTAAAGTTAAGCAATTAGCATATACTTGCATGCTTGAAGGGCTTGGCTTGGCTTGGCTTACCTGGTGATAAGGTTAAATTTGCAGCTTGGGTGCCATCGGGTAAGGAAGATCTGCCAGGGCTCTTTTTGAATAACTTCTTTACACTCTGTCTGTTGGAATACCATACATGTACATGTACATGTGTTAGTTCATGTAAAACTGAAATGTGCATTATAAGGATTAACACTTACTTTTTGGACTCTAGCTGAAACTTCTTTTTCTCTTCAAACTTGTTGAACTTGAGTTTTGCAGATCCTTCTTCCTCATGTCCCACTATGCAAAAAAACATGGTTTAGTGTACAACAATTTCATTGGTTACAAAGCTAAATTAAAAACACCCATGACATCTACCACGACCAGTACAACAGGCTTTAAATAGCCATGTATACTGTGCATGGTTTTGGGCCAATTTGGACACTTTGAAGATGATCTAGTGAGGGTCAATTAGCATGTTTAGTGGTACATGCACACATTGAAGAGCTTCTTTCAATCCAACCTGTAAGTATGCATGTCACTACTTTTATAGATCTACATGCATGCACAGTCTAAGTATAGGCACCCGTCACTTTATGTGCATGCTATTGATCAATCATTTCTTTTCTATCTTGTTCTTGGACTTTTAGGCTAGGAGAAAAATTAATAAAACATGTATGTAGTTGATACATGAATTTTACATCTTATACATACACATGTATGCAAAACTGTAATCATTAGGGGTAAATGTACAATACAATGTATATGTTGATTATTACCCTCAGCATGCAAATCCTTAGAGCCCCCTGATAATGCATGTTCTCTGCTTTGTGATGCAGCCCTGGCCCTCTGCTGTTTTAGATACACTTCCCTGTAGCATACTGAACAGTAGCCTTTCCATGCTGGGTTTCCATAAAAACCACAACTGCAAAGTTTGAATTAGGTTCATTAGCACAATGTGTCCATGGTAACACATTGGGTCTTTGAATTATCAATTAGCCCAATTAGTTATTACAATGGGGAAGTTGAATCAAATTATAAGACATTCACCACCTCCAGATATATCGAAATTGCCTGCAGTGATAATGATCATGCATTTTTAGACTCTACCTGGTAGTTCAGACAATTTAATATATTTGAAAAGAGAATTGTTCAAAAGTTATCCACATCCCTTGCACTATGAACCATAATTTGATCTTGTTGCATAAGGATAATGGCATACGTTGCCTTCACAAAAATAAACAATATACAGATGTAATGTTATCTATATAACAGAAGTAAAAATTTATTTCGGGATAGAAAACGTAATAAAAATTGCCCCAAAAAAGTCACAAACGTACAAAAAGGAAACATCACATGACTGTCACAGACGGTCAAGTTCCAGCATTTCCGTCCAAGATGTCGCAACGACGAAACTTTACGTCCTGATTTCTTTTGAACGGTGTTCATTACAAATCGCAGTTAAGCGTGACAAAGCACTTCTTGTCTTTCAAATTTCTACTGCGCTTGAAAGTTTAAGTAAGGAATGGCTTTATAATTGTGTTTAGCAAAACACTATTTGAATAGCGCCTTCTACACTGTAAAACGAAACAGAAGACTTTCTTGATACCTCCTCCTCGAAAACAACCAAGTTCGCGCTATACAGATGTACTAGCGAACCGAAAGAATAAGAAACACTCTCTTGAAGATCGAAAACATAAGCTACATTTCGAGCAATAACACTCGCAGTAGGTTTCACTACGCATAGCTGCAGACGGAAGATAAAGTTTCACTATTGTTAAAACAACTTACCCCGTTTTACAGCGAAGTTCTGGGTTATTTAACCTCTCGTAAATTTTCGATCGTGTTTTGCTACGATCGCCCATAGTTTATGTAGGGGCTACTGGGTCTGCCACCAGAGAGAAAACGCTACAGACTTCCAAGCTAGGACATCAAACCCACCGCCATAATATCTAAGCTGCGAGGAAACTGTGAGGTTCAAGGGTGATGGGGCAGGCGATAGGGACTGGTAACTACCTCATAGCCGCTGACCGAGTAAAGGTAAAGCGAGCCTAAGTGGCCCATCTGACCGGAGCGTATTCCGGTTTCTGTAGCATTAAGCGTTTCTTCCCCCGGATGGAATGCTAGTCCATCGCAGGGTTACCCCCCGTGGCGCATTAAATTCGCCGCATTCGCGCATGAAATTTCATTGTCTGTCTGGTAGAGAGAGGCGCTGTGAGAGTGTCTTTCCCAAGAACACAACACAATGTCCCCGGCCCGCTCGATTCAGGAAATAAGGGCAATTTATTTCTTTATTGTTGAAGAGAAGGGGAAGGAAGGGGACGATTTTGTGCATGTTGAATTTGGGGGCCCCTGCAGACTAAGAATGTCTATCTCAGAGGAATGGTTATCATCGGATTTGATTTAGCAAGTTCTCCCCACCCCACCCTCCAAATCCTTTTTAATCTTTTTCTGTTTTGAGGGAGGGGGGGGGGGTGGTGCAAGCATCTGTAGCCTCTTTTGTCCTGTTATTCTCTGAGATTGCCAAAACTGACAACATCATGGCCGCTTTACGCTGATTATAAAATGTACAGTATGTGTCGACAACAAAAATGGCTTACTAGAACTCGTTTACACTCTTATTTTTCGACCATTTTAACTTAAGTAGAAATAATAGACACTGCGGTTACAAACATGACAAGACAACGCATGTCGGAGAAAACTTTGATTTTAAAAAATTTTGGGCCTTTCTTCTTGACAAGACCAGTAGCTTGTGAGGAGCCAGCTTCCTTGTTCATGTTACCATAAAGCA
>OMLO01002534.1_pt1 | contig 14827 bp, 7 predicted proteins | sample 1674811 | NCBI WGS metagenome assembly OMLO01 (sample SAMN06265003, study PRJEB25207) | coral metagenome | isolation source: Coral host | place: Mexico:La Bocana,Puerto Morelos, Mexico | collected 2008-11-13
TGCATTCTGTAATTTTCACGTGAACACTAAACAAAGGGAAACAAATTTGGTTCGGGTTTAAGCAGCCGTTAGTGGGGTAGAAGCGTTGCGTGACGACCCAAATAACGGCTGCGGAGGAGACTAATTGGAACATGACTATTACTAAACTTCAAATCATTTATTCCGTTTATACATAAAAATAATATACCCACCTTTAACATGAAAAATTATCTTTATTAATACATAGTACATTCCTTGGAAATTACACCGAGAATTGGTCGTAAATGTTATTTGAGGGAGAAACTGCCAATGATTCTGTAAAGAGGGTGGGAGTGACAACTTCATGTAGGAAAAAGTCGTAGGGTGCTGGATATTACTTCGGGACCAAAAAAAAAAGAATTAGAATGTATGTATTAGAATAAATGAGGCACGCATCTAAACAGATAGTGTTACTCGCACGGTGTCGCACGTACTTTAATCCCTGTGTCTAGCACCACGCGCGCTTTACACTCTTGTACATTATTTTCTTAAGTTTAAGTCGAAGCTTGATCTTGTCGTTACTCTGTGCGACCATTCATTACGTGTAGTAGGCTGCACAAGAAGCAATAATGACGGGAACATGTTTTATTTCTTTCTAGTTCCTCCAAGCATTTATAAAGGACCAAGTAATAAAACAGTGAATGAGTCTAGTGACCTGGCACTGTTCTGTAATGCGACTGGAACTCCTCCACCAAAAATCACATGGTCCAAAGTAGCGGTTCCTCCCGTACAACTCTCATTTGATGAAGCGTTAACAGTGAACAACATCAACAAAACCGATTCTGGAGTTTATCAATGTAGAGCCAGTAATGGAATTGGGAGTGATGTGTTCGCTTCATCATTTGTCACAGTGCGCTGTAAGTTGAAATTGTCTTGTTTTATAGGCGACATTACTGTAACTCAGTTAGAAGCTTTTGGTTACTTAGAAAGAACAGAGTTCTCTGGAAAGAAATTGTAAGTTGTTTGTTTCTTTAAACAAAGGCAACATAGTCTTAAGAACTAAAAAGATTCTTTTTTTCCTGAAAACTTTAAGACAGCTGAAACAAATTCTTGTCAACAGACAAACCTGGAGGAACTCGACTAATATCAGACGCCCAAAATGATGCCGTCACTGAGAAACTCAAAGTAACATTCTACTGTTTTGCTGATAGTGTACCTCCTCCGGATCTTGAATTACTATTTGACGATTCATCCTTGGGGTTCTTCATCAATAATAAGTTTGCTCTCAAAAATGTCAACTCCTCTAATCAAGGAACGTATAAGTGTATTCCACGCAACATTCTTGGGACTGGCCCAGCAGCAACTCTAAGCCTGACAGTCCTTGGTGAGTATGAAGACGTACCTTGTGAGAATATAAGTGTTATGACTTCAAAACTTTAAGTTTTTGATGAATGGCATTATTAGACTTATCAAGTTGATACGTAGATCTTTTGAATTAACTTTAACAACGTGACTGAATGTTTGCGGATTTGAGAATTCCTTTTTTCACTTTTGATTTCTCGCACTTTCAACGCTAAGCACCTACTGTTTCTATTGATTAAACTGTCATGTGACTCACTATTTATCAAATATATTCCATGTTGCCGCGCGTCTGTCTAGTAATACATCACAATTGACGTTAAAATAGAGTAAGAACAAAAAGTGGCACTCGGGGCGATAGCAAAGTGAGTCACTGTGATCTATTATTGAACAGACGCACGGCAACATGGAATCTATTTGTTTTATATAATAAAGAAACAAACTACTCCAGATAAAACTTTTTTAATTGAGGAACTTTCGAATAACTCGAAGCCGGCCTTTGCCCACTTTGGCCAGCACGAAAAAAGCCATTTGACGTAATCTATTGTCTACATAAAATGAGGCTCATTGGCTGCTATGCGTAGAAAGGAATTGTGATTGGTCCAGGAAAATCACGTCAAACTTGACTCGAGCGTCGCTTATCGTGGAATGAAAACTGACAGCGAAAGCCGAATCACGTTAGTTTTTGTCATCAGAGCAGCCCTATGAGCCGAAAGGTTTGGACGTACCCCCTTGCATATTGCAGGAATTGAAAAAAATACGTTTGAAAAACTTGTGATTGCGATCAACACTGTAGGCCATTCGATTCGAGTTTTAAATGAAAGAGCCGCTAGTGACTAAATTTTGAAATAGTTTCCGCCACTTTAAAATACAGAGGAAAAACTTTGTAATGATCACGTCAATCGTGCGTCTTTCCTGTAATAGATCATAGGGAGGAACAAATCAAAATGCGAGATTAACTTGGGTTATTTTATCATCCGTATTATAGTAATCACAAGGGGAAGTTTCGCTGAATATTTAACGGTTTAATCATATTTATTCGTGTTTCAGTTTCACCATCAATAGGCTACATTTCCCAGAATACCACAGTCAACGAGACCGATGATGTCATTCTGTTCTGTAATTCAACTGGAAATCCGAGTCCAAATATCACGTGGACATTTCTGGATAATTCTGCGAATGTAATTTTTGGACACCCTCTTTCGTTGCGGCGGGTCAATAGAAGTCAAGTTGGAGCATATCGGTGCACGGCAACTAATGGTGGCCCGAGCCATGCATGGGCTGATGTGTACGTTCAAGTAAATTGTAAGTCAGAAGTAAAATTGCCCACAAAGTGTTTGTTAAATTGTGTTTTAGTGTATCTGATATAAAGTCGATTTTAAAGGGATACATGAAATCCAGGTGGGTGATTTTGTACACACACCATATTGAAACCATGAAGATGAAATAGATGAAATTCATATTAAGAAAAGGCCACCATATCTTGATATGAATTAAGGACTTCACAAAAGTCTTCATGATTATTTTATCATTCTCTCCATTCATTCGTTCTTAACATCCTCTTGTTTTCAGAATTTAAGTTACTCGCATTTTGCAAAAAATAGGACACTGGACAGAACTGTTATGGATCGACGTCTTACAACAAATATTTACAACAAGCGACGCAAATGATTATCTGATTTTCTTAAACTTTATTAAATTCCACTAATGCGGTTTTTTTTACTGATATAGATGTCGCATATCGATGTCGCAAAACAGCGTATCCAATCACGTGATTTCGGAGAAAAAACGGAAGCTTTTTTCTCTTAGCTCAAATGATTTTCCGCTCTTTTGTGATTGGTTAGCACACTTAGATATGCTCTAAAAAATCCTTCCTTGCGTGATCCATGCGAAAATAACTTTCCATGTGTGGAATGTAATAAAGTTGAAGGCAATCACAAAATACGCTTGTTTTAATTTGTTGTTGTAAACGTCAATCCAGAACGATTTTGTCCAGCGTACTATTGTTCCTAAACTAACCAACTGTCAAAATATGCTTGTAATTATCTCCATTAGTATTCCTAATTTCCTAAGTAAAACCACGTGGGTGGTGAGAGTGATTTCACCTTCAAATGGTTGCTCTTTTGACTCCCAAGTAGGGTAGTGAGTTGTTATAATGTAAGAGGGTCAAATGATTTGGAAAAACCTTCCTGAGACAGAAAGGCTCTTTCTGAAACTGCATTGAGAGGGATGCAGGTACCTGGGACACCATTCTTGCATCCTAAGGAGAGTTAAGGAAATTGAAGGATGCTTGATGCATGAGGCTGTAGTGTAACAAAACGTTATGTTCAGGTATTTACCGTATCCAAATTGGGCCTCAAATGAGGCCCTAGTCACCCTGAGATGGGTGACTAGTTAACGCAAATATCAGGACAGTAGACTGAGTGCTTCTAACTGTTTGATAGCAATGATGTGTAAGTCTTTAATTGCCTCTTTTATACCATTTTAAATATTTATTTCCCTTCAGATAAACCAGAAATAAAAGGTGGTCCTACGGTAATTAAGTCCTGGATAAGCCATGAGACTGAGGTCAAATGTGAGGCAGAGGGATTTCCTGCACCTGAAATTGTTTGGAGTCGCAAAGGCAAAGTAACATCTTCTACAACACCTTATTCTTGCCTCAGCACTCTTAAGTTTACACCTGAAGAAAAGAACGAGTTTGGAATTTTACTTTGCTCTGCAAAGAACCTGCTCGGCACAGCAAAGACAAATGTAACTGTTAAACAACTTGGTAAGAAAACATTTTACAATTTCACATTGAAGGCTGTTTCTGATCAAATGGAGAGACATGTTCTAATTGCAATTTTTTTTGAAAATGTTTAATTTAACGAATAAATTAAAAAGCAACTAAACAGTAGAGAAACTTTCTATGTCTTGGACTTAACTCCTTCTATCGCTTTTGATACATGTCTTTTTAGTCAAATTCAAGACACCAAAATCTTTTTTCTTCATGTTGCTGTTGTACAAAATTCAGGTAAAAATAAATTCCTTTGTCTCTTAGCCCTTATAAGGGTTAGCAGACAAAGCAAATTGAGAATCAAACTAGGATAAAATTGTTTTTACCTGAATTTAGTTTTTAACCTCAACATTGCCACTGATTTTCTTTTTATTCAAGAAAGAAATAAATAAAAGCAAGACTCATATCCAACGTCATCAGGCCCAGAAAAGCAAGTTTGCTTGAATAACACGATGAAGATGTTTTGGAACTCTAAAAATTTAGTTTAGACATAAAACATTATCGTGTTTCAACACTTGTCAATATAAATTCAATCCAATTGGATTGTTCGCTCTCAATTTCTAAGAGGTGATAACTCGGCCTCATCAACTATCACCTCATAGAAATCGTAAGCGAATAATTTAATTTTCCTAGTAGATTTACTTCAAATAAACGCTTTCAATTACATCACGACGATTTAGTAACCTTTGCGCCTTAGAAAGGTCGCTCGGACTGAATTGCATTTGAAATTGAACAGCTGTGTGAAGAGGATATTAAAAGTCAAGCTGAAAACGTTTTTTTAGTCTTCTCAAAAAACGAATTATCCATTTGCATCAAAATGTTCTTTCAAAACTTGTTAAAATGCAAAAAACGTCGTCATTTCACAGAAGACGTCCGCCACAACACTCTAATGGTTGATGGTATACGAGTACCTCAGCCAATCAAATTGCAGCATTTGCATTAGGATACTAGTAGAATTCTACTAAAGACAAGTAGTAGCTGGTCTTCAGTATGGTACTTGTATGTTCTCTTGTCCTAATCGAGGAAACCACAAAACAATATCACAGTTGACTATTCCCATGTTTTAATAGTTGTTCCTTCACCGCCAAGAATCTTGCGCATAGCCTCGGGAGTGGATAACATGGAAATACACTGGGAGGTTTCCGCTGTTGACCCTGATAGTCCTGTTTTGAATTACCTGGTACAAGTGAAAGAAAAAGATGGATCACATCAGTGGATGAACTGTTCACGAATAACTCCTCAAAAAAGCAGTGGCTCCGTATTGTGTGTGATGAACGATTTAAAAAGCAGCAAGGAGTACACTGTGAGAATTGCTGCCAGGAATGTAGTGGGTTACAGTGCGTTCACTGTAAAACAGAGCTCAACTAAGCGAGAGACAGGTAACAATTGAACTATTCACTTGACTGTGAAAATGACTTCCGCTGAGGCTGTCGCCAACGTCAGCCTCCAGCAACAGCTTTTTTTTAGAACTATACTCACCCGGTCAATTACACTACACGAACTTATTGATCCTGACTAGATGATTATTGTAGTTTTGGATGTTGGAGATTGATAAGGCGGCAAAGTTAGACCATTTCTTGTTAAGGTTCAAAAATGTATATCAGTCCTGTTCTTTGTATGCTTTGAAGATCGGTGAAAATTCGGGTTGTGGAGGCGCGGTGGTTAGTGCGCTCGACTCCGGATCGAGCGGTCCGGGTTCGAGCCCTGACCGGGGACATTGCGTTGTGTTCTTGGGCGAAACACTTGACTCTCGCAGTGCCCCTCTCCACCCAGGGGTACCGACGAATTTAATGCTGGGGGTAACCCTGCCATGGACAAGCATCCCATCCAGGGGGGAGTTGAAATATTCCTAGTCGCGTCATGCTTCAGAAACCGAGATAAGCTCCGGCACTGATGTGTCACTTGGCTTGTATGCAGAGGTTACCTTAACCTTACCTTAATATATTTTTTTTTTACAGATAACAAGGATGAACAGAAAGGTTTACCAAAAAGTACGGTTGTTGGAATAATTGCAGGGGCGATTTGTTTTCTGGCTTTGATAATTGTCATTGCTGCTATAGTTTGTGCTAAGAAAAGACGATTGCGTACTCAAGGTATGTTTACGAGTGGTATATCAGACCCTATGCCAAATGGCTGCCAATTAAAAATTATTTTGTATGCATTTAAATTAGCCAAACTAGCCTCGTTTGAGAATAAAATTTTTTTTGAATTATCAACTCAAAAACGAGGTTAGTTGGGCTAATTTCAATACTTACAAAGGAATTTTTAATTCGCGGCCATTTATGCTCAGGGTCTATAAGTAAAATAGTTAAGTTATATATCACCATATAAAAAATCGATAGAATATGTGCATATCGGTTTCTTATGAGTACTAGCAGGATATGCGAAAAAGCAGTCCCGGGTTGAACTTTACCTGCAAGTTGATTAGAGTTTTCGGTCGGTTACAACAGAATGAATAGAAACTAGTAAAGTTGTAACTTTGAAACAACTTGCAAGGAACTGAGTACACGAGAACATTCTCGTACTGAATATATCCGAGATGAAGCCGGATAATCCCATCAAAACTATCATAATGGATAGCGTTCATATTTTTTCCAACAGAAAGGAACATCTGGGCGAAATTGTGCGAGAACAATGTAAAATGGGGCAAACAATTTCAAAGCAATATGTTTCTTTTTATTGTTTCAGGTTTTAACAAAGAGGTCATGAGTGAAAGGTGGGTGAAGTTTCTCTTTCTTCTAAGCTACTAACAATACAATTCTTTTATTCTGTTGAAAGACAGCTTAACTTAACTTTTTATAATGTCCGACTTTGCGGACCTTTCTTGTGTTAGCAACAAAGTTACCTAAAACTCAATTCATGGTGTCTTTGTTAGAAGAATGGCGTCAGACATAAAACCACAGACAAAACTATGTAAACAGAACTCTTGCATTAGTATCACAGACTTAACGCTTCACTTCTTTTTCTGTAGCTCCAAAAAAGTGACTATTACCAACTACGATAACCCAGCAATGGAGTCGAAAACAGAGGAGCCCGAGGTATGTGTCAGTTGCTAGGTGTAAATTGGTTCAATTTTTAATTCGCATAAGTAATAAACCTGACGATAGTGATTGCTCTCCGTGCGCCTATTTGTTACGTGATAGCCTTACGATCACGTGCATGTCCAAGAAACAGGTATCCAAAAGCGCTTTTGAGATTGGACACCTGTAATCGGCCATCTACGGTGCGCATAAATGACTTCTTTTTACTGTTTAGCCCTTTTGCAATGGAGACCAAAACACTATAAACAAAATTAACTTTGAGTCACTACTATCCTTTGTTCTACTGCTCTAAGTACCCTAGGAACGAGGTCAATGCAGAACTGATTAAAGATGACGTTTGATCTGTCCGTATTGAGATAAGCCGAAAAATAAGTTAATTAGATTTTCTCATATTTATTATGTAAAGAGTTAAACAATTTTGTTATCGCGAAGTGATTCTTTTTTTTTCAATATTTATCTCACAGGAAAAATTGTAAAGCGAGTAACTGTCGGTTCACAGTTAGAGTGTCCTCGATTCGCAATGGATCAGTCAACAGTGGCTAATTTTATATTCATGGAATATACTATGTGTGTGATGTTACATACAATTACCTAGAATTACATCCACTGGTTGCAATTCAGCTGAGCTTGTAGAACGTAACACGGACGTTTGTACCCCTATAGATAGGAGAACATTAGGTGATCTTAGGTCATTTTTGGGACTGTAGTATACTGTGAACAGCACATCGTGTCCACTAGTAGGCTTTTCATATAGTTTGAGTACATTTGGTAAAAACTCTAATAAGTAAGTAATTCAATTACTTTTTGTTGAATAAAACAAGTTAGAGAACTTGATATTGCTGCGACATTTTCATTTTTCTTTCATGCAACCGTCTCCTTGATTTCATGTAACTTTGGCATCCTGTATATACTTAATCGGTTTAGGGTTGGATAAAATAACACATAATTTCAGCTTAAATGGATTTCCAAGAATTCTAACTGCTTTATTACAATTTGCCTTCCATACATGGGTAGCCTGCACAGTACTAATATAAATACGGAATCTTCCGCCTTGTTTCTCGGTCTGAAACGCATATATCATGTTTTTACAGCTCCAATGCAAATATACATTTAGATTCTGAATCCGAACTTCAATTTAGGCCTTACATTGGCTTGTGCAAAACTGAAGTGGCTCAATCGCCAACCCCTTTACCTTCAAATTGACTGAATGAATGTATGTCCGATCTGCTCTGAGATGTTTGATGCTGTTCTATTGAGACCTGAAGTAAGGCCGCAAGCAAGACCCCTAGTTGCCATGATGATGTAGTTGCCCTGCTGTTATTGGCTTCATACATCAGCAGGGGAAGAGAGAGGTTGGGGTGTTACACCCAGTCATCACAAATTAAAAGCAGAAGTTTGGATCACTATGTTCAGGTTCTTTTTGGCAATGATCATGAACAACTTGTTATTACCCGCAAAGGTCCTTTTATACTGTAATCAATACTTGAACGCCATTGTACAATACATCAGGAACTTAAAATATAGCTAACTTCTGTGTGCATTATTAATTACATACTACAAAGTAAAGAATAGTACATTTCCTAAGGTTTCGATTGAAAAAAATTGGGAACTGTCTCTCTTCTTTTCATGTCGCAGCCGGTTTTACATGAACCCAAGAATCAAAGCAACCGACAGAAGCAATTGCACGCACGGCAAGCTTTCTCAATGAAATTTTGAGTCTGCCGGCGACATTTTCTGGTTTCTTTTAATATTAAGGAATACTACCACACCGACTAATGTCCATAATTGAAGCAAACTAGAAATCGCACTTAAGTTGGCGAATGGAAGCACGCCTTTGTGCACTGTTCGGTGCTTTGTAATTTCTCTAAATACATAAGACATGTTTGATTTTTCGCGCTGATCACCTGATGAATCATGTGACTCCTTTTCCCCTCCCCTAGAGCCTACACGTCTGCGCAGACGGACAGACGCTCGAAAGGTGACGTTATAAACAAATTTTCTCGGCTTGATAGTTCACTGAAAATCCTTACCAACGGTGCACCGCTGGAGCACTTCGTGCGCTGAAGCTCCGCTATCAAGTTTTAGACAAAGGATATCATGACAGCCACTGTGTTTCTAATAGTATAGATTTTTACGACTTTACTTCACTGTTCTCTCCTTACTTTTAGTCTCTATTGAGAAGAATTATCAATATCGTGTTCGACCACATTTCAAACACCTCTCTACGTGTTCTATTTTCAACTCACGCCATGTCTCATATATTTTTGAAAATGTGATCAAACACGGCGTTCCAGACTTGATATATTACTTCAAAGTTCAATTCTACTTTAAATATGTAGCCTCCACGACTAATTATCTAATATTTAAGAAAAATACTACAAACTGGAGCCCTAGAAATCTAAATCGTGTCCTAAGCTCTGTGCTTCTGTGGGGTATTCAATGCAAATGGTATATGTTTACAATTATGAGCAAAACAGAGCTCTGTATAAATATAAACTCATGCGCTGTCATAAAAAAGTAGTTTTAAAGTTTCAGAGTTCTTTACGTCTGCTTAAATTTTATAAGTATTCGAACGAAGTCTAAAACAACGTTACCTGAATTCACGAACTTTATAGTTAAAACAGAAATTTGTTTGCGGTTTTCTGTTCACGAACAACAACAGGGGCATTGGAAAAAATAAAACATGCATAGCAAAAAGAAACAAACATATTTATAGGAGTCAGTTAAATCTGTAATTTCTATTTAACACCTTCTCCTGATTTTTACAGTGAAACTATATATACATTACTGTTTTGTCGATTCCAATAATTAATATATCGTTGATGATGACAAATAAGTATTCCGTTTCTGAGAATAACAATTTATACTTCATTGCTGTGAAGAGCTTGTTGCTGAAATCTCTGCTGATCCATGATAGTGAAATAATCGTGATGACCACAACACGTACACCATGCACACATGAAGATGCCTCCAATACACAGAAGAAGCGCCAGTACTGTTAGTAAAGTGTCGAATTCATTGAAGCGACCGTTAGGCTCCTTTCTAATACCAGCGCTTGCGTTGCATACTGGTACAACGCTACCACAAACTGCTACAGATAAAACTGCACCGCAAATGAAATGCTGTCGTTTAGACATAACATTGTTCTTTGAAGAGCCTGTCATTTTTCGGCGAGGCAGAAAAACGTGATCTTTTTATTCGCCTTCCCTGACTGGGTCCAGAGAACCATCAGTGAAACATCAGTGTTTTTTCCATCACTAATTCATTCCGCAATGTAGCTATTCACAAACCCGTAAGTGCGACTGGATCGTTTCAAGCCAAGGGATTAAAGAAATAAATTGTTGCAATAGAGCTTCCATTAAACCCGTCGGTCTTCTTTACCAACAGCAGGTAGTTCCAGCCCATTCATCAGATGCCAAATTTCTCACAACATAATTATAGTGTTTGGCCGAATTTCAAACTACTTGCGGGGAATGCAAAACGTTTGGTGACTTTCGAATTTCTCAGTTGGTCGTAATAAACGTCAAATTCACGGTAGTGTCACTAGTGTCATATTAAACATTTTCATTTTCAAGGCGTAAAGCTTTGTGAGCAAGTCATTGGGCCACCGTCAGATTATTCAAACTCTGTACTAGTCTCGAGTAATCTGTGGAAGGAGTTTTTGCACTGAATAATGCGTTTGATATACATGCTTGTTCTAACGATTATTATTATTTTACTCCTGACAACGAGGAGAACACATTAACTAAGGCCGCCTTTCGCTGCAGCACCTGCTCGTTCTCTGGCAATATTGATTAGAAACGTTTTGCATATCATAGTAGGTCAGCATTTCACTAAACAACCAGTATCGCACACAATATGGGGGTGCCTATTCAACTCTTTCTATGAAATAGAATGCTTTAAAATATATTTGCTTATAACAGTTGTCATAGCAACAGTCTCTTTGCGTGTTACAGAATCCCTTTATCATGTAAAGAGTATTTTTTATTTATTTTTTTAAGAAAAAAGTGAAACCCTTATCTTTTAAATTAATGACTTTCTATCTCTCCAGCGTTGTTTTAAAGCAGTTCTATTCATGACTGTAAGCCTGAAAAAAATGTTTGATTATAAATTGAAATCCCAGAAATAATGAAATTCTGCGTTGTGCCTTTTCCTTATGAAAGGAAATTAACTACTTTACTTAGTCTATTAACGAATTTTGAATTAACGTAACTAAGTTACTTTAAAATAAAAAAGTCACCAACTAAATGACAAAAATTTCTTCGTAAAACAGTTGATGTAACTGGCAATATACAGGAGACCTTTTTGTGATACCAACAGGATCGAAATAAAGAACAGGGAAAGATATGGTCGGATCAGTTCCCTCAATATCATTGGCCAGGTGTAAAGATTCGGGCAGCGAAAAGGGACATGAAATTCTTGTAAAAGATAGATTTATAGATTTAAATATGTGAAGTCATTTAATCCACATTCGGCAGGTTTTGCGTCAAAATTCTGAATCGCGGCCTTAAAAATTAAAAATTAAAGGTCTTAAAAATAAAAAAAAGCCGCTTTCTTGAGGTCGTTTAATTAAAAGCTCCTTAAAATTAGAACCACTAAAACAAACTTAAATGTTTGAAATTTGTATAAAATTTAAGGAGCGTTTATTTCGTGTAATAAAGTAAATAAACATCGGGGATCCCAAGATTACGACGAGTAATTATATTCTTAAATCTTCTCCTGTCTTGCAGCCAGCAGGTAGTATGAAACAAAAGTGCTCTCTTAAATATAGTATATGAATACATTCAAGGGCTTGCAGCACTCATGATGCTTAAAAACTCTCTCACGAACCTTAAGGCCAGTGCAATTTGAAAGAATTTTCAGATTTCACAAGTAGTGTCAATCCTTCACTGTTCAAGCTTTCATACAATTAGCTATTTGATATATGACAGAAAAAATTATGAACGTGCGCCGTTAATTTGCACTGCAGTGCAAATTAACGATAAATTGGTCTCCTGTTATCCAATCAAAATGAAGTATTTTTCTCAGTCATGTAATAAAACCAGTGGTGCAGCTGCAGCAACAACCAATGACCTATCGTCACGGCTAAGTATGTTTACTAAATAGAAATTGGCAGAAAAACACCTAAAAGAAAGTCTTGAGTTGGAATTAATAAAAAAATGTAAAAATGCTACCGAGAGAATGAATGACCCTTACCACTTCTGTGGATTTTGCTTCTGGATGAAAATTAATTTGGCTTCCACAGTTTGTATCCCTTTTTCTTCGAAGTTAGCAGTGGACTTTAGGGTCAGAATGGCTTTTCTTAGTGGAGAAAAAAAATCATGCATAATTTACAGGCGTCTAAAAATATGACTAAAATTAAACAGTATTTTTCAAAAATCCAGCAATTAAGACTTTCTGGGCTGTAAAATAACTAACAACCAGAAAATTGCAGTATTTAATCAGACAAGTAACAAATTGCCAAAGTCTGACAGTTCGTTGGCAAATTTTCATTCCTACTGATTAAAAGTTCAAAACTGAGAGGGAACTTTTTGTATGTGACAACGCAAGAGAAGACATAAAACAAAAAACAACCTGGCAAGATAGAAACCTCTGAGTGGAATATATTTAGCACTGTAGCAAATAGTGCAGAAAGTAATAAAAGAACAAGAAGTTATGGATTATTATGGAAGGAGCCGCGGACAAGTAGCTAAAGCTGTGGCCTCGGTTGTTCGAAAGGCGATTAAAATAACCCGCGGTTAGCGGTTATTTCGCGATTAAATCGAGTGTTCTTGGCACAAGGCCTGTTTTGGGTTCTGTAGTTATCCTGGGTGAGATGCAATTCTCACAATATGGGACACTCAGGCCCGCTGCAGACTTAACCTTAAATTGAGTGTTTTGCCATTTCCATCCATCCTATGAATAGTCTTAGATTTCACTGGCCTGTTGTCCTTCTGCAATGCTTCTGGTCAACCACGCCCTGAAAGGATAAGGAAATGATGTTTCCCTCCGGAGAATATCTCAGTCTTCCTGACGTGTCAAGAGAAGACACAGAACTGTATGGATGCGTAGCAAAGAGTAGCGCTTGAAACGAATTAATGGAGTTCAGAATAAATGTACTTTGTAGGTTAAACAGTCTCTGTGAGATCTGATCTGATGCTTCTAAATGTAAAACGCCACGGGACCCCGAAATTTTTATCGAATGTTGAGTCTGGAAAAAAGCATTCAATTGCCCGGTTTTGGCTTAAATTATGCCACTTTAATTTGTTTCTTTTTGTTTTCCTTTTCCATCGTGTTTTGGTCAATTTAAGTATGGCTTGAGCAAGACCTGGATTCAAGAGGTATTTTATCTTATCGAGCATTTTAATCAATGCAAAGGTTAAGCTAGGTTAAGAAGAGTGGGGGATTCGTCAGTGCAGGCGGTTACTCTGAGGGAGAAAAAATTATAATAGCCAGACTTTCGAAGCAGGCCTCATGCGATACGCTAATACTTGAGCGGAATAAAAAAGTCATAATCCCAAGAGTCAATGTTACGGCTTGTTACACATAACGAACTCCCATTGTCGTATATTTTTGCGAGAGCTACGATCGTTTTTCGTGAATTTTGGGCCAATCAAAAGGCAGGGATCAGCGATAGTTAACTATAAGGCTACTCACTTGGACTACAGATGGTAACCAGTCAGTGATTCTGTCAGCGGACAATAAGCTCGAACTCGTTATAACAGGCAAGATAAACGAAGGGAGATGCGGCTGTACGGTTGCAAATGAAATCGGTTTGCCCGACACATTAACAGCTTATGTATTCGTTAAACGCGTGTCCTTCTTTACAATTGGCTTCACTGTTTGTATGCTATGCCCAGAGGAAGACTATAATATTCAGTAGAAACGCTATATACTTTATACTCCATATCTCCCGTCTCGTACAAATCTATGTGTTAATCATAGCACCACTGTAAGATACAAACCGTTCTTGTTTTGCTCGCGTTTTTGCGCAGCGGTCTCACACACCACTCCAACTCGCTCCATATTGTTTCTCGGGCGCCAATGAGCACTGCTGTTCCTAGGACTAGATATCATCAAAGCTCAGTCTAAGCTAGAGGCTCGGTTGATAACCTTTAGGCTACGTTTCCCCCATTCTATTCCCACCTAGGCAATTCTTACGTTGATGTTCACTTTCCTAAAAGTGAGTGGAGCTTGTATTAGTTCAGGTTTGGCAGGTAATTCTCCTAAACAATGATGATTGGCGTATTACGCGTGTTTTAGAAATCTGGAGTGTAATTTACAACACTTTTCAAAAGTCTAGCAAAGGTTTCCCTGCCGCCAATGTTGCTCTAACGAATGCATCTTGAAATTCTTTTGTTGTTTATTTTTCTGAAGACTCTCCCACATTAACCAAGTCCGCCGGACCAAGAGTAACAGTGAACGATGGTGCTACACTGACACTCTATTGCCATAGTAACGGAAACCCACAGCCAGTTATTACCTGGAAAAGACTGACCACCAATCAAACACTGTAGGGAGAAGATGAACGACTTATGATACAAAATGGACAAAAATTGCTCGCAGTAGTTTATCTTTGTACGGCGAGTAATTTCTTGGGGAATGACTCAAAAATAGTTGCTGTGGATGTTTGGTGCGAGTATCTATGTTGTTGACAAGAAAGCTGGAAACAGAATAGCTGTCGACATTTGGTATCTACTTTCTTTTCAAGCAT
>OMLO01002535.1_pt1 | contig 14826 bp, 9 predicted proteins | sample 1674811 | NCBI WGS metagenome assembly OMLO01 (sample SAMN06265003, study PRJEB25207) | coral metagenome | isolation source: Coral host | place: Mexico:La Bocana,Puerto Morelos, Mexico | collected 2008-11-13
AATTGACAACGTTGTACGGTCCATAAAAGCTAGAGTATTTCTCGATTAGGGTGCGTTCTCCTTCGTCGAAACGCAATTACAGCGCCTTCTGAGTACGCATCAATGGAGGTTTCTTTTCCTCAACTGCTCGCATACGTAATGCCGCGTAACAAACACAGTGGTCTACGTCGAGTTTCTCAACTATTGTGTCCATTTGAGTACATAATTCCTTCACTCTGTCCCGAATAAGCGTCCTTCCTTGAAGTACCAAATCTAAATAAGCTCCCCGGGCGCTAAATCGAATCACTATGGTATGTTCATTATGTCAAGAGAGGAGCAAACAAGAAATGATCAAACTAAGGTGGAAAAGAGCAATATTTCAGTTAGATAGCTACCTAGTTTTGTCAAGTATTGTCTAAATATTCTTGCACAATTAACATTCTTTAATTGTCTTTATTTTGTACGAAGACGGCTCTACGAAGGATCGCGGAAGCGAAAAGTAGGCTTATACTAGTAACAGTTACACACTTCTCATCATTTGCTTTCGTGGACTTTCGTGTTTAGTTTCAAGTGTTCAAACAAGAGAGCTTTTGAAAGTCAAAACTAAATTGTAACACGATATCTTTGCTTTAGTTATCGCTCTGTATACTAGCAAATAGCGTCAAGCGAGCCGTTTCCGCGAGTGTGAAGCGCGCAGTGATCTAGCAAATCGTTTTACCTGCACAAAGATGAGGTAAGAAATGCTTAGTTAAGCAGAGTGAATGGTGTTTATATACTGTTAAGTCGGCAAATATGTGGCAGTACTTAAACACGGAACGCCGGAACGCCGGAACGCTAAAAACCGGAACACAAAATTACTAAAACCCGGAACGCATGAAAAATAAATAAATTAAAAATAGATAAATAAATAAATGAATTAATCAATAAAAACCTGTATTTCTAAAACCCATAACATACCTCAATTCAAACAGGAAAACCCCACCCACCCAAAATCCCGCCTGCCAAAAACAAAACTTGATTATCTTTAATTGGTAAGAACATTTTGCAGTGATTCCTATCTTTAACCGTTGATTATAATGTGTTTGAAGAAGCTATCTAATATTTTGTGACGATCCTTTATTTCCGAGCAGCAAAGATTTTGGTGATGTGATAACAATGGGGTGACGTGAGGCCTGCACAACTCTCATCCACGTGTAATACATGCAGCCAGTTAAAGCTTTGCTCTGACGAGTATATCCTTTAGGGATCTGCCCCTTTTGTATGAGACAATAGGGGGACATTTGAATATTCTTCTAAGCAATGGTTGTGTTGAATTAAATGCCAATTCTGCATAAGTGTTTGCTTTAACTTAGGCACCGATGGGCGATTTTGTGTGACAAAGGCAAGACTCGCGTGTCTTGTTTACGTTTCTGTTGTAGGGCAGGTTTTCTCACCTCAAATTTAATTTCTGCGAGAGTTGTCGAAACGAGAGTTTCAGGATACCCCCTTTCGATGTGCCACAGATGTGCCATCTCATGAAACTGGCAGTTACGTGCATATGAAGTCAGACCGCAGTAGACAAGTATGAATCTACATAGTGTGCACATAATATCTCCGTCACTTCATAGTTTAGGCTTCAATGCCATGAAAAAAAAAAATGTGAATAAATATATATTTGTTATCAGGTGCGGTATGATGATGAGCTTAAACGAGTTGTCTGTGAACCAATTGAAATGGCCCAAGACGTTTGACTTTCAGACTCCATGGGAGAATTTCCCAGCGCACAGGAAAGAGGTGGAAGCTCTCCCAGACCAACCACATAAGGGGGACAAGCCAGACAAGAGTTAATTGATTTCTTCATATAGCTGTTTAAAAAGGTTTTGTAACAAAATATATTATCTTATTTGGTGATTGCATACTATTGGTAGCTGCATTTTTTAGCACTATTCTGTAATGATGTAAGGAAGTAATTTCCATTGTAAATAACTTATTAAAACCAAATACACTGTATGTGACTGTATTCCTTTGGTACACAGCAGCTAAAAAAATATATCTTAATTTAGGTTAATATATACTAATTAACCCCAGGGTGCTTTGACGAAATTTATCAGAAGCCAAGGTGGGGGTGTGTGTGCTTATTTGAGGGAGGTGCTTAATATTTGATTTTTCCCAAATCGTGGTCAGATTTGGTTGGTTTGTTTTTGTAATATATGTAAGTGTCGGACCATCTTAAGTCTCCTGTCTGTCTTGAAGAGGTGTGTAATATAACCCCTTTAGCCAATCTAGGCCTGCTGCGCAAGGTAGGTTGGGCTCTAAGCAATGAATCAGAAGATCTTCACTACCATCTGTACCATCCAACAGTCAATTCATAGTGCTTGAATGAGTCGATAATCACTTTCTTGTGGTTGAACACAACCAAAACTACATGTTGTCTGTTTTTTCAATACCCTTCCGTTGTATGGGGGAGGAGAGAGAAGGTGACGCTTATTTGATGGAGTACTTATTTTACATTTTGGCCGGTGTTTAAATTATCATATCAGTCACTGACTGGCAGTTTGTCCTTACAGGGACACCCTTCTCAGCTACTCTGCAGAATAAATTAGCTACACCTATCAATGGGCTAGCCTAACGGAGATTTTACACAGTGCAATCTGGATTCCTATGGCCCCCTCAACCTTCCAAGGGAAAGCAAAGCTAAGGGTCAGAAATCAGAGGAACACAAAACAGACAACTACTTAGTGGAGGTAATCTGAAGGTGATTACTTTCAGGATTCACAGTTTGTCTTTTACATGTAACATGTGTGGATGATAATTTTGTAACATGCTGACCACTAATGGAAGACTTTTTCCATACAGTTTTCTTTTATAGTGATGGCTAATTCCAATATACATGCAATGTTAGTGATTAAATTAAAGACAATTCATATTTTTTAACATGCGCAGGTGCTTGTGTCATCAGAGTTGCTTTGTGGTTCAGATTTACTGGCAAGATTGAGTTTGTCAAATTCCCTTCTTGAATTGCTGGGCTCTGCATTTTTAAGTAGGTATTTAGCCACTCTCTGTATAAGCTCATTAATTCCTGTGTTGTCCTTTGCTGACGTTTCTGCTCTGAACTTAAACTTGCACACAGGTCTGTCCTTTTCCTTGTGATTGCAGAGTAACTTTTCAGCATCTTTGATGCCCACACACTGGAGTTCTTGGTCTATCTTATTTCGCACTAATACCATTGCAGCCCCGCTAGCATTATGTTTGGCATCTTCATAGTAGCCTGCAAGGTCAGTTAGTGACTCCATATCATCACAGTCATAAACCAAGAGCACAACACTGCTTCCAAGGTAGTGTTGGCGGGTCAACCGAGAGTACCTTTCCATTCCATATGTGTCCCAAAGGTCAATCTAAGAGTTGCAAAGTTAAATAAGAAATAACACATCAAACAAAACTTTTACAAAACATTACTTAAAGGTACTGTCTATAATCTATTGTGAGGTGTGGCTCTTACTCCCTGTACACCAGACTGTAGGGCAATGTAAGACAAGCAAGTGTCAGTGACCCACACTGCAGAGAAAAAATGTAAACAGCAATGAAACCAGAGCGGTTAAGATTAGATTGTAAGCAGTGTCTTTGTGCATGTTTTCCTATCGTGTGAAAAGTTAAGTTTCTAACAGTGATTGATTGGGAGCAAAGAGTCATGAGAAGCACAAACATGAAGAAAATGGAAAGAGAAGGAAAGTTTTTACCCTTCCTCTCCCCATTCCCTTCTAGTTTCTTCCTCTAATTTGCATAATTTAATTACATTCCATGCTTGGAGGATTTCAGGAACAGAGACTGACCACTCGTAGTCTAGGTCATTACAGAATGTGGCAACTACATGTACATGAAACGCTTAAAGCATGATCAAAACATGATATTTAGTCCCTGAAAGGAAGAACAACCAGCACACTACCCCTTAGTCAAATACATGTATATTTGCATTACATTACATTACATTACAACGAAATACATGTATTAGGCTATTTCCAAGTTGACTTTTGCCTTGTTTAAAAGAAAATAAGTAGCATTTGCAAGAAAGTAAACATGCTTGTAAAACTATTATCATTATCAGCACTTTTCAGAAGGGAACATGGGGGATTCTGAACACCGCAACACCGCAAAAAAAAAATTAATGAACACCACATCCCTGCAAGAGAAGTTGACAAAACACTGTCACTGCAAGACATATTTTTAGACTGCCCCATGATTTATACAATCTACACTTGACATATTTACACCTCAACAATTTACTTTTGTTTGCGTAACCCACGGACTGGAGCCCCACACTGACTGAGAGAATTGCTTTCTAAAGCTACAAAGCTGCCTTTACATTTGATATTGATTATCGTTTGACAATTAGAGGGAGGAGAAGGTCAGAGGACTTTGGAGTGTGTATAGACCGGTATCAGAGTAATGATGTACCCTAGCCTGCTATGACTAATTTGAGTCTTTCAGATATAAAGAGCAGATATGAAAAGCAAAGAAAAACCTTGTCGCTTTTTAGACACCAAAAAGCAATAACTTATTTAAAAGGCTTCATATTGAGCTCAGAAATGAGATGACAAATTATAGAAAAGACAAGAAGACATTGAGATAAGTGATTTTTATTGCAAAAATATCAAAATTTCAGCTATAATGATGACTTCTGTTTTTCCGTAAAGAAACCTTCAAACTGTTGTAACACAACACCACCACATGCCTCCAGGCAGGTGAAGGTCACAACTTGCCTAACCAAACTCGGTAGTTATGTAATAGTTGATGTCAGCAGTAAATATTTCACCTTCTGCTGAACCTTTGCATAAAGATTTAAAACACAAACAACTCCTCGCATTGTGAGCTTGGGCCACCTGTGATAGATCTTTGTCCTTTTTAAGGCTCAGCTCTGAGTGGCAGAGGTCAAGATAAGTATAAACGAAAACAACTTCCGATTGGTAGCTGAAGCATACTGAGGATTTACTGGTCTGTAATGGTATGTGTGGTTGTCATAAATTAACACAGATTAACAAGGTTTACTTACTAAATTTAGGTCAAATTAAGGTTTAAGAAAGGTCAAACAAGAAACCCCAGCACAACGCAAATAATTTAATTTCATAGAACACCGTAGCGTGAAAAACACAAGCATCGTACATCGAAGGATTTGAGATCACCGTTACATTGCAAGGTGAGATTTTATTCACTGCATCACCACATTAAGAAAACATCAACACCATAACACCACAAAATTCCCATGTCCCCTTCCTCTTCAGGATCAGGATTTGATTTGAAATGAGGATGAAAGCAGCTCAAAATTGCCCATAAGCCCGGAAACATGAAGAATTTACTGCAGCCCTGATACACAATTATTAATTCAGTACATGTAGCTGTTCACAAACCATAAAAATTGATCACTAATAATATACTCAACAAAGTATCACTTCTGATTGGATTGGCCAATGCCTGGGATATCCAACTGATAGAATCGATAATCGATGTCAATCGTTGTCAATCGATAACCAACCATTGGTAAAGATTTGTGTGGTTATCGATTGGTATTGATTATCAATACCAATCAATAGATAAATTGGCATCGATTGGTTTCAGATGGACAGAAAAGGAATAAACAAACAAAAAACACAACTTTATACATGTATGCAGTAATTGTAAACATATTTTATCTTAATGTTAACAGGAGAACAATACTCTCTTATTTCTCTTTTACGTTAACGCCTCGTCCACAGGAATCTGTTTTTTAACACATTAAAAGGTTGTTTCATGGGTCATTCTATAGAGGGAAAGTGGTCGCACCTCCACAGAAAGAAATCTGGTAACAGAAGTTGCACTTTTGCAAACAATGAAATTGCCAACAACAGCAGCATGCGTTGTTGCAAAATAATGATGCACCTTATATTCAGCAAAGCCTCTACCCGGATGTCTTGTGTAGACATTATGTCATGGAAAGGCAATGACAGGCATGTGGGTAATTCGAGTACACATGTAATGGAGTACAGTACATTCTTTGCGTTTTATAATTTCATCCCCAGGGCTTCATAAATATTGTGGATGGTCGGACAGGTAGCGTGCATAACATCTGTTCAAGGTTGCTGAGCCAATCGATAGCAATCGATGAACGGTTTTTGTGTGGTTATCAATTGGTCATCGACTGGCCGATACCAATCGATACCAATTTAAAACTAATTTTATCGATTGATCGATTGAATTTTTCGATCATCAGTTTCCATCGATTGGATACCCTGGGCCAATGACAAAAGCATAAATACGTCATAGAGTGCAATAAGGAATTTCTGTATTGCAATATTTCTCAATTGGGCAATTCCAGAAAATATCCATACACCACGATGGACGAATTTTTGTAATTCCGAGGGCAAGGGGCATTCTTTAAACTGGAATTCCAAGGGCAAGGGGAGTTCTTTGCACTGGAATTCTGAAGGCATGGGGGAGTACTACATTTGGAATTCTGAAGGCTTAAAAATGCTAATTTTGTGGATGTTACCAGTTTGTAAATGTAGCACGACTGAATGATGTGACAGTGATCGTGACAACGAAAGTGCAGGATACAGGAGAAGCATCAATTGCTCTGGCATGTGGTGAAGAAAGCCAATAAATCTTGGGTTGTACATCAAATTTTTGAATTTCTTGATGATGAATATCAGATTAATAAAATACGAACAGATCTTTGTTGGCGTACAGTGTGAATCATGGTCTTCTCTGGCAGAGAGCGCTATTTCAAAATACATAGGATTGGGCATGACTGCTGACCCTGCAGGCTCAAATTCAATATGGCAGATGTGTCAAAGCATGTGATCGCCCTTGATCGTAACATCTTCCGAGTGTACAAACTTATATCACACAATATTTTTATTTTAATGTTCTGTAACAGTTTAATTTGGAGCAATGTTAAATTTCTGTAGGTTGTAGCTATTGCACAAGGGTAAACAGAAATTGTTTATTTTTCCAATTTTTCCCAGAATATCTGGAGTCAATTAATATGACTCCTTCTGTAACAAAAGTGGGGTGATGTGAAACCAATTGATGTAAAATAACCCAAGTTCCGCATAGTTGTGAACACATTTGGTTACTCTGAAGGGTTTGAAGAAAAAGGGAAATTCCGAGGGGGAGGTAGGAGTAACCATTATGGAATTCTGAGGGCATGGGGAGGTAACACATTTTGGAAAGGCAAGGGATTTTCAAAGGCAAGGGATTAAAATATTGAAGCCATCCGTCGTTGTGTATGGGTATTTTCTGGAATTGCCCATTAACTGAGCTTTCAATTTTAGGGCAGACTCTGATTTTAGGGTTGTTTTTTTCGTTGCCACAGTTTTCAAATTTGCGGCTCAAATAGAACATGTGAGCAGTTTGGAAGCCATTACAGAGTTGCCTGTCCAAAGAAGCGTAACGTTCGCTTTTTCTTCTCTTCTTTTTATAATTTTGTTGAGAATATTATGAATAAAAAATCGTACCAGAAATATGGTCACTCCTAATGTTTTTAAGGTCTCAAATTGCACCAGCCGCAGTATGCTTAAATTACAAATACTCTTTGTACGTATGTTTAACAACAAACAACCTACAACTATTTACACCAAATAAAGGGGCGTTATCTTTCACTGATCTCTAACAATGCTACATGTACATAATTGATGAACTCTTTTCTTACTATTATGGTCTTTTCTTCAACTTGGACTTTCATCTTTTCTTCCGCCAAGTGTTTAAACTTCGAAGTGTCAACTTCGAAGCCATCACCTCGAAGTCTGCGAAAAATGGAGGTTTTTCCAACGCCACTTTCACCACATAGGACAACCTTGTACACTGGTAATTCCTTGCCGTCTTCTTCTGCCATGTAAAATTAAATTCAGGGTCAAATCAATGCTGAAACTGACAGACCAAATCAAAGGCCTCTTTGAGGCTACGACTATTTTGCATGATGAAGTACATGCATCAGTATAAGCAGAAAAGATGAAAATATTTTGACTTTGTTCCAAAAATAAATTTCTTTCCTCTGTCCCTTATTTAAACCTCTTAAAATCACGCTTTAATCACCACCCTGACTCCACAATAGAATTATGCATAAGCCATCACCTCGAACTCTGCGAAAAATGGAAGTTTTTCCAACGCCACTTTCACCACATAGGGCAACCTTGTACACTGGTAATTCCTTGTGGTCTTTTTCTGCCATGTAAAATAAAATTCAGGGTCAAATAAATGCTGAAACTGACAGACCAAATCAAAGGCCTCTTTGAGGCTATGACTATTTTGCATGATGAAGTACATACATCAGTACAAGTAGAAAAGATGAAAATACTTTGGCTTTGTTCCAAAAATAAATTTCTTTCCTCTGTCCTTTATTTAAACCTCTTAAAATCACGCTTTGATCACTGCCCTGACTCCGCAATAGAATTATGCATAACGCCCTAGACACATACACGCTTTGCAGACCTATGTGTTAAGTTAGCTCAATGCTTTGGTAGCTAGGAAAGCATGAAGGGCGAGAGTTCAACACACGGATGGGCAAACACACGATCTTTTTTTTTCTTTTCTTTTTTCCCTCCGGCATGTTTTTTCTTTCTTTTTCCCTCAAGAAGTTAATAAGTGCTTCCCATTTATAGTAATTTATTATTTTGCTCGATATTCATGTATTGCATGCATCATGTTAAACCCAGGAGCCCACATTCATTTTGTAACTAGGACAACAAATGCTTTCTAGGTTTTTTTTGAAAATAATTCAAACAAGAAAATGCTCGCACCACAAGCTGTTGACATGCATAGCTGAAATATACCTAGTAATTATTGTTTCACATTTGCCGAACCAAATGTGAAACATAGTGAAACAACAAATTAGATAGATTTCAGCTATGTGTGTCAATGGCTTGTGGTGCAATCATTCTATTATTTGAATTGTTTTAAAAAAATAACCTAGAAAGCATTTGTTGTCCTAGTTACGAAATGAACGCGGGCTCCTTGGCTTTAATAACATGATGCAAGCAATACATGAATATCGAGCAAAATAATAAATTATTATAAATGGGAAGCACTTATTAACTTCTTGAGGGAAAATGAAAGAAAAAACACGTCAGAGGGAATAAAGCCAAAATATTTTCATCTTTTCTGCTTATACTGATGCATGTAGTTCATTATGCAAAATAGTCGTAGCCTCAAAGAGGCCTTTGATTGAGTTTTCAATGAGATGGTATGCATTCTTTGTTCATTTGTGGCTACACATATTGCACAATGTATGATTAATATAGCCCATGAAGACTGACGTGAAAGCTGGTGTCAAAATGCCATTTCTAGCCTAAGCTGAGAAAAATCAGATTGACCTTATAATTAGCTTACTTTTGTGGCATATTTCCGGAAGGCAATGCATGTACAGTAGAACAGCATGTTAGCGACCAGCACTGAAAATGTCAAGCCTAGGTCGTCGCTTATGGGACCTGGAGACCATAATGGATGAAAATTTTGCCTCATTTGCATATGTTAACTACAGAAACTTACATGTATGTCTTGAATGTTTTATTCTGGTGAAAAGTCAATTTCACGAAAAAATCTATTGAGAAATTTCCATGTCTTGTAAGGTAAAGTTTGCATAAATTCATTGGTACCCATTTATACACCTGGGTGGAGAGAAGCACTGCAAGAGAAAAGTGTCTTGTCTAGGAGCACAACACAACGTTCCCGATCAGGGCTTCAACCTGGAGGGCTTGCTCTGGAGTCGAGTGCACTAGCCATGAGGCCACCATGCTTCCCATTGTCTGCTTCTTAATTAATATATCACAAAAAGCTACTCTGGAGGAATATTTAGAAAAAAAACTATTACCTTGTGCTGGATCTTTCTCAAAGTGCATCTTGCATACTATATACTCCTCTTCTGAAATTGTTGTTTGAAGCTTCAATTCTGCAAGGCTCAATTCTGTCAAAATCTCTTCTGTAACAAAACATCTTTGAACCACTTCACCTAGATGACCTGAGGAATAATCTTCCCACAGTGTCTTCAGGATCTCAAGTGAAGTACACTTCACTGTTATCAGCAAACTTCCTATGCCAACACCTGTGATAACAAGTCGCATTTTTTCCATGTATGCCAAAAAGTCATCATGATCAGCTTTGCACCTTGGAGGTGTAGTCAGCAAGTAGTTTGAAGCAATTAAACTCAAAACTTTCTCAATCTCAGTAATTAGAATGGGACTAGGTGCTTGGGGATCAGCTTCAGTACCTGTGCATGAAGACTTGGTATGTCCTGATGACACAGGTGCTGCAAATGCCTCCTGGTGTCCACCAATGTGAGAATCTCCTGATTCTCTGGTTGAAACAGGAGCTCCATCCTGTGTGTTTTGTTCTGCAGGTGTCATGATTTCGACATCAATCCTCAATTTCAAAGCTGTTGAATTAGAACAATTTTCAAATATTTCCACATTTAGTTTGAATCTTTTACATCAGATACTGGTTTCAACATTTACATGTATCGGTAGTTTAGAATGATCATCATTGATAGCGTTTTTTTAAATGCCTGACACACTTTCCTGTTTTCATTGATTAAAACTGACATGCATACTGTCTAATTGTTTCCCAAAGGACACTTGCAAAAGTAGGATGCAATCTTAAGGTCCCCACCCAATACATGTATATGTTGTAGTTAAAAATTAAATTCAGGTAAAAGTCTCTTAACCCTACTTATTCATTGATTTTGAATAATTAAGGTTAGAAGACAAAGGACATTGAGAATCCAACTAGGTTAAAATTATTTTTACCTGAATTTAATTTTTAACTACAACATATACATAAGTATGTATGTTTCCTGAGCTTATGCTAAGGACTTGAAAAGCGAGTAGCATACTGATATGTATGCAGGATCATAGCTAGCCTTTAACCAGTTGAAGAGCTGGTGTGATGAAGGCAGTGCTTTACATAACCTGGTAAGTTGATAACAGCTGCACTACCGGTACTTAATAACCGAGAGCGAGGTCTTTATGGGAAAATCTCAAATAAAGACCTTGCAAGGCTGAGGTTTGAGATTTCCCCATTAAGACCGAACAGTTAAGTTTATTAAGGTGTTAATTACACGTCTCTTTGCTTTTTTTTTGCAGGCCCGTTTTCAGCTTGTGGGCGCACATAAAATTCCCTGAAAACATAAGCCATAAACAAGTAATAAAATGGTTTAATATCGCAGACGACCTCATTATGACATCATTCATCATATTTGATGAATTATAATAGCTATTACTATACAACTTGCTCTGTGAGCGGGCAAGATGAACCGAATCTAACACTGTGATTGGCTACCCGAGTCGGCAAGATGGAGCTATCTTGCCCACTTGGGATACAGGCGTTGCCCCGCAAGGAAAATTTATCATGTTTTGGTGTTTTATCCCATATATAATAAATACCTTTAATTATTGACCAAGCTTGTTCAGTCAAGATGGCTGGATATTGGCCGCATTCTTTATTTGTGTGTTTATGGACCTCAACTTCGCCTCAGTCCATAAACACGCAAAAAAAAAAAAACTTAGCCAATATCCAGCCATCTTGGCCTCACACTTGGTCAATAACCCATATGTACTAAAGTCAGACATTGTTTTTTTTAACTGAGCAGAGAGAAACTTGTGGCCATTGTGTCATGGTGAGAATTGTATCAAGTGAAAGCGATAATAAACACTCTTTGAATGCTCTAAAGTGAAAATGCGGTGATAAACACCACTTTGAGGGCTAAACACAGAATGTCGTGTAGGTGCGGAAACGCTTCAAATATATGATCTTTCATATATTCATTTCCATCGTTCACCTTCTATGGGTATACTCACAAAGAGAGCACTGCACCGGTATCACAGAGGTCATGGGTTTGAATCTCGTTCAGGCCTGAATTTTTTTTCGGCTTTAATTTCACAACTGCTTAAGTTGTGTATATAACTGCGACGATCAATCATAAATTCATATTTTTCTCCGCAGTTCAAATATATGATCTTTCATATATTCATTTTCAAGGCACCTTTATATCGGTTTACCAACAGTTTACCATGTGTTACAGTGTCATTTTCATATCACACTTACATGTTTGTCTGAAATTCTGTTAATAGCATTTTATTCGGCAGAACACAATTACATAAGAACACTTGTTTTATCACACTTTATAACTTCATGTCCGAGTTCTCAAATGTTTTATCAATGGTAGAGCATTAAATTAACATAGAATAATTAACTTTTGTATATAAGTGGTTTACTAACTGGCAAACTGTTGGAAATTTGAGCAATGAAAGTTGAAAATCACTTAAAACATTGGTTGATATCAGTACAATGCTGTTATCAAAATGCTATGCACATGTCACTGCTATGTCATTATGAGATCATCTGCAATAGTAAACAATTGTATTTAATTCAGACAGAGAGATTTTTACTGAAGAACAGTACACTTTCAATTTTCTCATCAAAAGATGACTACTGAACAGAGAGAAACTTTTGTGGTCATTGTGTCAAGGTGAGAATTGCATTGAATGAAAGTGATACTGACTCTCTTTGAACACTTCAAAAGTGAAAATGTGGAGATAAACACTACTTTGAGGGCTAAATATGGATCAATTTATTAACAGGATAGAACAGGTTTCATCTTTGTAATGGAATTCTTGTGAGTAAAAACACTTGCAACTTTTTCTTTAGTCACAAATCACTCTGAACAACATATTTTGTGGCTTTTGTAAAAGTAAACCTGCTGGAGGTGCTGTGATCTGTGCAGTCTAAGAAATAGAAAAATCAACATCATTTGAGTGGGAAAGGGTGGGATGTTTCCAAGATGCCCAAAAATTGAATTTTACTGCCTACATGAAGTATCTCAAGTACACTTTTGCCGCCCATTGTGTTTTTGGCAGTTTATGTGGCTCCAATTACTACATGCTCTGTAGCTACATGTACCTAGAAAAAGCAATGGTGGAACAGCAAGGTTTAGTAAACATACCATTTAAGCTTTCTACTAAATCCTGGATCATCCTTTCGAATCTCTTGCATTGACAACTCCAAGAGTATGTTTTAGCGTAGTTGTCTCTGAGCAGCTTGGCATTGTTTTCTCTCTCTTCTGAACTTTGCCTGGACAGTAGTTGGATCCTTCTAGCCCACTCTTCAGGGTTATCTGATTCAACAATGACAGACTTCCCACCTTCTACTTCATGTAAAGCCTCTGCTATTCCAGTTTCACCTGCAACAAGAACAGGAATACCAGCAGAAATTGCTTCCAGGGCAACTAACCCAAACCCTTCAGTGCGTGAAGGAATGGCAACCATGTCTGGCTCATGGAACATCTCAGTAAGTTCGTCTTGCTTGTTGCAATAACCGCGGATGGTTAGTTGGTTACGGCTTATGCATGTGTTGTCAAGAAACCATTGTTCTATTTTCCTGTGTTCACCAGAAGATGAACCAACAAATGTCAGCTCAAACATTTTCTCAAGGGAGCCTATAGCATTAGCAACAATATCATAACCTTTCAGGGTGTGATCTTCAAAACTAGCCCGTCCAAACATAAAGACACTGAACTTCTTCTTTACTAATTTGTCTTTGACCAGCTGTGATGACTTAATTGAAAACTTTTCAAAAATCCCAGGGGTAATGATCTCCACCTTAACATGTGGAAGACAATTGCTATACTTCTGTTGTAGGCGGGATCCAACTGCGGCAACTACATCTGCCACTTTGCACAGCTCAATTTCACATTTATGTTTCTTCTCATTCTCCTCGATTGTGTCCACTGCAGAACTCTGTGTTGCTTTGAACTTTCCAAGATCTTCACAGAACACATGGACAAAATGCATCCACTTGCACTTGGCAGCTCGAGCAATACAATAGGCAGGGGTACCAAACTTTCTTCCGTGGCCTACCACAATGTCCGGATTCGGAAGTTCTGGCGGTGGAAGTTTCAACCAATCCAGAGGATCATCCGATCCAGGAAAATTTTGAGCGGTGATTAATTCAACTCCGTGTTGTCTGGCATCTTCTTTGCTGAGTTCATCGCTTTGAGAGACGTAGCAGTGAACTTTGATACTGTCGCTTACTGTTTTTGCCAAATTCACAGCAAATTCTCTGTTGAAAGTGGACAGACCACCCTTGCAAGACTTCCACTCGTCGCAGAGAAACATGACATCAATAGTTGGTATACTTCCTGCACTCGAAGTTTGCCCACATGCCATTATACGTACTAAAGAGCTTCCTTCAAGTAGTTAATATCTCTTTGAGGAGCAGTTTCTTCGTAAATTCCAGAACTATTAGAATTATGTGCAGCTTCTACATCGTACTCAGGTGTCCTCCACCCTCGATCAGCGGTTAATACAAGTAATCAGGTCGACTGCTGATATAAGAATCATCTAAAGAGCCTTGCTATAAATCTCGGGTGGCGCGAGGGTGGCGCTACATCAGAGCCGGTAAGTAAAAGAGAGTCTGAAATACGACTGGTCAGCGGCATGAATCTTTAATAGTTTTCCCGTCCTGTAGAGGACCCTGTAGAGACAAACCAGTTGTGTGTGCCCCATTAACACATTGTTGTCCTGAAGTTTGTCCAAATACCAACTCATTAGCTTCGCTATATGGTGCCGAGATTGTTTTGCTAGGGTCAATGTACACTGGAGTAGGACCAGGGTTTTTCTTCTGTCTGAACTCAGTTGAAATTTGCAATAGTTTGATACGTGTGTCTGACGCTTATAAAGACACATCGGTTTATTAAAAGAAAACATATGTGATAAATACTGACTTGCTCTATACTTCAATTTAATTATCCTTTGATATATCCTCACAGAAAAATTCAACAAATACTTCTTCTCATGTTGTGCAACTTTATTTAATCTTACCCTCTTCGTATGAAGCTTACAAACATTC
>OMLO01002536.1_pt1 | contig 14823 bp, 10 predicted proteins | sample 1674811 | NCBI WGS metagenome assembly OMLO01 (sample SAMN06265003, study PRJEB25207) | coral metagenome | isolation source: Coral host | place: Mexico:La Bocana,Puerto Morelos, Mexico | collected 2008-11-13
CCTTTTGCTTGCTTTCACCTTGGCTTTAGCCTTCTCCTTTTCCTTTGCCTTTTCCTGTGCTTTTTCTTTTCGCTGGATACCTGCCAAAAACATGACATGGAAAACAGGGATAAATCCTACAATCCACAATCAAACTTTAGCCAGGGTTTGGGAGTCTTTCTACTTCGGCCCTAATGAATGATCATGAAGTACTGAGCCAAGACACGAGACTTCCAGCTCCTCACCGTGCTAGAGGCATTGTCGAGATCTTCCATGGCTGCCTGCGCAAAGTTGATTGGGACTGGGAAGCTTGTCTTGGCAAAAACTAAGTTAGGAGTTGGATGAGGAGACTAGCCTCTAGCTGTGTCTGTTTGGCGTTCTTGAGCTCGTAGACCTCTTCGATACTTTTCTTCTGGAATACAGCATCTTCCATCCTTGTACACAACAGTTGGGTTTCAAATCAGAGTGAAATATTTCAAAAGCGTTAAGTTATATGTGTCGGGCTCTTGAGCTACTGTTGGTTTGTTGGTTTGATTTTTTGAACATATGCCACACCAAAAGCATGCCAAGTTTCTTTTCCGATATGTCGCGAAAGAGCTTGTGGTGACTCTTCAGTGATGCCAAAAGAGCCTTCCAAAAGCCAGAGTTGTGATCCCAAAAAATTGAAACTAGAAGATCTGGACGTATAATCTCAGAAGTGTTTTTACCAAGCCTCTTGGTGGGGGACTTCCAACATGTTCATCTCTGATGCCAATTCCCTCGCTTTTTGGCCCTTATCACGAAGCCTTAGATCAACATCTTTGAAAAACATGGAAGGAAATCAAATCATATAAGGATCTAAAACATGTTCAGCTGGACAAAAATTCGGAAAATCTAACATGTATGCAGGTAAGTAACGCGTTGATATCCTTTTGAAGAGCTTTTGCAGCTTCTTCTTTGGGGGATCTATTAGTCTTGGGATTCTTGGGTTGTTTGGTGTTCCCCGCTGATTGCTTGAGCTCTGCCACCTGTGAATCAAGCATTTCACCCAAGGCAGCTTTGGCGGTGCCAGTGCAAACTGCAGTGGCAGACGTTTTGCTGCCTGCTCTTGTCACATCGCCACCTGTCAGAAGTTGTCCCATAGAAATTGCCGATTGGATTTTGGGTTTCACAATCAAGAGCTGACTTGAATAAAAGAATGGCAACTCTTCGGCCAAGAGACTTGTAGTTTTGTTTTTGCGGTACACCTTGAATAACTTAAACCTCTCATCATCGGGGAACTCAGTGGCCAGGGAAATGAGAATCAAGAGTTGTTCTGTTTGGAAGAACTTTGAATCAAACGAACTGAAATCATTTCAAGTCGAGAATCTTGAGGGTTCGCTTCACCAGCTTGGCCTAAGTCAAGAAATGAAAAGAAGTAGATCACGCCAGGCGGTTTCACTAATACATAAAATGCAGGGGTGACAAACATTGCTGGGAACCTGGCTATTCTTCAACCGTTCAAGGTAGGCCCTGGAGAAACAAACTCCGGTATATATGGGACTAACACCTAGTAGCACTAACCATCCCAGTCCTGCCACTTTCGGTTTTGCTGTATTGCTCCTCCAGCTCAAACCACGCCACCTTCTCATATACATCAGTGGATTTCTTTTCAGCTTCCCTGAAGAGTGGATGGCAGTCAGGGACGCGTTGATCGGAAATTGGCAAATTATTCCAGCAAACACACGATAGAATGCGTATATGTATATGTAGCCTTCGACCAAGAAATATTCAGACTCCAAAGGCATCCAAACTTGATAGAACACTTTACTTTTGATCAATCCAAAAGAATTCCTTAAGGTCCTCACTGAACAAAGTAGGCCTCAACGCACACCTCGCTCCTCAATGAAGCAATCGTGAATTAGTAGTTCATGGTTGAGGGGCCAGTGAAATCCGTTGAAACCATTCTGGAAAGTTCTTTGAGGACTAGACATGTTTTCATCAACCAAAAACTCTTTGAGTAATTGGAAGCGCTCTTTGCGTGAAGACGATGCACTGGTGTACTTCTCGACCAATCCCGGCTTAAGATTTGGCCCCTTCATTCGACGGGCCATTTGATTGTAAAGGGCACGCCGTTGCTGAATTGGAATATCCGACTGACTGAGTTCCCTAATCTTGACCTTCTGGTTGTCATTCAAATTCTGGACCTTAGATATCAAATCCAATCATTGTTCGTTCAAACATCCATTATTGCGTAGCTTCTCAAAACAATTTTAGTACCTCAAAGCCTCACATGATATTGCCACAGCACACTCAATCCGAGGAACACGACACGTTCTGCCATCTAAAGCTGGCTTGATCAGAGCCCCAACCTGCGGCTTGGCTACTAACTGGAAAAAACTGGAAAAACTCAGGCAGCACCAAACGGTTTTTTTCAGGGATACACAGATGTACCAATGCCTCGACTTCAGATCCGTTTCCATCCTAAGCATGATTAGGGGTTTTGATGGCCTAGAAAAACATCAAAGAAGCCATCCTCATCTCAAACATTCTGGAATTTTACAGCTGAGAGTTTAAAGACATTCTAGGCAAGGGACACTGACAGCGGAGAAGCTTCGATGTAACCTCAGTGGGAAGGCTGAAGATATACCATAGATATGTTTATATTTATAAATATATATATATATATATTTATAAATACATATATAAAAATATATATATATATTTATCTATATACAAAAAATATATATATATTTATATAAATAAAAATATATATATATATATATTTATATATATATTACATAATCATATACAAATAAGTTTTTTAAAGAAGACGATGTTGCAAAATCTTTGAGCTCCCTAGTTCCATCACATGGTTGAAAATGTGTGAAATCTTGAACTACTAGTGGTTGCCAAAAAACCGTTCAGAGCTTGCGGTTGTCCCACCACTTCCTGATCCACCACTTCCTGATCCTTGTGAACTTGGCGTAGGAACTTGTTTGCGCTTCTGGGGGGTAACGTAGTTGCCTTCAGAAAGGCTATCGACCGAAGTTTTGGTTCTCAATCGAACCATCCCAGCAGCAACATCAACCATTCCAGCCATCTTCTTTCTCTTTTTGGCCTCTCAAAAGAAGCAAGTGGAAAATGGATGGAAAGGTGTTATGAGGTTATGAAGTGATTTGAACGAGGTTGAAAAATATTTTTGGTCAGGTTATATGCAGTAATTTGAGCACAAAGTAGAAGAACTAGTGTTGGTAAGGTCTTGAACTGACTTGAGCACAAGGTTTCAAAAAACTAGTCAGAGCTGCCTTCTGTTCCTGGTGCTCGTTTGATTCTTCTGTCTCTTCCGTCTCTTCTGGCTCTTGCTGCTCATCTTCAGCTACTTCCTCCTTCATTTCCCGAGGTGTTTTGGATCTCCTGAGGCGTTTTCTTCCCTCCAAAGCTTTCCCGGTATCCTTCGGCTCCATCTCTTTAGTTTGAACGTCTTTGGGTTTGATGCTTTTCTTCTTCCTCAGCTTTGGAGGTGTCTTCTTATCCTGATTCTCCTGATCCTCAGGAACATCCGCCAGCTTCTGACTAGCAGCAGTCTCCTCTATGTTCTTCCCTTTGCCTTTCCCCTTTGCTTTTGCAACTGCAAGAGCAAGTAGGGAAGCTTTACCTTTACCTTTTCCTTTTCCTTCGCAGGACCTTAAGAAATGGAAAGACTCAAAAGCTGTCCCACCTAAACTACGGAAAAACAAGGTATATATAACTTTGAACATGTTGGAAGTTTGTTTTTCTTTGGGATAGGACCGGTTGGGAATTCCACGTGTTGCTTTACATACTAAAGTAGGGTGGTATAATGCCAACTTATTATACAGCTCATTCATTCAAGTCACTGGTTGCGGCACCTTTCCCTTGTTTCGAATCAACCATATCTTTCCCTTTGAGTTCCTTGGCAGCTGGGGGATTGAAGTTGATATGGTATCACCATCACAAAATTCATATATGATGCAAGTTTGTATGCAAGTAAGCTTCCTTCACAAGGGTTATATATACTGCGAAGCACTACCAAAGCACCGGAAGTTAAGCCAAATGGCTGAAATTCAAGTGGTTTTCGTATGACACGGTATGACACGGACTCTAGCCCGCTATGAGGGCGGTGACACGGTATGACACGGTATGACACGCTGAGATTTTTCACATCCAAATTGTATTTATGAAGAAACATCGCCAAAAACCCGTGACATAGAGTGTCATAGCGTGTCATATGTTTCTGGAACACATGTTTTATGCGCGTCGTCGGTGTCGTCAATGTCAAATGGTCAGGTATATGTAGAGATTCCTGTATATACCATCTGTTTCCTTTTAAAACTTCTCATTACGAAACAAGAAGAAGATCAAAGAAGTAGTAGTCACTTAGTAGTCCACACATCTTCACGCGCCAGATCCCGAATCCATCACCCAAGGCTTGCAATTATATGTGCCTTGCCCTCTTCGATATGGGCTCATTGGTGTCAGCATCATCGGAGCTTGGCATGCTGCGGCCTGGCACCGAAATCTTTAAAACATTAGTTTTTTGTGGTTGACCCAGTTTGGTATCGGAACATGGACTATGTATACAGCAAACTATAAACATATGCCAATCAGGCAGTATCAGGTTTCTGATTTTGTTCTGGATTCCGATCTTTTGCCAATAAATAATATATCTAGAATGAAGTTCGAGCCCGGTTTAGCCTCCACGCCCTCAAAACTCAAACCCTGAACCCTAAGAGCATTTTTTCACCAGCTGGGACAGTAGATCCAAACATGTAGGAATATGAACGGCACAACACAAGCCACCATCATATATGTGTAAAAGCAACTCCTTTTCAAGTAAGCTCTAAAACTCACATCCAAAATTTTATGGGAATCTACAAGATACATCTTTTTCGTTCTACTGATCACAGTTCAATCCGCAGGTTTGCTGTGTCTGCCATCACTAAGCAGAGGGTGACTCTACTAAGTCATCCAACTCTGAATCCGAAGAGCACACATCATTATCATAAAATTCGAGGTTTCGGTCAGTCCCAATCTCATCAGAATGATCCACATGATAGCTGCGAAAGTGCTCTGCAAGTAGGCCCATCACCTGGGCTCTCTAAAGGGGGAAATGGTTTTAAACCCAAAAGAAGAAAGCAGCCAACAGCTATCCTGTCCTTTTTTTAGAATTCAGTCAAGTAACATGGTATGAGAACTGGAACGGATATGTTTGTGATCCTTCTAGGTCTCGGCCTCCAGCCTAAGTACATGAAGGCGAATGGTTGAAATCTAGATATGATGAATGAAGCGCTCTATATATGGGGCCCCAACTACTCGCTGACGCCCACGAGAATCCTTGTACTTCTTTACCATCTTGATTTGGCGAAGTGTCTGGATCTGATGGAGCTGTTGCCTTACGGCATCAGGGGGGTTAAGTAGATTCTACATTTTAGGATCAACAGGCAACAGTTGAATTGCAAAAAACTATTTCTTTGCACCTCCTTTCAGAGGTCATGCTGTCACACTTCAGGTTCTTCATCCACGGCCCATTGGAAATGAGCATCGTCCTCTTCCTGAGAAGGCCGGGGGCAGAACAAAGTGCTCATGGTGGGTTCTTTTACCTTGAAATTTGAAAGTGTTGAATGCGTTGAATCTTGAAACCATTAAAAAGCTGGAATAGTTTTGAAACAAGTTTCTCCGTTTTTGCACCATGCATGCCGAGAGGAAGCCAATATATCACTGCTCGATGCCGACGAATCAATGCCTCCAACAAAGACTCAAATAGGTACCACTAGGAATGGACATTTGGTGAATCTCCACTCGTTTGATTCCAACGTTAAACATACCTATGCTTTTCTAGTCCCACCTCCAACGGCCTGTAAAAGGGCAACAGGGAACTTGAAGGCTGCTCTATTACCCAATAGCCACCCTTGCGTTTGACGTACTCAAGCCTAAGCATTTCATAGGAACAGAAGCTTCAAGTCATGGGTTGGTTGTGTGGCAAGCAGGGTTTCATCAAAGTGGCCTGCCTTTTGAAAGTTCTTTGCATTAACATGGCATTATCAAGAGAAGTTAGAAATATAAAACAAAGAAGCTTAACCCAGCTACAAAAAGCAGATCCTTCTCACCAGGCGATTCGCTTTTCGGGTAAGAGCTACGGATCGACTCCCAGAAGGACGGAGTCGGCACCTTTTGGTGGTACCGCGGCTAATCCATATCCATTGTGAACATGGACATCCCACCCACAATACCCCTTCCTTTACCAGTCTCCGGCAAATCTGGAAGGCCGTCAGCATACCGATACCAATGGCAAAATCCATGTGGCGGCTGTAAACCACCTTACTTAAGCATGATGAAAGGTTTTGATCATTCCCAGAACCAGCCCTGTCAATATTTCCTTTTTTGAGGTAAGTAACGTCATAGGCGAATGCCTTCAACTTGTACTCCATCGCGACGTCAGTTAATCTGTGACTCCCTGCACAGAGCTCAACGAAGTGGAGCTTGTGGCCTGGATCTACATCGCCATAACCTTAGTAAAAGAGAAGTATAGTATATATATATATATAAGACTTTATGAGGATCCACCCACCAGAAAACAAGTGAGCCTCCAAGACCAGCCAATAAATAAATCGGCCACAAACAGCCCTCAATTAAAACAAAATGGGGAAACCCAAAATTTCCTCGTCTTTAGCGGTTTGGGATTGGAGGTTTAGGAAAAGGATCGTTCCCCCGAAAATCCCGAAACAGTTTTTTACATATGTTCAGTCAGGAAGCTGTTGAGAAGAGACAGCAGGATACAGGCGATGTAACTATATTTCATGAAACGCATGGCCTTCACTGAAACAGTAGAAATGATTACTACTCAGTTTCGGTTTGACACAAATGGAGCTGCGGTTCCCAATGCTATACGAAACAATGAGTGCCGAAGAATCCTTTCTAGCTTTTGGCTCTAAACTCCAATTCACACCTGCTGCAACTAGTATGCTTGAATTCGCACCCCCACTGATTTCCCTTTGTAACATTGACAGGCAATAGCCAAACACTTTGCTAAATTGAATCCACCAAACTACATCGAACAGTTTGACACAGTACGTATTGTTTCTTTCATGGGACTGTTGCGACAAATCCACTTCAGCTAGTTCTGGCAGCTGGTATCAGCTATAGCCTTTCGGAACCTAAAGGTGCCATGTAGCATGTGCACTTACACATTGCCACACCCCAAAATTAACCCCAAGACTTGGAAAGTGGAAGCCACTCCAAGTCACATAAAGTAAATCATTCAACCATTTCAAGTTGAAGACCCGCATCCCCAAGATTGGGAAAAGGAATGATGTGGTCAGCCGTTTCATTTCTATAAGCAAACTTCTTTTAGCCAAACGATTCCAAAGACCATGACTTGAATGAAATTTTTGCCATCAAGATCATAAGAAAAAACAGAAGTATTCTTTTGATGGTTTTTGATTTACAGGGTTTCTGAACTCCACGGAACCACCACATTCAAACATAGCTCAAGTTCAAAGGCGCTTCCTTTGTGACACCGACACATTTGTAAGACAACCTAAAAATCAAAATCAACCAAGCAAGTAGTAATTGGAAGTTGAATTAAACTTTTGGGTCCCAGTAATGCACTAACATTCTTTGAATAAGGGTGTCTACTTGTAGCGCCTACGTTTGATCTCTGCTGGGGACATGGTTTTCAAGATTGCATCCCTTTCATCACTTTCCTGCCACATGGTCTCCAGGACAGAGGCTCGCAAATTTGGATCCGAAGCCCTGCACCTTAAGGCCAAACAAACGACGAAGAAACATACGCAGTGGACCGTTGGAAAGGAAAATCACATTAAACTTCTTTAAGAGATCTTGAGAGTATATAAGTGGGTAATACTGGATATATGTTGCAAATTTTTTTGGGCAAAAAACAAATAGAAACCAATATATTGGAAAGGGGCTGGGCAAAGTATTGTTTCTTCGCTTCGCCATATGGGGTGATGCCCTTCTTGGGATTGGAACCAGTCTCACCAGTCTCCGCATGTTGATTTGGAATCTTACGCTTTCGGTCCTTCTTGGTCTTGATCTCTGGCTTTGCTGGAGGTGTAGCTTCCTAAGCAGGTACCCAAACTAGTAGAAGATGCCATGTGTAGGGAAATTCAACCAAGTGAAATTCTTACATATCAATACTTAAAGTTAAAGTTCAAAAAAAAAGGTCTTGAAAGATTGAGCTTTAAAATACTGAGCTTCCTTCTTTCTACGTTTGCCTTTGTTAGATACCTCGGCCCTTTTGGCCGCAGCCAGCAATGTTTTGCTATACGGGGTCACAATGGCAACATCAGCTTTTGCAGCAGCAGAAGCACGTGGAGGTGGTGTAACGAGAACCTCTGGAGTCTCCTACCAGGTTACCAAGTAGTGGTGGTAATGTGGTGATGATACATTAAAAACAACTTGGAAAAGGGGAGCATCCGAAAAAGAAATGGATAGGGAACCCTCTTGCCTGTCCACCCGCAATTGCCTTTGCAAACGCCGGATAGCAGGATTCATGGGCTAGCTCAGCTTCAACTTGCGCAACAAGCTGTGGATCCTGCACGGCACACATGGATCTTGGTGGTGAGGATGGGAACACTGAATTGAAGTCGAAGTCATGATTGATGTGATATGTTCGTTTCAAATTATTCGAAAGATGGCATAGGGGTTTCAACAAAACGGCATACAAGAACACTTGCACTCTCAATTCTTATGAAGTTGGATTCACAACCTCTCCTTATCGATATCGGGGGAATCACGCATCCACCAAGTAGGATCTTCAGCGTTATCATTCTTGATGATGTTGGGCTCCCATTCCTCATCCTGCACTAAAAGATAAAGTCGTTCAAGAACCCAGAACCACTAATTGAGTCAGCCCACAGAGCCCACCTCCCAATAGTCAAGCGGCAAAGTCTTTGCTTTCAGCAAAGCCTAATTGCAGTTGAGGGAATGGGGACACCATATCATTGCAAGTTTGCTCATTGAATGAACAACTTATTTGTACAAAAATTATGCGTGTAGGTCAATACTGACTTTCATCCCTTTTTGCTTTTCCGGTTTTTGACCACCACCAGAACCATGAAGCAGAGTATCTTTAACTAATGTAACTGACGATGGTGTTTCATAAGGTGATAAATTGGGCTATGAAATGGTTGGTGACTACACATACTTTTGCTACACATATCTGTTCATGTTTACAAAAGAACGAAGCAAATTTCCTTGGCGCATGGCCGTTTAAACTGTTCACAACCACCCAGGTAACCTCAGATGCTTCATCAGCATGTTCAACTTCGCAGCTGCCATTTCCTGCGGATCGTGCGATTGCGCATGCAAGTGTGGGAGATACTTGTTGGCAATAATGTTAGAATAGTCCAAACCCCCAAAATCTAATCAAATTTTGGCCCTGCTTCGGACATGTACATCTCCCAAAGGTAGTCAGCCCCAGCCAAGCCAGTTGCAGAACAGTGGTCTACCAAGCTATCCCCTGAGTACATCGCAGTCAGAGAATAAAGGGGCCATAGTAGGGGCCATTTCATTCGGACAAAAGGTGGAAACTATATATTCCTTATTTCAGACGAGTGACATTTTTCTGACATCCACTCATCGAACGTCAAAGAGGGAACACTTTGGTTGGGCTCGGGAACAGTTGCAGGCTCCTCTTCCCCTTAGTTTTCAATCAGGAGTCTTTCAGATGCTATGTACGGGAACCACAAACATCACTGAAAAGATTTTTTTTGGAGAAAAGAAAAACCTACTTGTATACTTACTGTCTAGAAACATGATTCACCATCCAATGCATTTTGTTCAGCGTCCCAATCAGCGCCATATTGTTCACCATCCCAACCATCAGCGTCAACACATGTAGAACCATCCCATGCATAACCGTCATCCCAACCATCAGCGTCGTTTGTATGATAACCATCCCAACCATCTTCCCATGGTGCAAGTTGGGTTTGTTCTTTCATACTGGGGCAGTCTGAGTTAGAATCTGAATCTGAATCATCAACCCGGCGCACACCATGGCTGATGTAGCGTCCCCCGCTTTGGTAGCTGTAGCATTTTGGAACGGTGTCATCACCCTCATACCCTTCATCACTCTCATACTCTTGTTCCAACCCCAAATCTTCCAGTTGTACATAATGGGGGGCTAAAGGGTCATTCTCCATGGGTGGGCGGTACTTCCATTCATCACCTCGATTCCACTCATTTGGATTCCAAAGAGGGAAACCCTTGCCACCATCAACCTCCTCAGGAGCATCAGGAGCTTCAGCAGGATCACCTGGCACCACTGCACCTCGGAGCGTTTTAGGAAAAGGCGTCTTAATTGAGTGGCAGGTGGCCATCACTGTAGAACTGGTTGGTAACAGGGAGCAAGTATATACAGTATAGTAGATATTTACAGCTGGTTTGCTGTCAAGGTTCCTGGGCAGCGGGCTGAGGTTGGACGTTGGGATATGGCATTATTAACCCAGTTCCATGCTCGATCCCACCATTCCTTCTCCATACCTTAGACTTTAAGATTTCTGATTCATAAAAAAGATGAAAACGGGGTAACAGACACATCAACATCATAAGAGCATTTTTCTTGATCATAAGATTGCAGCAAGCCACTTTCCGAAGTTGTTTCAGTCTCCTGCTCTTCATCCTCGTTTGCACTAGTGTTGGGAAGCTATACTAAAGAAAAAACAAGTGTCAAAAACATGATTGCTAGTCGATCTCTTTTTGTGCCAGTGCTGTTCTATCAGATCATAGAGGTGTTTTATATATATATATATGTATTAGAGAAGCTGAGTTTCTTCGGACTCTGCCTCCTTTGTGATATGACTTAAGGCGTCCCGATTGGCCTGCAGGGATGGAGCAAATGTAGTGTCCTATCGGGATCTAGGTTTTCAAAGATTGAATTTTAGGTGTCGCATGAAATATTACAACCGAAACTAACACCTAAATATCCGAGAAATATTTAGGTCCATCCAAATTTGGAGCCTGCGTCTTCCACGATTCATGAGGAGGATCTGGATGATATTTGATGATTCTTTCAACTTCCATTGTCTTTTCACCTAAGCGCGAAATTGATCCCCACCAAACAAAGACGGAGGGGATAAGAATTAGACCGTTTAGCGCATTTCATCACCTGGGCCTAAATCCTTCCAAGCAGCCGCATGCTGAGGTTGAAGATAAGCATGATCTTGAAGATCACACCAGCCTTGATTCGATCGGACGCATCACAGAAGCGTGGTAAATTCAAGAAAACATGTTGGGCTGTTTGGGTGGAAAAACAATTAAGATACAAACGCACAATGTATTTTTATACATAAATAGTACCATATATATTTTTGAAAAATATAAGAATGATTTTGGCCAAACGCATGCGTCACCCCAACCTGCCTAAACACAGCACTTCGTATATGGAGTGATCTGGATAGTTTTAACTTTTGTTCCTGCTTTCTGGGGCTTTGCTATGCATCTAGGGTCTTGCTACCCCAGGGTTGCTGCATGTTCCCCAACATGTGACCATGACAGAAAATCAACCAAAATGACGGCAAGTCAGCTGACCTAGCTTTACCCTAAAAACCTTTGCTCCAAAGTGACAGCGCACCTGCTTACTTTTTAGAGCTCAAAAACTTTGGTTTCAAGTTCAGTGGGATTGGTTTGGTTTCAATCCCTTGTATTTTTTGTACATATTGAATTTGTATATTTTTGCGATTTAGTATGTAGATTGGTAAATTCTGTATTTCAGTTTTTTCCACACATATATATATGTGTGTGTGTGTGCGTGCGGGAAGTATAGGCACATGTGATGTTAAACACGGTCTCTCACATCACACATCCACCACAATTGTTGATTTGGTCGTGTTTTTATTCCCCAGGGTGGCCTGAAAACAACGATTTGATTAAGGAGGCATTTTTTTCTCGATACACATTTAAGGATGTTTTAGCGTCGCCCGTTCCGAAACCGGGGTGGGCCGCTCGAAGCTATTATTGGATGAGAACATAATGCCAGAATCTCAGGGCTTGGTTTTTGATTCATCTTGATTCCGGCCCACCCCTTCGCATCACCCCAAAGGTCTCAGCGATGGCCAACTACAACCTCAGATGCCCAGGCGAGGTTCAACATGCCATGTTTGTTTTGGTCACAGTCTTGTCACTAATTCGGTACTTCCGGATCATTTGAAACTGTTGTCCGCCGCAGGCTTTGCCCCTGCGTCTGGCACTTAGAAAGTGTGCGCAAGAATTCCAAGGATTATGTGGATAAAAGGAGCAATTGGAAACCCACCACCCAAAATTATTTACCATAGATTTCGGATTCAAATCAAACACTTCCATCCGTTTTGAATCAAACAGCAAGTTCCCAAAAATGGTATTTCCTGCATTGTGTTAAGCGTGAAATTTTTGAGATGTGATGAACGTTTCTCAAAAACAATTTGCGAATCACATGCAACTCCGCCTGGACTTCCATTGCTCAAGCAGTTGGGGGTGCAACGACACAACGGGTGTTCCAGGCCTGGTGTTGGCTTGAAGGTATGTGTCCGAATGTATCCACATGTTTCCCTTTAGAATTGCCAACCTTTGCCAGGTAACCCAGGCTTTTTGCTTCTTCAATCCGTCCCAGGCCTGGGCAAAAGCAAGCATGTTTTCAAATTTTGCCAAGGTGAGAAATGAAAATGAATCATGGCCAATCGCAGGTGTTGGATCTGGAAAGGAGCTGCTACCGGTATTGGTTGGAACCTGATTGAATGGTTTCCATTTCTTGTGGGTTGATTTCCGAACTTTACATTGCTTCTCAGGTCAACATGTCTAGCCAGGACCGTCGTTTGATCTATTGTATTGCCATGACTTCCCAAACATATCCCAAGCGTTCTTCTCTCTTTGCATCTCGCAAGGATGACAATGCTGTTAGATCCAGAAGCCCATGGCGCAGGGCATCTTGACGAACCTGGCAGCTTGACATTGAACGTGTGTTTTTTTGAATCAAAACATCTGAGGTGACAGAAGATCTCAATAGCGATAGTTCCAGTTCTGGACCAATCACTCGGTTACATCGACAGGCCATGCCGCATCTTCCAAAACATAACTATGGTGTGTTTTGAATTTTCTTTTGTTTTTGTTTCTCTGAACTTCAAATTCAAGTCAAATTCATGTGTCCAAGTCTCCTATATTTGCCAATCCAGCCCGGTTACACCCAGCAGGATGCGATTTTGGATTGGTCCTTTTTGTCGGCATCTCAGCGCCCATGTGGAACCTAGTAAGTTTGTATCTCATAGTTTATCACTATTCAGGAGCCGAATGATCATGGAGGAAGTTCAAAGTCCAGGGCGCCGTGCCCGAACCTCTTCAACGGCTCGCACCCTTTTTGCCCCAGACCTGGACGAGACTGACGTATCAACTGAAGTTTCTTTGGTGCAAAAGTCTGCAAACGTTTTGAAACAAGGTCACCCCCAAAAATCAAAACTCACAAGATCATATTGCAGAATGAAAATTGAGCAGTTTTCACTCAGGATGGAATTACCTTGCCGTCCCCATGCTTTCATCCAAAGGGATGGATTGATTGGGACGCTGCAGATGCCATAGCTTGGGGCTCAGTAGGTGATTTGAGCTGCATGATTGGATTCTTGTGCAACTTATCCATCATTCTTTTCTTTGTTGAATCTTTCTCAGGATGCCTATAATGAGAAGGTAGCTTTTGCAAAAACAGTCTTGCGGTCAGTCTTTCTCTTAGCCAAGATGTGTATCAAAAGAACTGTTCAATTGTTTGCCGCCATCACTGCAAGCACCCCATCACCAACTGCTTGGGCCTTCAAAGGTGCAACTTTTCTTGGCGTCCATCGATGCTTTTGAGCGGCCTCTGCAGGCTTTGCACCAGGCAACCGAAATCATGTCTGAAGGTAAATATTCCATTGAATTCCTTGTGGGAATCAATCCGGGATTAGAGTTTGACTGACAATGACTTTATAGATTGTTCAGTCGGGACGAAGGGGTCCATGCTGGGAGATACGCAATGGACGATGGAAAACTTGGAAAAACAATTCAATGCATAATGCAAACACATATGTTCAAAGATGTTCAGTGTCACATTCAAACATACATGCAAACATTCATGGGTGCTTGTGAATCAGTCCTGTCTCAAGCTGGTATATGTATACTGCATCAGCTAGCATGCCCGTGCCTGATGTGGATCAACTGAGCGAGCCGCGACCTCAAGCTGTATGTCATTCAACCAGTAACCGGGGAAGCTTGTATTCAATTTTGCTTTATTTCGCTTACACCTAAAATATGTACAGTTTTTTCTTCGTGACAGTCATGCATACATCAGCCGAATCGCTTTCCATGTTTTGCGATGCTAAGTTGCGACACCAACGGTGGTGAACATCGTGAACATGATCCCAAAGTGGCACATACTCCCCAGAAGGCAATGAAGGCGGAAGTTTTTTGGATCAAACATCGATCGTGAATCGTGACCAGCAAAACCCTGAGCATCGGATATTGATCACAATCAATATCTGTAGTCAAAAAAATAATTGATTTTGATTGATTTTCCCAAAATTGATTTTTTTGAAAAGTCTCTCTTTGATAGCATTGATTCTGCAATTAGATATTTAGTTTGATTTTCACATTGATTTTGAAGCAAGGTTTTATCATGTCTGAGATTGATTTGTTTGATTTTTGTGGCCTCTGGTCAGATTGATTTGTTTGATTTTTTTTTGTTTGTCTCTGCAGCCTTTGTGGTTCAAAAACTTATTTTGTTGAGTTCGGTTTGAAGATTTTTTCTCAGCACCTTGAAAAAGGTTTTCAGCACCTTGAAAAAGGTTGAAGGCCTGCTCAGGCTTGAAAAAGCATGAGTGGCACTGGCAGAGGGGGTGCCAGACACAA
>OMLO01002537.1_pt1 | contig 14815 bp, 13 predicted proteins | sample 1674811 | NCBI WGS metagenome assembly OMLO01 (sample SAMN06265003, study PRJEB25207) | coral metagenome | isolation source: Coral host | place: Mexico:La Bocana,Puerto Morelos, Mexico | collected 2008-11-13
CTCGCTGAGCACACAGATTTCTCATCAGGCCCCTTTGCAAAAAGGTGCGATGTGTCTGCATTGAGTTTGGAGTCATAAACCCCATGTCTCCATACGGCTGCAGTCTTTCTGGGTCAAGAGTTTATGTCAGGAATTTCTCACGAGCCCGATAGTGAGCCGTCACCTGAAACTGAGTTAGCTGAAGAGCTAGCTCGATTGTCTGTGGTGGAAAGGAGCCCTGGTACATCCATCTTAGCCAGGCTCACTGTGGAACAAAGAAGATCATCTGCATCCCATTTCCCTTCTTTGGAGATAATCAATTCTAGATCACTGCCTACTGCAACGGTTTATCAGCATCCTCGAATTGACGGAAGTGAGGCTGTTCGAATCCTGCATAGGTATATCGGTGAGCTATACCCTGTGGACGATCGGGGACGTCAGGTGGACATCCGTTACTACGTGGTGTGGCTGACTCCTGAACAGAGAGAGGGTGAGGGACGGACGATTTTGACTGGTCTGCACTTCGGACTGGGTGACAGGGCCTATCGTGGAATTCTATCTGCAAACGGTGACATTTTCAGAACCCTCAGTTTTCGTAGGGTACCAGATCTCAATCGAGGCCGAGAAGTGTTTTTGCGAGAGTTTGCAAGACACGGGGTGGCACGTGAACTGGGAGACCGGTTCTTCATCTGGCAATGAATTTGGGAACACTTGGATACCTTCGCTTGGCTGATTTTGAGCCAGAGTGGAGGCAAGGTGTCCTAATCCCCAACGAGAAAGACAAGAAGGGCAAGAAACTGATTTTTGCGGTCAGAATTTTGGAGGCTGAGATAGAGGACAAGAGCAGTGAATTCACTCCCTTTGACGTGGAGGATCATACTTTTATCCTGGTTGAGGGCACAATAGCAAAAACATCAGGCAAACATGCCTGCATCCACATCGAGCCATCGAGGTGGGTCATCACGAGGTGTTGCAACGGGCGCTGGAAGTTTTGGCAAGGGACGACATTCAATTTGCGACTGCCTCAGAAGGTCAGGAGCCAATGGTGAATCTCCCCAAGCAATCAGTGCCAGTGATGCCGGAGCAGTCAGAGTCGGAGTTTTCAGCGGAGTCTGGAGACAGCGAGGACGAGGACATTTTGAAACTTCTAAAGGCAGCTGGAAGGAAACGTGCCGAAGGGGGTTTGCCCTCAGGAAGCACCGCCGATGCTGGAAAGAAAAAGTCCAAGAGTCGCTATCCTCTGTTGGCTGCAAAGGAGAAGAAGACAGATTTGGATACCACCAATCTGGACGGTGTGATGCAGGCGCTTCTGAGCAAACAAGGTGCCGATCCCAATGCCCTGAACACTCTGGTTCAGCTGGAAATGTTACGGGAATTGAGAGGTCGGGGAAAAAAGAAAACTCAGAAAAACGACGAGTGGGAGGACGATGCATCTCACGAAGCCACCTCAACATCCGACAACGACGAAAAGCTGAAGGGTGCTGGAAAGGCTTTGAAGGCATTCAGAAAGGGAAAGCGTTCAATGAAGCGCAATCCCGAACGCCACATCAAACGCTACATTCGGGAAGTCGAGGAGCAACTGGGAGCATCTGCAGACAGCAGTTACCTTTTGACAGACTATACCAGACGTTTGACGTGGGGGAAACATCGTACTCTCATGCGGATCCATTTCGCTTTGTCCCACCTGCTTCAGACGCTGCTCAAAGGCCAGTTGAATCAGGGTGCACTTCAAGTCACCAAACTTCTCAGAGCCACCCATCAGGCGGCGTTGGATGGAGGGGAGTGGCGAACGGCATGGCTTCTTTTGGACCTTGCAGATCCTCTGGAAAAGCCCCGCTTCGGCGGAGAGGCTCAACAGTTGGAGTTGGTTGCGGGTTACGTCAGGGCCCTGTCAGATCTCGAAAAGAAGAGTCGCACATTTCCCCCGAAGAGCCAGGAGGAGGAGGTCGAAAAGCCGGGAAAGGGAGGTGGAAAGAAAAAATCAAAGAAACCAGAAACCCAGGAGGAGTAGGAGGCGAAGACCTTCGACGAAGTACAGTGAGGCCATGTGACACGTCGTCAAATGACCTTTTTTCCCTAATTAAATCACAGCATGGGTCGTTCGCAAGATTCGTTAGGGCTCATGACAGGTCTCAACATGAGACTGGGGCGAAGCCACCTGGCCATCCAGCCAGGACACAATCATTGTTCCCGTCTATGCTTGCCTGGCATCATCCATATGGTAAGTCCCGTAGGCGAGGTCATCCCAAGTTAGTCTATAGGGAGGCTTTTGAATGGTTGAAACTTATTTGGATTTTGTTTAACTACCTTGATGCGGGGTCACCAAGTAGCCGTGAAGCCATTCATGCTTCGGTTGATCGTGCCGCCGCTGGGGAGTGGACTAACCTTCATGAGAAGTATGCCAGAGCAATGTATGCAAAGCTTGTTAGGTATTGTGCCCATCCTAGGGGGACCATGGAAAGAGGTACTGCCAAACTTGACGAATTAATTAGAAGAATTCAATTAAGCCAATATGACCCTGACCTGAATTTAGATGAAGCCATGTGTGGTGCCAAGAGTGTAGATCCCAGCCGAATTTCCATGCCGGAACAGGCAGGAATACTCGATCCTCGTGACCATTTGAAGGGTTCAAGACTGCAGCAATTTATCAGCATGCCTGAAACTATTCCAGGTCTGGTTCCATCACAGTATGGTCCGGTTGCTTGTCATAAAGTGAAGGATGAAGATTGGCCCTCATTGTTGAAAAAGCTGCATGATGCCCAAATGATCACTTTCATAGATAAGCAGGATGTCTTGAAGGAGGGGAATCGAGTCATAAAGGGGGGCCTGTTTTGTGTGCCACATAAGCCTGATAGTCAGACTTATCAATGACCGTAGGCCTTTGAATATGCGAGAACGTAGGTTGGATTGGTGTCAATTACCGGCAGGCCATATGTTAAGCCAGCTCATCATAGGACCAAATCAAAGTGTTCGTGCTAGTGGTGATGACCTAAGCAATTACTTCTACTTGATAAAACACCTGGATGAGTGGCAGCATAGAAATGTTTTTGGGAAACCCATCCGAGGATCTCTAATTCCCAAAATTGGCCTCGACCCAAAGAGATACTACTATCCGGCTTTTCGTGTTGTCTGCATGGGGGACACCAACGGGGTAGATTTGGCACAAGCTACTCATGAGGCCGTCCTTCAAGAAGCAGGTTGCCTAAAATCAAGCGAAACATTGGTTTATGGGCGGGTGTTTCCCAGTTCTAATTCCTTGGAGGGTTTATACATTGATGATCATCTTGCTTTCCAGGTTTTGAATTCCAAGCCAACTCGTGACCGTGGTAAATGCAGAGATGAAGAGATAATGAATCTTTCAAGATGTCAATATGAAAAACTTGGACTCCCCAGATCGCATAAAAAAGCTTTTGATAAACAATACAACTTTAAGGCATGGGGCACACAGATAGACTCACAGAGTGGAAATGTTTCCGCTCCTCCTGAAAAGTTGCGTCAAATTGAAACTTTGGTCGCAGCTATCTTGAAGTGTGGGTCAGCAACGCAGAAAGCCTTACAAAAGTTGATTGGTCTTTTCATTCACCCTTTTATGCGTAGAAGAGAGTGTATGTCTATCTTCCATCATGTATACAAGTATATCGATAGGATAGATGACAAAAAGCCTTATAAGTTGCCACACCATGTAAAGGATGAGCTTTTAACCGCTGCCCTGCTGTTGCCGTTCAGTGGTGGCAACATTCGTTGGCCAGTGTCAGTGCAAATTGCTGCAACTGATGCAAGCAGCAAGCGTGGTGGGAGGGCAGCGTGTTTAACAACTAAGGCTTTTGCTAAGACTCTTTATCGTTTTGGGGAGAAAAAGGGGGAATATACCCGAATGGACTGGGATTCTCATGCCATCCCGCCACCAAGCCAGATGGAGCCGGCTCCCAGGCCTTTGATTGATACTTTGCTTAAGCACAGATGGGTGGCCACAGATTCTCAAGCTTTTGGACGAAAAGAACACATCAACCTTTTAGAGTTAGAAATGATCCGTCAAGAAATAAAGGATAGGGTAACATCTAACCAGGGGCATTGTAGGGTAGTTAATCTTTGTGATTCAAGGGTTGTGGTCGGAGCTTTTGCAAAAGGGAGGAGTAGCTCAAAAAACATGAACCACAAGTTGCGAGCTATCCTTCCATGGGCTCTTGCGGGGGATCTCACTCTGACTAATGTTTGGGTGCCCACGGATTGTAACCCAGCAGATCATCCGTCAAGAAACCAAGAAATACCTTTGCCTACCCAGGTAGATAGTGATCCAATTTTGTCCAATGCTGAAATAAAGGGTACCCAAGTGTTCAGGTCTCCGGGGGTTCAAAAATTCCTGGAACAAGAGTGTCAGCGCAATGCAACAGAGCCAGTTCTTGAAAATTTTGAGCCTGAGTTGAAAAGCCGTAAGACTCCTCGGACTCTCCCGAAAGATCTTGGATGCAACCGTGTTGGTGATGCAAAAAGAATGAAATTTCGAGAAGTGTTTGCTGGAAAGGCTAGGTTAACTCATGTCTTGAAAAAGTATTCGAACATTGAAGTGTTAGACCCCATTGACCTCTTTTATGGGGGCAGCAGTCAAAACCTTCTTAATGGCGAAGTTTTCGCAAAACTAAAAGTTGAAGCCAAGGAACCAGATCGTTGTTGGCATTTCGGTTTACCCTGTGGTTCGTTTTCCATTCTGCAACATTCGAACGGGGGAACTAGGAGAAAAGATAACCCATCTGGTGATAACACCCTTGAACGGGAGATAGTTGGAAATGAGCTACTGAGGCGTACCTTGGTTTTGATAGATTTGATTGAAAAGGCTGGTAGCTGGTGGACTTTGGAAAACCCTAAGACCTCGTATGCCTGGCATATGCCTAATATGAAGAAGAAGTTAAACCACCGGGGAGTTATTGCTGCAAGCATGCATCAATGTGCTTATGGGCTCAGGCTGCCGGATAGTCATGGAGAATATGGTCCTTGTAAAAAACATACTCAATTTGCAGGGAACATTCCCGGACTAGAACAGTTAGCAAAAACCTGTCATTGTCGGAAAGCACATGTTTATGCAGTAGGGGGGGTTAAGACAAAGAATGGTTGGAAAAGGCGATCAGAGTTGGCAGGACACTATCCAACCCCCCTGTGTCAAGCCTATGCAGCAATAACGTCAAAAGCAGTGCATGAACGGTTTCAACACATGTCGACTTGAGTTTTTTAGATACGGTTAGGGCAAAATGTATAGTGTATATTTTTGGCGGCTTTTGCATGATTGCAAGGTAGTTTTTTATATCTGCGCGCGCGCGCGCGCGCGCCCCAGCGAGTCAGGAGGACTTGCTTTGAGCACATGCCATATGCTAAGTCTGTGATTCCAGCCGGAAATGGTCGTGGTCAGCAACATTCCCAAGCTTTGTTTAGGCTTAGTCGTTTTTCACCGGAGTATCGAAGTCGGTTGATCAGAGGCCTAACAGACGTTCAAGATTTCTGCCAAAAGGACTTTGGAGTTCAGCTATCCCAAGTTTTACGGCAACCCAAATTGGCAGACAAAGTTTTTGGCCGATATGTTATCAAAAGACACGGTGAAGCCTCCAAGTCGGGTTTGAGTCTTGTAAAGCATGCGCTCTTGGGAGTGCAACATGTGATGCCTGGACTTAGACGGCGCCTTGTGACAGCTTGGGAGAATATGCGGGTGTGGGAAGAACAAAAATCCTCCCGACTGCGGGCACCATTGCCAGTGCCAATTTGGGCTTTCATGGTTGGGTTGGCAAGAGCTCATGCTCGTGTTTGTGACCCCCAAGAAGCACGTCAGTGGAACATTTTTGCCATTTTACTGGAGGTTGGGCTTTTGTGTTTATTACGACCTGGTGAACTTTTACGGTTGAAAGGAGTTGATTTTGCATTGCCGGGTGTTTTCAGTTTGAGTCAATCACAAGCTGCAATTCGAGTGGTGGCCCCAAAGAATCGAAGGCAATTTGGTGCAGAACAATTCGTGACCTTAAGCAATCAAAACACCATTGCCTGGATTAGACAGATGGATCTTACCGCAGTAACTTCTTGTGTTTGGGAAGCACCCCCTAGTCGCTTTGCAAAACTCTTCAAGCAGCTTGCATTGGAGTTAGGAGTGGAGAAGTGCAAGTTCACACCCGCGAGCCTACGACCAGGAGGTGCCACGATGTTTTACGGACGTGGCATGAGCATTCCGGTGCTTCGTTTTTTAGGCCGTTGGACTGTGGAACGTTCATTGGAACACTACATACAGCAAGCTATGGCAGTGCAGATAGTTAATCGTATGGAGGAAGACACCACCAAGAGATTACAGCGTTTAGGAGCTTTTTGTTTGGATATGATTCTGCATGATAGCTGCCTCAATACTGTGCCCCGATTGCCATCTTCTCAAAGAAAAAGCGGTAGTGCTCTTGTGAAGTGGTGTAACACTTATGCAGAGCTTGCTTGCTAGACATGGGAAATGCACCATAAAAGGAGGTGCATTGGCAGGGACACAATATGATGCAGTTGCACCAGACAGATTAAGAAAAGCTTCAAAGAGATATACAGGCGATTCAGACTTCCAGAAATTTGCGAAGTCCTTTGTTTTGCTGGAAGATTTAAAAGAGGAGAATGTTCCACCACCATGCAGACCTGTGGTGGCAAAGGCTTCGACTGATGTAGCAGTGGTGGAAACTGGCAAGCTAAGGGGCATTCTCTGGAAGTTCTTTTTTGCTGTATATACGTGGAGCATGAAATATCGATACATTACATATGGTGTGGTAACAATATTGCTGGCCTTACTGATTAGACCCCGTTTTGCACGTGTGATAGCAAAACTTTGGGTGAGCACCTTGAGACTGGTCCTTCGTAGAGTACTCGGCTTGATGGTTATGTTGCTGGAGGGCCTGTTAGATGAGATCATCTATCAGATTGACTTTCTGATTCGTGATGCCTTACCGGTGCATAACCCTATGTCAGAAACAGCAGGAGGATCCAGCAACTGGATATCTCATATCCTATCAGGATCTTTCGGTGCGGCCGTAGCAATAGTTGCAACCTGGAGACGGACAGCACTGGGTGTCCCAGCGCAAGTCCCTTAGGTACACCGCCTTCGGGATGAAAGGCACACCACTTTGTTTTCTGTGCACTCCGCCTCCACCCCGCCACTCACCTGTGGTTGGATTGGACTCACAACATTGGAGCTCTTTTGTATTTCCACCAAAGTGCTTGGCATATCACATAATCACTGCAGTGGGACTTCGAATGCTTCAATCGTTGGATGGTTTGTTTTCTCAGCTCGGTGAATCTCGCTGAGCACACAGATTTCTCATCAGGCCCCTTTGCAAAAAGGTGCGATGTGTCTGCATTGAGTTTGGAGTCATATATATATATATACTTATGATGATTTACCTCTAGTTGATTGCTGTGTGTGCAAGACTTTTTTGACTTTGGACGCTTAAACAACTGAACCACTCACATTCAGAACATGTCACTTCGATTCCATAGTCCTCGGCCTCCTGATCATCATCATCCTCATCATCATCATCATCATCATCATCATCATCATCATCATCATCAATGCCATTGACATCATGATGTTCATGTTCCTTCCCTCTTTGTTAGCCGTATTTACCTCGAAACCCCTTTCTCATACCCCTGCGGGGAGTATGAGAATCGACATACCGCAAAATCGAGGTGAATACGAGTACGGTCTCAAGCAGCTTGGGAGCACGGAATGTCACCTTTGAATCAACAAACACGGCAGAGTTTGCATTGGTTCTTCTTGAATCCTCGCTTTCGTCCCTACATTTACATGATTAAGTAAATCTGCAGATTTGCAACACTAAGATCCGGTCGCGGAGATTTCACTTGGGCAGATGGACCAGCTATTCAGGACTGGGAGACTTTTATTGGAAGCCATGTCTTTTGCAATTGCTCAGTTCTTGTACTGACACCTTTCCCCTGCTTGCAATCTGCACTTCTGATTCAAGAAATCCAGCATCATGATTTGAACAGCAACCTGACCTCCAAACTCTGGTGTCATATGTTCTGAATCATGCGCATGATTTCGGGGCTCTCCAAAATTCGGACTGCAAACTTTGAAATCTTTTCTTTCTCCAAAGGCAGTGGTATTTTTTTTACCCCACTTGTCCTGCCTGTCTGTCAGAAGGTGTGAAAACCGCTCAAGCCAGCGCTTGCATTAGCAACGGTGGTTTTTTATTTTATTTATTCTTAGGGGATAACTCAATGAATTAAATGACAATGACCACTGAAAAGCGGTGCCGGAATGCACTGGGTCATTGTTATTTAATTTTTTTGAGTTTTTTTTATGAATTGAATGGCTCCCCTCTGCCGAAAAGGTGGATGCCACTCGGGTGTGGCAGTCAATCAATTCATTAACCCTGCCCCCCACCCTACCCCCCTTTACACCCATTTATCAATGAGACTTCGTCTCAAAGCACGCTATTCCCCACTGTCCGGAGCCCCTCACTTGTTGTGGTTTGTTGGTGAAACACTAGTGTTTGTTTTCTGGTAGCAGTTGTCTTGCCGTTCTGCATTAGGAGTTGTTCATAGGATATATAGATATACTAGAGAACTAGCTAGCTAGGTGGCAGGCGCAATATGTGGCAGGCACATTCTCTCACGCCCTATGTGTAAAACAAAATTTGCGGAAAAAGCGTTTAGGAGCGAAACTTTGCAACTTTTTTGTTGGGGGGTTATCTCATAAAAATAGATAATATAGTATGTAGTTAGCGTACTATATTATCTATTCATCAATTGTCCATTTTTTGCTATTTGGAAATTGTTCTTGAAGTTTTTTATATATCTCCTTTTTCTTTCTGTGATATTCTTGTCTTATTGTCTCTCTTTCTTCATTTGTCTTTGATGAGTTAAAAAAGTTTTTATTAAACTCTTTAAGTAATAAGTTTAATTCAGAACCTGAATGCCGAACCCAGAAAAAGTGCTCGTCCCAATTTTCGTGTCTAACATTTTGATTGCATCCTTCACAAAATTGGCTTTGTTTTGCTCTTTCGTCTCTCTTCTTTTCATTTATTTTATCTTTATTTTTGTCATACCGTATTTTGGCCGATACTCTCCTCTTTTCTCGGCAGTCTTTACAAGTTTTGTAATAAACTTCTTCCATCTTTGATGCATCCCACGATTTGTAAAAATCTTTTCTGGGCTTGCTATCATCACATCTATTGCACAAATACACATTGTGGCAACCAAACTCTTCTTCATCATCTGACCAAGTCATTATCACTAATATCTATAGGTAATATTTCTTTATGTATAAATCCCATAAATTGAATTTTATTAAACAAATATTTAATATTAAATCATAAATCTCATTAATTAGTATTAATGAGATGGATGAAAAATGTTTTACGTATTACGAATGATGAAAAGTGTAATGATAAAACGAAATTTATCAATCTCTTTTTCATTAAACATTCTCATACGTTCTTCAAAGAAATCTTTTGTCTCCATTAGGTATTCATATGTCTCTATCATTTTACCTTCATAACGCATAGAATTACTAAAAATATTTCTATCACTAAAACGATATCTACTTTCACCATACATTTTTATTTTACAATGTGTATAAACACTATCACTTCTACTATCAAAGTCTTTATCTTGTATCAAAAGGTTATATGTTTCATCAACCATCTTTTTAATTCTATCTTCTTGCTTAAGGAGAAGATGAAGACTCAACTTTCTACCTGATATAGTATATTCATTTTCTAAACTGTATAGCTTACCATCACGATTGTAATCAGCATCAAGTTCATCATAGATATAATCTATTTTGGATAGTTTCTGTAATTCATTGAATTTTTTGTTGTATTTAAGTCTCAATTCCTCGGGTTTCCTTAAAAGAAAGGATTGAATGTTTGTAATAACTTCTGTAGGCAACTCACTAATATCCATAGTCATATATCTATTATATATATAGGTAATATTTCTTTAAGTAGATTTTTTCTGGGGTCAATTATTGAGATAATGGGGTAGTAGGATAAGTCTCAACATATCAATCTCATTAATTAGTATTAATGAGATGGATGATATAAGATTTATTCTTCATCATTGTCATCTTCATATTGTTGGTCTATAGTTACTTCAACTCTAAAATGTAACAGCTTAACACATCTGTCATCATTTTTCATTATACTATCTACTTTATCTACATACTTTTTAAAAGCTTCTTTTAGAAGACTTCTATTTTTAAGGACATCATTATAAATTGTCTCGTGAACATAGTCATATTCAACAACACCCATTATATCAGATGTGTATCTAAATTTAAAAAAAACTGATGTTAATATCAATTCTGATTTTATTGGGTTTTCATCATCTATTATTATTTCATCGTCATTAGTTTCATCTAGATTGATATATTCTTCTTCCTCTTCTTCATCAATCCATTCTTCTGAAATTCCATATTGAAAGTGGTTAATGAAATTTACAACTCTGTTTATGTTGATAGGGTTGTCAATCATATTTGGTTTTAAAATTGAATGGTTAATATCATAAAACATTCTTACACTTCCCATCATTGAATCAAATATGTGTGGTTCTTCATAGTTGATTTTATATTTCTGTTGTATCTTTTTAAGCTGTTTGTTATGTTTTATTCGTAAATCCTCGGGTCTCCCCAAAAGATACGATTGAATGTTCATAATAACTTCTGTAGGTAAATCCTTCAACATTTGACCCTTCTCCATTACTCTCTTACTATATAAGGTGGCATTTCTTTAAGTAGTTTTAGGGCTAGGGTTGCTGGTTGGTGGAAAATTTTTATAGGATAAGTCTCAACATATCAATCTCATTAATGAAAATTAATGGGATTGATGATTTTTTAGGGAGTGTAATAGCGGGACAAAAAGCAAAGCCACCTAATCACATTTCACCTCTTGAATTTTTACATATTCTTGTTGAGCGATGTTTTGATAAGTTAGATTTACTACTTATCATCCTTTTACAATCTGGGCATTGAAAAGGTTGCTTCAAATGTTTCTGAAAATAGTTTTTAAAATAATGGGGGTGTAGTGGGTTACTGTTATAAGTTCCGTCTTCATTCCATCTTGTGTGGATTGGTGTTATTGGTTCATTTTGTTCATCACTAACTTCACTAGCTAATCTATCAAACAAATCATCATCCATAGGGGATTTAATTCCATCAATAACCATAAAGCATGGCATAATATACTTACCTATATAAGGTAATATTTCTTTAAGTGTTTTAGGGTGTATGGTTGAAAAATGAAATCACAAAAAATTTGGGGTTTTGAAGTCATCGTCATTCGTCATCCTTGAGAAGTCGTTGTCATCGTCATTCGTCATCCTTGAGCAGTCGTTGTCATCGTCTCTTGAGCCTGTATTGACTGTAAGGGGGCTTCCATTGTTTCAAAAAACATACAATGGAAACCGGCAAACAGTCTGGTTGGGGACCTTTGGGGTGATTATATTCCCTACTGCGCCTAAATAACACGAAAGGGGGATTGTTGGTTTTTAAGGTAAAAGATGAAATACCAACAGTCCGGCAATCGTGTTCTCCCCTTAAGATAGGTTTAAGTAAGGGGGTGTGAATTTTTCTTACTTAGTAGTTTTTTAGTTAAAAATAAAAAAAACCTATTGATGTTCCACTTGAAACCCTTCTCCACTTCAGCCTTCAAAGGCTCTCATTTGAATCCTTCGCCACTTCAGCCTTCAATTTTCGCAGTTGAACTCTTCAACACTTCAGCCTTTGAAGTTCTCATTTGATATGATTTGCTAGCCCATGTCCTCAACGAAGATTTCGCCAATCATGTCTTCTTGACCTCAGAGAGTGGTGAAATGAACCTTTCTGGAAATGGCTGTGAGGGTGTCATATGTGAGGGTGTCATAGGGTGAAATTCATCCGTCACATGTACAAGTTTGAAGCTTGAAGGTCGAGCAGAACAAGTTTTCCACCCAAATCATCGAAAGTGTGACGTCTTCAGACATCCAAGCCCAAATCTCGACCACGATTGCGAACCAACGCCACCCGCTCACCTTTGTTGTAGGTGTTCAGCTCTGACAAGACAACCAAGGTGAGATAATGCTCTGACGCTGAAACACGGTCTGACAGATTGTTGAAGTCATCTTGAAGAATGGGCAAAATGAGCTACAACAGTCCTGCATTTCAACTACAAATGTGTCGCATGCTCAACTACAGTAGCTGTGCAGTTGGTGCCCTAAAGACTTAACTCCTGCTGGGAATAGAAACTACTCGAGCGCAGTTCTTCACCTACAAGCGGCTTGTAGTTCAAACGGTAGGAACTACTTGTGAAAGAAGTTGCATATTGTATATATATATATATATATTTATAGTATAGTTGCGCTTCGTTTCGATTTGTCTTCTCTGGATAGCTTTAGACGCTCTGAATGTTATGCTGCCCAGAAAAAACACACAAAGCCTGACACGCTCTTATCCCACCTTGTTTCAGTCTTCTGCACGGGAAAGCGAGCATGACCGCTGGAGAAACAAAAAAGAAAGTACTGAAGCAACTCGTGTCAAACATGAGTTAATACTTACACTTGATATTCAAGACTCATGCATCTCCCGCGGGCGAGTCCCGGACTTCGCCATTGGCGGTAATCCAGATCGAGCACTCCCCAGAAACTGCTATAATTTTGATATCCTGCAAGCAGCGTTGTTCGCGAAGAGCACAAAACATTAGGGCTGTTGCTGTGGTCAGCTGCTCATCCTGACAAGAAATTCGGAAGCCAGAGCCTTCTCTGAAGATAGGGGTGGCATGGTGGACCTTCGAAAGACCCACATACACTTCCCGCAAGGTATTCAAGAAGCTCTTCGAATCGATTGCTTGGATCAAGCCCATGCCCTTGGCGATTTGTTTCAAAGTCTGTTGCGCCCACTGGTTCAGCGTATCTCCGTTGTGTACGCTGTGGGAAATCATGTGTTCATTTTGAAACTCCTGACACATCTTCATGTGTGCAACACCCTGCACTTGCTTCTGCTTCATTAGCCTGTATTCGTGAAGCCCAGCCTCCAGCAGAGGTCTTGTGTCAAGCACGCTCTTGTAGTTTGATATCTCCATCATGAGGGAACAGATTTTTTCATCCTTCATCTGGGAAATCTCCTTCAGGGTATCCGGCTCTAAACAATCACTGAACACAAACATAACAAAATGACATCTGTGTTTCCCAGCACGCCTCCTTATCCTTCACCTGCACCTCCTTATCCTTCAACTGCTGCTCCAATGCATCCAAGAGGGATTGTCCGATCTTTTGACTCTCGTCTGTGAGGTCGAGGTTGCCCAGCAGACAGCGAAGTCCAGGGAGAGCCATGGTCGATGAGTTTGAAACTTCAGACACTGCGGAAGCATCATCTAGGCGATAATGACAAGGAATGCGAAAGTTTTGATTGATGCAAGGCTCCTGTGACGATTGATGCGATGCAACTTCATCTGCTCGAAGCTCTCATGTCTGGGTAACCCGACAATCAACAAGAAGACCGCGATGGTGAACACGTATCCATACCCATCCTGAAACCTCTAACAGTCGACTTAAATTGGTTTAACGAACCTAATTGATAGCTTTAAGCTGGTACGAGAGGAACAAAACCATTGTCACAACGACAAGAATATTCCGTCAAAACCTTTTACCTTGTATAACAATAGCCTGTAAACTACCAAACAAATGACACTAGCAAAGAAACACACAGGAAAGAAAACACGGACTGATAAACAGACCCAATAAGTTGAAAAAAAACAAAATAAACAGAAACATATGAGGTGGGGTGAAAAGTTTGGGGTGACACAAATGGAAAATCCTAAACCACATAAAAACCACATAAAGACAAAACCACATAATATAGATAGGGATTTATGGTGATAAAACATATTTTGATGATGAATAAGGGTATGACTGAAGATAAACTAAAGGAGTATGAGTTCCACAAGTGTAATAGGTGCTTGTACGAAAAAACACTAGATGAATTTGGAGAAACAAAAAAGGGACGAAGGTTTAAAAACTGTTTTGAATGCAGGGGAAAAGAAAATCATTATCGTCTTAAAAAGAAAACAGATGACTATCACCTAAACCAAACCAGACATAATCAAACATCAGACATAATAAAGCATCAGCATACAATAGACTACCTTAATGAAAATTTTCCATCATATCCAGTAGAACCACAACTGATTAATCATATTATAATCAAAATATGACTAATCTTTACGACAAACATAATGCTTACACCTACACATAAATCATTTATTGAATAAGCGTAGGTATCAAATGTGTGATACAAAATATGAACAAGCTTGTGTGTAATGCGTTTTCAAGAGAGACTGTAAAGTATTTGGGGTAAGTTAGTGCCTAAAAATAATGGATAGGGGGAGATGAAAAATGTGTGATAATGTAAATACAAAATGAATAAGCTGGACACATAAAATATTGACAAAAATGAATAAGGGGGCGATGAAAAGTTTTTTTGGGCAATGTTTTGTGAAAATGAATGAGGGGCGCTTAACCCTGAAACATTGGCATTCCCTAGCCCCAGCCTTCTACCTATTTTTTTCCCCCCCCCCGGGGATCCCTAGGTTTTTCATCCCCTTACCTCGGTGCTTCATTTTGCCCAAGAAACTGCAGATCCAAAGGTCTCGTTGTTCCGAGGTCTGGGCCTCTAACTCCTGCTGGAAACGCACCGCACCGTTGCGGCAAACCTTAAAAAATCCTTTTCCCCCTGGTTGAAAACCAATTTTTTTAGTGGATTTTCCACCTATTTCCAGGTGAAAAAAAAAAAACATAAACCCAAGATTCACAGATTCCCCACCCCCCACCGTTTTTGGCA
>OMLO01002538.1_pt1 | contig 14814 bp, 12 predicted proteins | sample 1674811 | NCBI WGS metagenome assembly OMLO01 (sample SAMN06265003, study PRJEB25207) | coral metagenome | isolation source: Coral host | place: Mexico:La Bocana,Puerto Morelos, Mexico | collected 2008-11-13
TTTAAATTTTTTTGTCGGTGACCACTCGGCCAAATCGTGTTCGGGATTTTGAATCACGCAACTGTGATATTTATTCCGTAAAAGCTGTTGAAACATTAATACAGGGAAAATGTTACGGATATTGGTTCCTTTAATGCGTGTAAATTATATATTTTTTTTTCGGTTTTATCGAAGCGTTAGATTTGAAGAGAATTTTAAATACACTTAGAATAGATGAAATGTGCCGACGTTGCAGCTTTCACTTTCGCTACGTGACAAATAAGATAGTCTTAATTTGCAAGTTTTTTTTTTTTTCGTCAGAACCCATGGTCGTTAAATAATTTATTTTGAATTGTGCGAGCATCTGCTGTGGGTTTAGGCAACTGAAGTGAATTCTTTGGCTGTTTCACCGAAGCGAATTCAGAGATTTGATAGAAAATTAAATATTTGCTGAGGTAAACAAAAGCTTGCCCGAACACGCAGTTCTAAAATTAGTCGTGGATAGCGAAAATCTCGGATTGTGTGACTCGCGTGACTACTTTCCACAGACAAATTTAAGAGAGATTTATTAATAACTTTTTCAATAGCGTGACACTCGTTACTTTTTCGTATCATTCATGGGCATAACGTCATCATAGATTTCACGAAGGCTAAAGAGCGATGGTGCAATAATTTGTTTTGATCAAGTGACGTGGTGACCATAGTACTCAGTAAATCATCAAGGACTGCTTTGGAATGTGCACTGCGTTGCGACAGTAGTGTTAAAATATATTTAAATTTTACAATCGCGGTTATAAGATCTAAAAGACCTCCTTGTTAATTAATAACCGATCTAATCCATTGAAAAAGAAACAGAAGAAAGAACGTGAAGTAGAATATCAGATTTAAAAAGCTTTATCCCCGATCAAAGAATATATTCAAAAGCAAGATACAATGAATGTACAAAAGAACAAACGTTAGAAAAAAATTCAAGTCAAAAAAGATAAAATAATAAAGGAGTTAACATTAAATCAATTTTAATTAATATATAATGTAATATTATGGGATCATATGTATTTGATAGAATCATAAATAATACACTGGGTCATAAATATGCATTACCATTAGCAATACAGATATGTTTAATACATTGGTTATGTGTTCATCAACTATTGTCATGAATATAAAACTAGTAAAAAATCTAATAAATCATGTCCGTGAATATTTCGATTGCGATTTTCTTCAAGAAAAGGTACTTGTTACATAAAAAAGAGTGGCGTGAATTTTCAGCACAGTTGCTTGACTTGTATGTTCATCTGTTTTAATTGCTTTATAAATGCTTTCAACTCCTCCTTCTCCCAGTTTTGCTGTGCACTTGTCTCTCTTTTTCTTTTCTCCTCCGGTTTTTTAAGTTCACTGGGTTGTATCGACTGGAATGAGGCTATAGGGAATAGAAAACAAGCCATATATGATACACTCCTCATTATTAGAGAAAATTTGTTTTGTTTTTGTGATGTGTCTGAAGTTCATCGATGCCAGACAGAGGGCTATTTATCTTTTTATCAAGCAATCAACCAGTGGACAAAGAAAGGCCAGATTTACATTTGCAGATTGGACGCTGTGGTCTCAACATGCTTCATACATTCTCTTTCTTCATTCTTGTCATCGTTCGTATGATTCAAAATATGTAAAATAAGGAAAACGCTAACTGGTCAAAATATCTAAAGTGTAAATGACGGATCCTTTCTTTATTTGCTTGACTTAATTTATTGAATGGTTGGCATTGATGGAATGACAGTGACAACCAGCAGCAATTGTTTATATAATAAGTTAATCCAGTAATCTTACTTGGAACATTGATCTTAAACATTATGATCTGATATGACAATATTAAGTCAAACACCTCGCACCTTAGAAAAAGAGTGAAAAAATGAAAAAAAAAAACAAAAAACAGTAGCCCCCCCTCAAAAAAAAACACAAAACAACAACAACAACAAGGAAATAAGTAACAACTGACATCCTTTGAGGTTGCCAATCTAATAAGAACTAACTTTGTTGCAAGCACATCGTATTGCAATTTGGACCACCGCTTAAATGTTTGTTAACCTTTTTTTTTGTTTTTTTTTTAGTTCCTCATTTGCATATTTTAGATATTTTTCAAACTTAAATATCCCCGAAACTGATGCAGACATTTGTAAACAGTGAACGGCCCTTTTAATCTCTCGTAGAATTTTATGCGATACGCTTAGAAATTCAAGGGGTTAAAATTTGATCATAGTAGCACTTCAAATATAAATGAAAAGTGAAGCACCTTTTTAAACACCAGACAGTCAATTGTATAAGTTATATGATACCTCTATCTTTTGTGCTTAGTACATGCTGCAGTTGTAGTTTCATCTCTTTCCATTCTTCTATCATCTGTTTTTGCAGCTTCTCACTTTCCTTCTGTTGTCGTTCTCGCTCACTGAGGATGGCTTTCAACTCTTTTACTTCTGCTACCACGCGCAACTCTTCCCATTCGTCTATCATCTTTTTTTGCAGCTTCTCACTTTCCTTCTGTTGTCTTTTTAGCTCATTGAGGATGGCTTTCAACTCTTTTACTTCTGCTTCCAAGCGTAACATGTCCTCTGTAAACAGTGAACGGCCCTTTTAATCTCTCGTAGAATTTTATGCGATACGCTTAGAAATTCAAGGGGTTAAAATTTGATCATAGTAGCACTTCAAATATAAATGAAAAGTGAAGCACCTTTTTAAACACCAGACAGTCAATTGTATAAGTTATATGATACCTCTATCTTTTGTGCTTAGTACATGCTGCAGTTGTAGTTTCATCTCTTTCCATTCTTCTATCATCTGTTTTTGCAGCTTCTCACTTTCCTTCTGTTGTCCTTCTCGCTCACTGAGGATGGCTTTCAACTCTTTTATTTCTGCTTCCAAGCGTAACATGTCCTCTGATGTCGCCCTTTCACTCGATTGGTCAGGGTTTCCTTCCTGTTCACTTGGTTGCTGAAACTTTTCGCCTATGTTGAAGGAAAAGAGAAGGAAAACTCAAGGGATTAAAATGGAACCCGGCCATCAACGTTAACAATCTAATTAGAAATCTTAAGTATATATCTTGGAATTGTGTTCTCCTCTCTTTCCATTCTTCTTTCATCGTTTTTTGCAACTCTTCACACCTCGTCTGTTTTCTGTCTAGTTTATTGAGGATTTCTCCTAGTGTTTTAGCTTAATTCTTTTTTAATTTTCCGTTCAATTAGTTTCTCAGATTTTTCTCCTTTCCCGCCTTCTCTTTTCTGTTCAAACCGTTCTACTTCCAATCGATTCAGTTGCGTAAACTTTTCACCTTTTTAAAAGGAGTTTGAGAAGGAAGAAAAAACAACAAACGGAAAAAAAAATAATCAGAATGACGCACATTGATGGTGGCAATCTTATTAAAACCAACTCCTAAATTCTTTAAGGCAAGAAAAGCGCATACATCGAGACCTAACAAGAAGCTCTATCATCCGGGTAATTGGCAATTTTAAGATTGCAAACGACTTCACAGAGAAACCACTTTTGCGATTTTAACGGAAATAAAACATACCGAGGAGCCTTTCCGCTATCTCTTCTTCTCCAATGTCAATAAGGGCACATGCAAGGCGTCCTACTGTAGCATCATTTTTTTTATCATCTACCCACAATTTTAAGACTTCATAAGCCCTATCGCTGTCTAGGTAATCATTATTTTTCTTTAGATTGTCAAGTGTTTTTTGGTCAATCCCAAGTTTTTTTCCAAGCTTTCGCCAGCAGCCGCCTACTAGCTTGCGGTGCCGCATTAACAGAATTTGCTCTTCTTTAAACGGCTCATTTCGCGTCTTGAGGATTTCAGCTGTAAGAGAAAAAAAATTAAAAACAGCGTAATCTTCACTTACACCTAATTAGCTAAAAGAACTCACAATCGCATATTATGAAATGGTGCACTAATGGTGAGACTAATTTTAACCCATAACAACAAAAACGAACCAAGACGATGCCTCGGATCCTTAGCCAGTACAAATGCACATTCCATTCAGACCTACAATAGACCTAAAATAGACCTACTTTTGGTCAAGTGTGGGGATTATCGATTATTTTTTTCTTCCCTCTAGGTGATATTTTTAGACGGCTGCTCTTTTAAGGATATTAAGACCCGAAAAAAATGCATAATTACCTGCAGAATTGTGCTTGCACATTGACCTCGATGTTGTGAATCACGTGGGTAAACTCGGGTAGAAAAATAAAAAACTGACGCTGACTTTACCTTGTAAATCTTACCTTTATTTAGCTTGGTCTCAGTTATTGCTCTGTCTTCTTTTTCTGCCAAATAAGCAAATACGGTTGTAAATGCCACTTCCTTCTTTCCTTACCGACTGCATAATTAAGTGACGTGAAAGTCTTACAGCGGAAGGAAGATAACGACGGGTCACAAGAAATACTGTAGTTATGTGCTTACAAACTGACTGCAAATATAATCCTTCAGGTTATAAAAGACGGAGATCCTGATCGACCCTCTGATAAAAAACCCCTACTTCAGCCCACTTCCGGGAGGATAAGTAACAAAGCCATAGATTTGGTTCTCTTAGGCCACATTTCAGGTAGACTGAATCGGTAAACTGTGGCAAGAGTAACGAGTATTCTATTTGCTATACTTGAAAATATTGAACAGCTTCTTCGATGAGCCGTAGTCACATACATAAGACCCTGCAGTCAATCATTTTAAAAAGCCAGAACTCAAAACGTTGAATTTTGATACAGATGCCAATATTATTGATGGAGTTGTTTGAGATGCAGCTAAGCGCCCAACTGAAATTTAATCCTTTCGAAACCTTCCAGACCTCAAATTCGTAGGACATAAAATACCTTACCACTTTTCTTATCTGTAGTCTCAACAGTGACGAACTTAAAGCCGTCTCATTTCATCTATTTATATGAGGTATATTAATAGAGCTATCTTGACCAATTTGCCTCACAGGCCATTGAAACTTGGTAGGCTAATAGTTCCAAAGGAAACACACCAACGACTACCAAAATTCTGTTCCCAATGCAACTCACTCTTTTCCAATCCCCACCTACTTTATTTCAATCTGTTGGTGATTTTCATCACAAAAAACATTAAATGGTGCCACAAACTCGAGCTAGCATATTCACATGCTTGCTGGAGCATATTATCAAAGTAGAACGCCAAAGATGGCCAGAAAAGCCTTTAAAATTGGGGAGGTCTGGAACTCAGTATGTTGCCATCACAACAAAACTGTTGATTTCGTATTGCGGAGCACATTTAGTAGAATCTTACTGCAAAGAATCAAACATTTCTGATACAAACTGGCTGAGATATCTTTCTTCATCGTATTTGTTCAAAATTTAATTGAGTGTATGACGTCATCAATTGGCTAATTTGCAGATTTTAAAAACTTGAATATCTCTGGAACGAAAAAAGGATATTTGAAAATAGTAAATAGCATTTTCTTCTTATACAAGACTACATTCTGTGTTTTTAAATGGCTTAGATCGGAAAGATGCGATTTTTGCCATAGTACCACATTAAGCTGCAGTCGTTAAAGCTAGTTTTTAATGTCACGCCTTCAAAAGTTAAAATCGTAATCATTTAATAAATTAAGCAAAAAATCTGGGATACGATAGATTATTAATATATTAACACGTTCAATTAGAGTTAGGTCTATATGCATAGACCTATCGTAGGCCAAGAAATGTATTTTTTCCTGTTTTTATTTATTTTTTTAAATCCTTTTTTGTGTTTCGCAATTCAGATAGAGTCGATCGGTAAACCATGGTTTACTGTTCCGTAAAATACGGCCCGCTAAATTGACCAATCACAGCGTGCGTAGTAGCTGAGAAACATAATAAGGTATATGTGTGGATATGAGCGCGATAAAGCCGTGACTAAAAAATGATACTCGTGAAAAACTAATCAGGTTTGACGTCATATTTTAGCGGACGCCAACTTTGACCACTGACTTCCAGTGACGTAAGCACTGGCTTTGGAGAGAATTTTTTTTTATAGTTTCTGAAGATGGCACGGTCATTTTTATGGATGAGACCAGAAACAAAAATACCATACCGAGCGAAAAAAAAAGTCTAGACTTTGGGTTGTTCAGAGCTTTCTTAAGGCAACCAGAAAGTCCCAGGTGTTTGAAGCATTTGAGGACTTCACTGCTCCTTTAATTCATCTTATTGACATTTGTGATCCCTCAATAATCGGACCGCTTATTTCATGACCTAAGCAAGCAATTGCAACCTGGGACCTCAGCTTACCTGTTAAAAACTGTTTGCATCTCAAGTAGTCCTCTTCTGAGATATCTGTTTCCAAAGAGATGGTATCCGTTTTCCCCCTTTCCTCTTCTGTCTTTGTTTTCTCGTCTGTGAGAAAGCAATCCTCAGCAATTTGGTCCAAGTGTCCCGAGCAGTAATCTTCCCAAAGCCGTTCAAGAATCTCCAGGGTACGGCAATGAACAGTTAATATAAAGCTGTCTGCATTTTCCTTTGATAACTCCAAATTAAGACTTTCTCTTAAATAATAACAAAACTTTTGTAGTTCTTGTTGTGTGCTGGGAGAGGAAAATTCCAATTCCTGTGTTGCAAAGGCTGTGAAGCGCTCTCGCAATGCATTATATTCTGGTGAATCTTTTTTGGAAGTAACACCAGAAATAGTAATTTTGATGGTCAAGGTGCCTAAAGATAAATAAAGAGAGAAAGAAAGAGAAAACAGCCATTTTAACTTTAGTAGAAATAATAAACACACTACGGTGACAAAGATGGCAAGACAACGCATGTCGGAGAAAACTTTGATTTTAAAAACTTGACGTTTCGTATGCTACAACATACATCTTTAGAAGTGACCGTTAACTAGATTACAATTGAAATTTAAATGCGAAGAAAAAGAAAAAGACTGGTATTTAATAAAATGTAACAATACTAATAATTAATAACAAACAGATGAGTCTGCTGTTGTAGGATGAGCTGGATGAAATGATGTCCCATGAGATAGAGTAGTCAATGTTGCTGTGTTTAAGAGTCCAGATATGTTTGCTGAATTCTTGTGTTTTGCGTGGCGGAATGATGCAATGTGATTTCTGTATCTTGTCTTGAAGTCATTGTTATTGTCGGTACGTTTGACGGTTGCTTGGTAGATGACTGATGATTGGAGGCAGTTTCCGTTAAGTGGGCATTTGTTCGTCTGTCGGCAGTTGCATGTTTTGCTGTGGGTTGTGTTATCTTCGGTGTCATCAGTGTGTTGGAATGAGTTCAAAATACGTTTGTTGTGATTGTCAATAATTTGTTAAGTGTTATTCATGCAACTGTAGCTGATTTTTATGGTATTAGTGTTGAAAATTTTCTGAGCTTGTGGTTTCTAGGGAAGTGCTTGTCTACTACTGTGAGGAATCTGTGACCGATGTTGTTGTTGACGTTTTAGTTGAATGGGGGGTTGTACCACAGGATGTTGTTTCGTTGTCTGTTTCTCCGTTTAGTAGTCGTGGTCGCTTCGTAATGTAGAGTGTAGTTGTATCCGCTTTCGTCAAGTGCTTTTTGGTATGGCGGGGCGGCTTGGTCGAATGATGCTTTGTCCGATGAAAGGGGTTGATAGCCGTTTGTTTTCACTCACGTGATCAAATTTGCATATCGTCATGACAACCGACTTCATCCGCCATATTGGTGTTCCATCGCAGAATACGTGCTACTCGTGCCAACCAACACCTGGGACATTCTGTACGACATTCTAGCGCTCTTAGGGAAGAAACTTAATTTTTGTCATCATGGTCTTTTGCCTCATTGTCGGATGTGGCAATAAAACGGGGAAGATACAGCCCATAACTGAGAAAGTAAGTTTTTTTTCGTGTTCCCCGTGTTGTTATCAACCAAGGAGAGTACATGGAAGAGTTGACTTCGGAGCGAAGAAGAAGGTGGATTTCTGCGATCAGCAGAGAGGACTTAACCGACTCTATTTTAGAAAACGACCGGCTTTGCAGCAAGCATTTCGTGTCAGGAGAACCTGCTAAAGACTGGGATCGTTTTAATGTAGATTGTTTCCCTACTTTGTGTCTTGGGCATTCTAAACAACAATTGAAAGACCCCGAGATAGCTGAAGTTCGGTCTCAAAGAGCTGCTGAAAGACGGAAACGTCGATCTGAGTTGCTTGAAAAAGAGATAAAAGAGAAAATACTAAAAATTGACGAGCCGGGGAAGACAATTGAAGAAATAACTTTTTCCGAGGAGCCTGTTCTGGGTGGAAACCTCAAACAAGATGGAGCAACAGATGCTGAACAAGCCAACAGTGAAATTGAAGATGAGAGTGAAGCATCGCTCGATCGTGAGCAAACAATGTTGGACGCTGGAACTCAGACAGTGAACTCATATTTTAAGGTAAAAACCGAAACTCGTGCAGCAACACAAACTGATGAATTCGAATACTTATTCAAGGAGACAGTTGTCCAGCCTTTTACAGAAGAGTACTTTGTGATCAATGAAGATAGGGTGCGGTTTTAGACTGGTTTCCCTGGTTTTGATGTACTTAACACCACTTTTCGTTTTGTTAGCCATTTTGTTAGTCGAAAGAGCAAAACACTGACATTATTTCAAGAATTTGTGATGGTTTTAATCAAACTAAGACTTTGCAATTCCTTCGCTTGTTGTCAAACCTTTGATAGTTTGGCCTAGATTTTGCTTTAGTTTCTTTGCCGATCGAAAATCAATATCTGAAACGGGTGCGTAGGGAACTTCTCTGACGGCCGTTGGCATCAACCAGCTACATTTCACCTGTGTACATGATAGCTTTTCGTTCACGCGATTCCATGCTTCAATGTAGAAGAGGATGCTCGCAATATGCGAACCGCACTCTCCTTGTCCCGCCATACATCCAACGCAGTGTGCGAAAAGAACAGTACCATTTTCCTCGGTTATAATCCACAATATAACACACGGATCGTTCATTCTCTGTGAATGCCTGACTTTTCCGAGAACAATGTAGTTGTTTCCTATTTTGTGTCCTTTCACGCAGCTCACAAACCCTGAAACAAGCCGATTATACGCTTGCAAACTCCGAAAAGCGCTAAATTGATCCTTGCTGCAGTAGCTTGTCCCAAGCACTAAAAATGATAGCAAATCCATGGATTCCACCCGTGGCAAACAGTTTGGATCATACGTTTTGTCTGAAATTGAAATGTGATCGATACCAACGCAAGAAATCTTTTCACAGTAACCTTTCTTCACGTGGTTATCGAGGTTGTTTGCATAATCGCTAAGGGGATTTGCCGCCATCTTGAAAAATATGGAACACCAACATGGCGACTCAAATTTCCCGCGGAATTTGTGACGTCATGTGAAAACGCTACATACCGGCGGGTATGTTCTATGTGGTAATCGATGGATGGTTGCTCTCGCGATGGACGTACTGTAGAGTGGTGTTAGGCTTTGTGAAGGGCTATTAGGTACCGTTGCTTAGGTTAAAGGTGACGTCTAGGAAATTAATTAACGGTTATTCGTTAATATTGCCTGATGAGTGTGGTCATACCTTGACCATACGAAACAGCGTTGTCGCAATAAAACGATGGATTGAAATCTTGCTACCATTGATCATTTTAACTAACTGCAGACAGTACTGTTTCGGCCTTCTGGGCCTCATCAGTGCAGTGCTGAAAGTCTAGGATGGAGGCTAAGCTTAAAAAGCCGCCCCAAATACTAAACATGTGGTAGTATCTAAGCCATTACCAGAGTGCTCAAAGTATAAAATGCTAGTAAAGAAAAAGTTTCTTACTGCCAACGTCATTCAAGGCTGGCTTTAAATCATAGGTTCTAATAAGAAGATGAAGATACTTTGTCATCTCACGACCCGCAACCTCATCGATGTTTCTCGCATGATTACAATTTACTTCCTGCATCAAAGTTCGATCGTACTCACAATGCACGAGTCCAGCTACGTTACCTGCGGCTTAACATTGTGGTAATGATTCAGGTTTCTTTTGCATATTCATGATAAAAAATCAATGCGTTAGCCTACAGGCAGTTGGCATTTTAAACTATTTTATGTCCATTTGTGTTTGTTCCATCTACATTGGCACAATATCTGCTACCTTAAAACAAAAGCCATTAGTCTGGGAGCAAATGTCGAAGATTAGCGAGTTACCTAATTTTCCCCGCTTGTCATTCTTTGTCTTTTTGCTCGACGTCCTCCTCTTTCCGCGGTGGTGTTTGTTGTGGGATTTCGTAAAAGCTGTAAAAACAAAACAAACTATATCGACTTCGCAGATCGTCATTGTTTAACTACTCTTTCTCACTTCCTATCTGAAGAAATTGCCAGAACATCGTTGATAAGGAGCTGGCACAATTCATTCCAAATTTAACTTTCAAAAAAGTCCTTTTTAAGCTTTTGTAAGTCTATATTTTTAAAAACTATATTTTTGTGAAGTTCGTGTTTAATTATCGCTGCGTGTTGTATTTAAAAAACCAAATGAAAAAGTGAGCGGTTCGCATCTCGTTCTCGCTGCCTTGCATCTCTCCTGTATTAAGGAATTGCCCCACGTCCGCGCCCACTTTTAATTTAACTGCAATCTGATTGACTTCACGTAAAATTACTATTAGCAATTGAACGGCTAGCTCGGGGTTTTTCTTGAAGAAGTGCAAAAAATAAAACATCTGAATCTGAAATCTATCAACTCGTTTCATTGTTCAAATATAATCCACTGACTGATCTATTGCCGCTGCTAAGAACCTATTCTGTTTCAGTATAAAACTACCAGCATTCTAACCCAAATGCGTTCTCTTGGCTATGCTACCTACTATCTATTTAGCAAATAGATGCCATGTTGCCGTGCGTCTGTTCAGTAATAGATAACAGATGACGTGAAAATGTAAGGACAAAAAAGTGGCACACGAGGCGATAGCTAGTCACTGATGTTCGGCAATGTGGAATGTATTTGTTTTATATAATAAAGAAACAAACTACTGCAGCTTTTTTTATTTTAAAATCTTTCATCTTTACTCGAAAGTGCCCACTTTGGCGAACACGAAAAAAAGCCATTCGACGTGATCTGTTATCTATACAAAATGAAGCAATCTCATGGGTGCCTATGCGTAGCAATGAATTGTGATTGGTCCAGGAAAATCACGCCACTGTCAAACTTGACTTCAATGGCTTCCCGTGAAATGAAAACTTACGGCGAAAAGAGACCATTGAACTCAAAAATCCAGAAATCTTAAAGAGAATGCTGGAAGAATCAAGGTAGTTTTTAAGACTATTTTGCAGAATGCGAAATAGGAGTTAAGTGAGCGAGCGCGAATTCACTCGCTTGGTCGTTCAGTGGATCCTTGGGTCGTAAACTTTTGTTTGTATTTCTGTTGACCAATGCACAACTTGACTTGACGAAGAGAAAAATGTCGTCGAATGGTTCGGCAAATGTGAAACATAGTGAAATAATAATTAGATAGATTTCAGCTATGTATGTCAACAGCTTGTGGTGCGAGCATTTTCTTATTTGAATTGTTTTAAAAAAAAACCTAGAAAGCATTTGCTGTCCTAGTTACGAAATGAACGCGGCCTCCTGGCAAGCATGGGTTTTAATAACGTGATGCATGCAATGTATGAATATCGAGCAAAATAATAAATTATTATAGATGGGAAGCACTTATTAACTTCTTGAGGGAAAAAGAAAGAAAAAACACGGAGGAGAAAATAAAATAAAAAAAAAGATCGTGCGTTTGCCCGCCAAATTCTTGAACTCTCGCCCTTCACGCTTTCCAATACAGTATGCCAACGCATTGAGCTAACTTAGCACATAGGTCCCTAAAGCGTGTATGTGTCTAGAGCGTGCGCGTTATGCATTATTGTATTGCGCAGTCAGGGCAGTGATTAAAGTGTGATTTTAAGAGGTTTAAATAAGGGACAGAGGAAAGAAATTTATTTTTGGAACAAAGCCAAAATATTTTCATCTTTTCTGCTTATACTGATGCATGTAGTTCATCATGCAAAATAGTCGTAGCCTCAAAGAGGCCTTTGATTGTCATCAGATTGACCCTGTGAGCCGAAAATGTTGTATGATGCCTTAAAAACCGCTGGAGTTGAAAGAATACGCTTGAAAAACTTGCGGTTGCGGTCAACACTGAAGGTCATTCGATTCGAGTTTTGAATGAAAGGACCCTTAGTGACGGTGGAGATTTTTGACAATTTCGGTGTTTGGTTTATTCTCGCTCAACTGCCGACTGAGACCGCTGGAGTAGTCTTTCCGAGTCATTTTCTAAAAAAGAAAAGGCTTTTTCTTACTTCTTTCTGCTTCTTGTACCTTTTTTAATGCCTCGACAAGAGTTTTTTTGTACCTTATCTTTGCTTAGTCGTGTAAAAAATTATCTTAATTCTCAAAACTTTCCGCCATTTTAAAATACAGACGGAAACATTTTGTAATGATGACCTCAATCATGCGTCTGTCCTCTAATACATCATAGGCGAGAACCAATCAAAATACGAGAATGACTTAGGTTATTGTATAATCTGTAACAAATAGTGAGTAGCATAGCAGTGACCTCTGGATAACAAAATGACGGCTGCTTCCTGGCGTTTTCGAACTGTCTGTAAAGAGGATTCAGATAAAGTTTTGAACGACTAGTATGAGCTCGAGATTTCTATGCGTGATAGTTGACTCGGGCTGCGCCTTCTTCGGCTATGACCCGATAGATATCTCGAGCTCATAATCGAATTGTTAAGTAAATAACTAGAAGTGCAGGAACGCGCGTTTGTTAAACAAATGGCGACCGTCTTCGAAGCCTCTGTGAGGATGATTTAGATAAACTTGAACGACTAATATATTTATATTAAAATAGTTACACTATGTTACTAAAAGATTACTTCAATGTTATTGGCTGACAGGAAGAAAATTTACCGTTAATATTTCGTTTGATAGTGTAACTTTACTCCCATTCATACCTGTACAAATTGGCCAATCGCTCGCGTCACCGACAAAAAATATGGTTTTCATTGTGCTTGATCAAGCTTGATCTAAAACAATATTTCTTCTAGTCCTAACTTACAGACGTCTACAACTGAACATGTTAACGTTTGTCAAATGCGCCATTATTTGGGCTCAGTTTGGACAACAACGATATTTTATGAATAATTTTAACCTCGACTCCCTGATTTGCCTGGAACTGATTTCTTGGTTCCCTCCGCCCAGCCTTAGTAGCGACGAGCTCTAATGACAAATCCCAACTGGCTACACTCGACGAACTACGAGTGTGTTGCCGGACGCGAACGACCCCGGTCATTTTGGCGAGAAATTTAAAGTTTCGAGACAAAATGTTTATATATTTGTCACATTTTACAATCTGACATGGTTTCAGGAATTCTAAATCCCTTTTCGTGAATATTCAATGCCGTCTCCTGTGAGAAACGTCTTAAGACTTCAATACCTTTCCTGTCAACATCCATCATGTACATTGGTGTTAGGACAGCACATTTTTCCACCCTTCTGTATCCTGATTGGTCAATTCAAATTTCAGGTGTCCTAGGCGTATGCAAGGATGGCGGTTGTCATCTTTTTGTGGCTTTCCGGAAGGCGTTACCGTCCTGATGAAAAAAAAAAAAAACGAATTGGAAAAGCGTAATGCGTAATATTGTTATAAATGGCATCAAAATGTATGTGCGTCCGTGGGATTTTGGTTTTCATTTGTCTGTCAGGTTTTGTTTTTCTTATTCAGGAACTTTCTGCAGTAATTGCTGAGAAATAATTTTTTTCCAGTGTCAGATGTTTTAAAAGTGTTTGTTTTGCAGGCGGCCCGAGCTCGCAAAACGGGTGTCAGCAGTACTTACGTTGTATGGGAAAAAACGTAAATGTACTAAATGTACGAGTATAATAAACCTACCTTCTAGATAAGTGTTTCTAGGCCGATTTTTGGTCGTTAAGGTGGATTTTAGTTTTACTGCTTTGTCCTCTATTATATGGAAAGAAATTATATGAAACTAGCGAGTCATCTGAACTTGCTTGGAGTGTCAGAGGTTTCGTGGTGCGTGAAGTGAAATTAAAGCAGTCAGTAAGTTAGTGAATCGAAATTGGTCAAAATGTTGCTCAAAAAATCGAGGGGAATTGTATAATCTGACACGGTTTCTGGAACTATAAATAGTTATTAGAACATGCTAAATCACCCTGTGTGCACTGTGGTGTAATTTTATGGAACGAAAGTTGCTAAATAGGTTTGTAACTGACATTTATTGTATAGAAAAGAGCGCAGCACATTCTCTATCTCCTTGTCGATTAGTGATATTGTGATGTTTCCTTGCTAAAAAACAAAAGTCCATGATAAGTCGATTCTTCTCGCCTCTCTTTGGCAAACTTTGGAAATCTTTCTTCGTTCTTTGTTCGTTGGCCTTCGAGAACAAACTCAAACTTCAAAAAGTTGTTCTTGGAGAAAAACATTTACTCGAAATATGGAAAGTTGCCAAAAACTTGTCGAGCAGCTAGTGGACAGCCTCAACTAAAATTGCTGTGCGAATATTGTCTAGTTCCCAAGCCTCGATATTTCACCGCAGTCAATTGGTGTTGGATTCACGTGGTCTGAGCAGTAATTGGCTTTTCGTCTCGGTTACATCAGTCAATGAAATAAATTGTTCGTGATGGCAGGAAGCCGTAAAGTAACTAAGCAAGCATCCATAGTTGTACCTCAAGTCCTGATGTGACTGATTTTGAAAGATCTTTTGCTAGGGATATGAAAAGAATTTTGACTTTCTACGAAATGAACCCCAGCTCCGACACTAAACAATCCACTTAAGGTGGCCGAACACAGTTTTCAAGAGCCTATACCTAATTCACCATTACTTTTAAGCTATTTATCCTTTGGCGC
>OMLO01002539.1_pt1 | contig 14812 bp, 6 predicted proteins | sample 1674811 | NCBI WGS metagenome assembly OMLO01 (sample SAMN06265003, study PRJEB25207) | coral metagenome | isolation source: Coral host | place: Mexico:La Bocana,Puerto Morelos, Mexico | collected 2008-11-13
TAACAGGAATTACATCCCGCACAAGCAAATTGATAAACCACCATGGATTTTAGAGCATCAGGAGTACGATCTTTAAATCTTAACATATTCTTGATTTTGAAAAAAGATGGCATAAGCATGTCGTAAAATGTCTTAAAACAGTTGTACGTTTTATGCAATATTTATCTTTATTGCTAGTATTACGATCTTATACTAACATATACCTTGAAGACTACATGTTAAGTCTGGTTTCCCCTGGCTGAGGAATGAATGAAGCCAAAAATGTTTTTCTCAAGCACGACTAAATGTCTATGTACAAGTGTATTGAGGAGGGGTCAGGTCATGTGGCTTGTGCAACGCTCAGTTTCTGTTGTGTCATGACATGCCCCACCCACCCACCACCTGTGAAGTATGCTTAAAGTTTTTTTAAGCTGCATTGAATTTATTCTCTAGCCACGTTTTCTGTGCTATTGTAAGACAGTTATTCCACTATGTAAATAAAGGTCAGCCTGCATGGTTCAGCTTAGCATGGCTCCCAGCAGTGTGCGAGAAATGTTTGTTTGCATGCTGTACTGTTAGTACTTCTGGGACAGCAGTTATGTAATGATTATCAATATATTCCTCAGCTGTCAGTTCTTACTTGTAGTTGGCATCTTCCATGAACTTCTGTAGTTCTTCAATATAATTAACAGAACTTAAATAGCTTTGAATGTGGGCTGCCGGTTCAAGATTTTCTAACAAAAAAAAAAGAAAACACTTAGATAAACTCTATGAAACAATTTAGAAAATCACACAGTGTTGAAGACTTTTTTAAATTCCATAAGACAATTCTAGGGGAGTGAAGTTACCAATATATGGTCTTCATTATTTAATCAATCAGGGAAGATTCTAAAATGTTTTCTCACTAAAAATATCAGGAACTTTAGTGGAATGAATAATAATTTGTACAAGACCTTACCATACTGTGACTGTTGGAATTCTGAGATCAACCTGATGATGTCATTCATCTGAAAGTCAAATACACGCTATTTACTAAAGAAATGTTTCCCTTACAGTTGTAATATTGACAATTGCATCGCAAAATGGAGGTTGTTGTCTGACACATCCAGGAGCTTCCATTATTGGTTGGTTGCTTCTAGATGGAGACAGCTCCCATTGCTGGCAAGTCTTGCCAACCCACCTAAAGGCTCCCATGTAAATGGAAAAACAGGAACTCATTACACTGAGAAACAGTGGAACAAGAGAGAAGAAAGGGTGTGATGAACTACATGTATAAGAAGTGCTTCCATGCTCAAGAAAATGTGAAATTTGCTTGGAAAATTAGCCATTCAAATAAATTCACCAGATTTACTGTGGCCTCTCTTCACCTACATGTACAAATGGGGGGTTACCTTCAATAGACTAGTATAGGAGCGCAAATACCCCTAGCCACTTCATACTTCAGAAACCAGAGATAGGTGACAGCCTGATGGGTCACTTGGCTCATATTCTGACCTCATTTCTACCTTACACTAGTTATGTACCTTGCGAGTTCTAGCATCATCTAGACCTCCAGTGTTGGGATGAATAGCATCTATGTAAGTTAAATCTGTCAGGTACATCCCTGTCACAAAAGAATTTAAGTGTTTTGTTATACAACATTTAATGAATTATTTGCCATTGAACACAACCCAACTCTGCTAAGAATGATGGAATACAAACAATGTTTAGCAATCAGAAGTCATGTATTCTATCATTATATCATCAAAATACAAACCATATGGTTTAACCAAACTGGCCTAATATGCTACTGAAGCCTTCCAAAGACGCACAATTACAGTGTAGGTATAAATATCCAGATTGCCAAAGATGGACATGATATACATATTAATTTTTTATTTATTTCTGAAGCATCTCAGCGGTCCAGAATCCCAAATCCTTGAATATGATTGGCTAATTCCGCGCACTCCAGTGGATCTGGACCCTGCGTACCGACCACTTCGAGTTTTCCAGGATTGCGGCTATTTTAGCAACTTTTTGTAACACTGAAAATCTACATGAAATGTAAATATTGGACAAAAGGTTAAAATATTATGGATTCGGATAATGACAGCCATCATAGCAAAAGTGAATTTTATTATCCAGACAAAGAAACCCCGAAACGTCAAAAGCACGCGCACGGTGAAACTGCTTCAGTAAAAAATCAACACAAATATTTCTTATAAAGTAATTTCCCAAAGAAAAAAAATTAACACGTTATTTGCCGGCCTAGGTCAGTCCATGTTGAGAAAAACTGTGCCCTCGGTCTTGAGCATGGCCCGATACTCAAGACCTCGAGCACAGTTTTTCCCAATGCAGCCCTCCTGGCCGGCAAATAACATATACAAATCCTTACCTAGGTATGGAATACAGGGCAGTTTGACAGAGCTCAAGTAATCCCTCAGTTGTTTCCTGGTACAAATCACAAATAAATAAAGTTAGTTACCTGGTAATGGCATATCGTAACTTATATTTACTTGACAGTTCCTAAGTCACGAAATAAGGTTCAACTACATACAAATATGCATGAAATGTGAGCAGTACTTCAGTGTGAAGTGTACATACATGTACACATGTTACCTCACAGTCTTATAAATCATTATCTAGTCTATAACTGAAACAAAGTACTTTCCTGGGGGATTGTTTACTGTTGCACCATACAATGTACATACAACACACACACAATGTACATGTACACTGTAGATTGTGTACATGATCAAAATGTTGCAATACATAATGCATCTTTGATGCTCTATTATTTAATAAATAAATATGAAATTATATTTGCATTACCATTGGTTCTTACTCATCAATACCTGTTTTGGCAGTTATCAGAGGTTTACATGCAATCAAGGTGGAAGGGCCAATTCTGCTTTCATTAATTTTTTTGCACTTCTTTGCTATGAAAAACAAATAGATTCGGAACCATGTTTCTGTATGGCTGTTCAGTAATTTATCACAAAGGACATCAAAATGTGATAAAAGCTTTACATGCCACTTTATTGTTCTTACCACATATTGATTTCATCTCAAATCAATTACTGAACAGACACACGGCAATGTTGAATCTATTTGTTAAAATTATTTAATGTATATGTGTGTGCACTGTTTTGGATGTTTGTTTAGCTAGTTCACAGTATTCATGTACATGTATACCGGAAATGAACTGCTCTGAGGTTACATCACAAATGTAAGTACACATAAAACTATATCTTAAACATGCACAGTCAAACCTACTCAATAATATTATTACATCAGCAACATTTAATACCTGTTATCTTCTTCTGAGAGAAGTTCTGCCAACCTGTCAAACTGGGCACGATCTCGGCGCTGAATTTGCTGTTAACAAACGACAACAACCACCAATTGTTAGCTGTGATATACATGTACAGTGGAACCTTGAATATAACAAAAGGCTACGGCACTAACGAATTGGGTTCAGTATATAGATTTTGCTGTTAAGTAGTATCAAGGTTCTTTTCCATACTTAATATTACTGGGGAAAGCAATGTTACACCTGTGTTGCACACCACTGTCATGACTAATCAACTTACTGCCCAAGTCTTGTCCAGTCTATAGATAGGAGCACTCTGAAGCCCAGATATCACTGCCTTCAGTGAGTGAAGGCTGTTCAACTCCAAAAGTTTCTGTTAGGTTAACAAAAAGAATTATTACCATGTTTCAAACACCAAAAAGCATCACACAGTTGTTGATCATCAGCTTACCATAAATAAAAGTAAATTTATCGGCATGTAACAACTGCCTCACAAAGTGGAGGTTGGGTGCCTGAGACATTCAGGAGCTTCCATGTTTTATAACAGCTCCAAGATGGAGACTGTTTCCATGGCTGGCAAAACCTTGTAACCCAACCTTGAACCCCCATATACAAGGGAGAAAAACAAGCACCTGTCACACTGATAAAACAAAGCTGAATAAGTACAAAATTAAAGTACAAACACCCTTGGCTACAAGGAATCCTCGCCCATGTGTATGTCTTAATGTCACTGACTGCAAAGGTAAGACTTGCACTCCTTGTTGTAAACTCCGTTAAACTGCATTTAACTGCGTAACATTATAATATTTAGCAGTACATGTTAATAGCTGAGTGCAAACAGCTATTCAAGTAACAATTGAATTGACTCAGAGGTTCATAAATATCCTACCTTAGCTATCTTAATAAAGTGAGTTAAAACTGCTGCTCTGGTCTTTGTTCTGTTGGCATTGAGAATTTCTCTGACAACCCAAAAGCTCACCTGTATACAGTAGAATTATTAAATAATTTACAAATTAAATTAATACATGTATGGTATACATGCATAAATTGGTGGTTCTTTTCTGACATCATCAAAATCCTAAAATCATAGTTAACTGATACATCATACAAGAAGGACACCATAAGTTGAATATTGCAATGACACTACCAAGCTACACATAATTTGAATATTTCTTTCTGCCATTTAGCTTTCTGATGTTGTCTATACATGTTTTTGTAGGAAAACTGTATTCAGCTTGGTTACTTAAACCACCAAGTAAAGTTAAGTTACACCTGTTCATCATACCTGCACGACTACATGCACCATACAAGTACAAGTACAGTGCATCTCTGTCAAATGCAAAATATAGCAAGTTAAAGAGATCATGTAGATGGTAAAATATTTTTGCATTTGCAATTGAAAAATACTCTAGTAAGACCACAGACTACATTATACTGCAGCGGAGTCACTTTGGTCAACTCGTCTAGAAATGATTGAAGTGATTCACATTGCAGGGAATCTAGAGTACTACTGTAACTGAAGAGATGAAACTCATCCAGTAATTTAAAAAAAGGTGAAATGTTACAGATTGAAGCAGTATTGGAAGAGTCCAAACAACAAAGTTTGTTTTACATGTACAGGCTGAACATAAATTATGTTACTTACATGGTTGAATCTCTTTGTAAGTGCCACTACATTTGGTGCCAAATCCAGCTTCTGTTTCTTGGTCCAGCCACAGCCTGACAACTCCTTATGGGGACAGTTATATGTTAATGTTAGAAATGACAAATTAACAAAAAGCACCACAAAGTGGTTTTGTGGAGGCACAAGAAGCCTCATGCTAAACTTCAGACTGAGCTGTATTCAGGTTCAAGTGCCGTCCAGGGACAATGTGTCATGTTTTTCAGCATAAGACAGGGCTGCAAATACCAATCAGTAATCGGACACTGGCTGACCAAAATTTGCTCAAGTCTGACAAAATCCCAACTGAAGTTGGGCATGATGTCCAGACAATTTTTTTATCATACATAGTAAGGATGAATAAAAACCTACCTTGAGTAAATCTTGCATTTTTGGTCTTGCCTAACCATAATTTGCTTTGTCTGACCATGATGGTATCTTAGTAGGACACAAGTCCTTTCAGCCTGTCAGACACTTTACTCTCACAGTACCTCTATAAAATCTAGTTGCAATCATGGGACTGAGTACTGGCAAATTTAATGCTGGAGTTATCTGGGTGTGGACTAACATCCCATTCAGAGGGTTGAAATACTCTTGATCACTTCATGCTACAGAAAATAAGCACTGACTGGCCTGATGGGCCACTTGGCCCTAATTATATATAAGCAGACTTCACACCTTTTTTATTTGACCTACCAAAAAGCGGTTTAGAGCTTCAGGCCTAGGACTTACCGGTACATGTACCGGTAAGCCCAAAATATACACTTAACCTACATGCAGTACATACATGTATACACAGGGCCTCGGGAAGCCAAGGAATTAAAATCATTATTTTTGTCTACAATCGTAGGAAGATTAAGTTTAAAATACTAAAAATTATAGAGGCCAAATTTCAGGTCAATGTTAATGAAAAATTCTAGTTAATAATGAACATGAACATTTCGTTAGAAGTATTGCACCCAAAATTTACACACAAGTTGAACTTACATCTGGGCTGATTGACTTGAACACAGACAGATCCAAAATAGTGAGTTGTTGCTGTTGTGAAGCAAATAAAAACAATTAATTGATAAAAGTCCTAAGCGATCAGAAGAAATGAAAAGTGGAAGGGAAAGGAGATGGAGATATGAGGAGCAAAGAGAAGCATATAAATTATGCAGATGTAAGAGAAAGAATAGCACCATCAGGGAAAGTGAAGAAGAGGGAGATGGCAAGAAAAAGGAGATTGATTATAATAAAGAAAGAGTCCTGAGTAAAAGGGAAAAGAATTATATCTTGAAAAAGGAAGAATATAGGAAAGGGATAATGAAGGAGAGAGAGATGGTGGAAAAAAGGAGAAATTAGTGAAGAACAGAGGAGGAAATAGAGATGGGAGGAGAGAAAATGGGGTGGTGGGAAACAAAATGATGAGTGTGGTTGGAAGGCCAACAAAAGAGTGATGGAAAAGAAAAGAAGAGAGTAGAAAGAAGGGAAAAGTGTGGATAATGGAAAGGGAAAGAGTGATGTGATAGGAATGGAAAGGAAAGGGTGATGTGATAGGAATGGAAAGGAGAGGGTGCTGGAAAGGGAAATAAGGAGGGTAGAATGGAAAATGTCATGGAATGGAAAGGAGGGATTGGTGGAAAGAGAAAAGAGTGGGTTGATGAAAGAGGAAAAAGACAGTGATGAATATGAAGAATACAGGGTTATGGAATTTAAGGAAGATAAAGAAGTAAAATGGAACAAAAGAAAGGGAAAGAAGAGAGTAACGTAGCAAAAGGGAAATGTGATGGTAATAGGAAGGGAAAGGAAAGGAGATAGATATGGAAAGGGAAAGGACAGAGTGATGGGGAGGGAAATGAGATGTACAATGTAATAGGAAAGGAAATAAGATGAGAAGGAAATTTGAGTGATGAAAATAGCGTGGTAGAAGGGATTTCAATGTGAAGATTATGGCAATAGATTTAAGAGAAAGATAGAATGAAAAGGAGAAAGGAAAATTATGGAGTGATACAAAGGGAAAGGAAAGGGCGAAAGGAAACATAAAAAAGGCAGTTACACATATTCCATTCTGATCAAATGGAAACACACATGTAAGACATGTCACTTACAGCAAATTCTTCAGGTTGAACCTTCTGTACATCAAACAACGCTGAATCAAAATCCTTCACCTCAGTTGAATCAACTTCATCCTCCTCCTCTGAAGACTAACAAAGACACATGTCACTTCATTATCATTCTACAACTTCTAATTTCTATTTCTTACTATCAATTTAAGTTCAGATGGATACATTGTAAATTTTTTCCAGATATTTTATGTTGGGCTCTACATGTACTAGCAAAGCAACTTGTTAATTGTTAGTTAAAAAAAAGAAACCCAAGAAAACTAGCTACCTTCATTAGTCCCAAAACATTACCAAGGACCTTACTAAACACAAATACCACAGCTATGGAAAGGATGGTGCCTATTTTTATTCTATATATATGATATATATATATATATATATATATATATATATATATATAGAATATCGCAGCCATCATTTTACACACTCAGGCTGTGTTCTCTAAATTTGGTCAATTCATACGCATTTTGTTTTTTTCTATTCAACAAACGCTACAGTATGCAATTGCAATTCAGAAGTTCAACTCCAGACTGACGATTTGGGTATTTATATGAAATACATGTACTCTTGCACAATAAAGGAAGCCGCATGAAGCATGGTATTGTTTGTTTCTATTGTTATGAATTTGAGATATGAATCATTTTCTCAAAAATTTCTTTGAGCATCTCAAAACTTGAGACTCAATACTCAAAACTTAAGCCTTAAAACACAATTCTCGATTCTCGAAAGCATAGAGAATCGCGTTTCGAGTCGAGATTGTCAACTTACATTTGAACAGTACTGCATTCAGATTGTCCGTTGTTTACAGGGTTCGTACCCTTTTTCAGATATGAATTTCCCAGACTTTTTCATTTTGGCAGTTTCGTTCCCAAGATCTCAGTGTTATTCGCCATACTGTCTGTTACATATTTCATATTTTTACTTGAGTTTAACAGATTTCCATAAATTTCCAAGACTAGTAGCATTTTTCCAGGACTTTCCAGTCACAGACTGTCTAAAAAGCCTGCAATTGTCAAATGGCAAAAAGGCCATGTAAACATAATGGAATTTTAGCTTCATCTGAAAAGGCACTTAAGCATCATTGCATATTTTACATGTACAGTGTATATGTACATGCAATAATGAAATTGTGTTTCAGCGACACAAGTAACACAAGATGGTGCCTGAGAAAGAAAAAACTAATTAAAATAGAAAATTCACCATTAACACCCTGGGTTTTGACACATCTTTTTGTCCCCCATGTGTAATTAATACTAGTGCCTTACCTCATCATAAGGGAGTTCTTCCGTTGACATGGCAATGTTGACTTTTGGTGAAAGGTGTGGTTCTAGTAAATTATGACTGGTAAATGATGTCTTTAGGGTTGACATTGCAGTGACTTGAACTTGCACTTAGTTTATCTATGTGAAGAGCTTTTAACAAAAACAAAAAAAAATGATAGTGTACTTAAATGAGTGTTAAAATCATATCTTTTCTACCTAACCCATTTTAAAACATGAAAAAGTAGTCTTAATGAGAAGAAAAATGTTGTTTACTATTTTCAAAAGTCTCTTTTCATTCCAGAGATATTCAAGTTTTTAAAATATGCAAATAGCCAATTGATGATATCATACACTCAACCAAATTCTGATCAAATATGATGAAGACAGATACATGTATCTCGGCCACTTTGGAACAGAAATGTTTGATTCTTTGCAGAATGATTCTTAATCTACTAACTGCGCTCCACAATAAAAGCTTAGCAGTTTTGGCTTGATTAAGACACAGAACTGATAAAAGATAACCTTGCAGTTTCTTTTTAGACTTGACAATGTGAGGTTAGGCAAACTATTTGTTTATTTTGATAATAAAAATGTAAATTCTCTCAATCCTTCATGCAGTTAACACCTGTATGATATACAATGTACAATGCAGAGCTTTGTAATGTAGAAGTAATTGGTATATGTATTAAATCCTATGAAATACCAGTTAATGTACCCAAAGCTTAGCACAAGATTATTGTATACAGTACCTTTAGAGGCGTCTGGCATCCAATGGATGCAGTGAGATACCTAAACCCCTATAGCAAATTAAAGCTTATCTGCCTATCATACTATACCAAGAATTTTAGAATAACATGAATTGTCAAATTTTTCACGGCCTATAAATGTGAGCACTTGAAACATCTTTTGAGTCTCTTTTGAAAGCTACAACTCAAAGGGAAATTGCTTGTTTACCCTCACATTTGGTTGGTAGCTAGTTTGATAAGTAAGGTTACTGTAAACTTTAGGGGTGCCCTCCGGAAAAATAATTGCTTTGCTCACTGCTTTAACCACAGTAAACTGTATATCATTGTAAAGCTGATGAACTGTTCGCTTTGGTAAGCATGCATGAGCGCTTAAAATAAGAATAAGTGCAAAAATAACCATACTTCAAATTATTGAACTACCAGTGGTAAACTGAATTTCCAGTGGTAAAGAAGCAAAAACGAAATTAAAAAAAAAATGAAAAAAGATAGAGAAATAACCCTACAACAGGCCTTCTCTAGGTGAGCCGAGCCAAGCACCGATATTATAAATTTACAGTTGAAAAACTAAACGCATATTCATTGACCTGCTTGTTTTACTAGAACATGGATAAATACCCTTCAAAGCAGAGGAATGGAGCACCTGAAGAAACTGCCCTGTCAGATATCAGCGATTAAATTTTCCGGTAATTCAACATCAATCAACTTATATTCAAGAAGAAACTATAAGAGGACAGCAATGAAGCATACTATATGCTTGCGATTAGTACTTACACTTAAATTTGGAAATGTAAACTTAAGACAGTGCAAAATTGAGAGGAAAGAGATGAAAACAATCAACAAAAGCGATTTCTGTGCAAGAAATTGCAAGATGCAAGGGACAAACAAAACAAGTGAAATATGAGTCCGCAGATGAGATCAGTTGCTGCGAGAATTGTTACTGCTCAACTGAAGGATTGACACATTTTAATTGGCTTATCACAGTTTGCAGTTCATTGACTTGTTTTAAAAAACACATGTTTTTGTGGATAACTTGTTCATGTTTTAAGCTTTTAAAATATATTTTTTGGTAAATTCAGATTAAGTAGAAGTCTTGGATTTGGTGAAACAAAATAACTTTGGACAAAATCATCTCTTAAAGGTCTACAGTAATCTTAAACAACAATATACCTGCAAATTTTTATTTCCAAATATTTTTTCTCTGAGAGCAATTTTACTATGGTCACTCCATATTTTTTTAAACGTATTTCAGAAAAAGTTCTGTAAATTTTCACTGAAATTAAATTTGGCAAATTGCTTTGAATCGTTCTTATTAAATTGCACTTTGGGTCTGGGAACTGACGAAAAATACAATAAGCAAAAAAACATTGGCTTTGATTTGTAGCTTTTAAAAGGTTATTCGGACACTCACATTTAGATGTCATAAAAAAATTGACAATTCATTTTATTTCAAAATTCTTGGTATAGTTTGATAGCCAGCTCTATAAGCTTTAAAGTGTACCTAACCCCAAAATTTTTATGCAGTTGAGATGAAACTTAGCAACATTCCCAAAAACAATTTCTCTTTTTTCACAGTGTCTGATAGTTTTAAGGGCTTTAAAAATTAATGGAAAGTAGCTGAAATTTGTTATCATTTGTGTCACGACCGAGCTAGTGAGGGACCTGGGTCTATTCCCCGGTTGATGTCATAGACTCATTTACATCGCATCAACTCTGTGTGAACATGCATGCAAAACAGTTTGTGACGTCAAACAGGGAATAGACCCATGCCCCTCACCAGCTCGGTCGTGACACAAAAGGTATCAAATTTCAGGTAGTTTTGTTGCTCGCAAAAAATTCAGATGTTGTGATAAAATGTCAAAGTTTCCTTTGGGACACCTTCAATTTTACATTTTTGCAGAAATAGTGTTTGGGGTTAGGTGCACTTTAATTTGATATGGGGTTAAGATCTCTACATTTTAAACTAGACACATTATCTCACTTTGACATCTCTGAAGGTATATGTGACCATAATACAGTTACACACAGTGGACTTTACACCTGCAAGCTTTGACCTATCACTCAACAATAATATTCTTATCAACTTAAACAGTATACATGTAAATGTCAACTGGTTACTCTTTAAAATCAACTGCTTGGCATGAATAGTTTTGCTTGCAGATGTGTGTAATGATGAGTGCAATCAATGGGATAATTTAATCACCAAAGCAAACTATTTCCACTGGAACATTCTAGTAACACTTCATACCAAACGGCCAAATGGAAAACACATGCAGTGCAAGTGTGATAGAACCTGACAGCAAAATTTTGAAATTTTCTAAGTATTATGAAATCCAGACTAGCACTAAAAATAGAACTTAGAGAAGGGTCACGCGCACAACAAAAATAAAGCAAGTCTGTTAGAGCAATTTGTTCCTGTTGCTACACTCAAAATATGTATTATGTAGCTTTACTAGATGCGTAAACTACCGCTATAAAATTGACCAGTTTGCTGGCAAATGCTCGAAAAATTTACACTCAAAATTTAAAGATTGGTCTGTTTAAAATTATGTTAATAATTATCATTACAGCATACAGCAAGCTTGTAAAAGTCTTGCGTATAGGAAATGTTTCACCAGTGATCTCAGAATGCGTGTAACATGAATATACTTAAAATAATCAATATTATATAACTCAGTTCTCTCAAGCGCAATTCGTTTAAGGTATCATATCTAGCACACACTTCCTCGCTAAGAAGTGCCTACGAAACAAAAATACAAAGTCAAGTCTTACCTTTCTTTCGATTCTACACGAAATCAACATCTTCAAACCCCTCTCGCAGTTTTCATCACGAGACATCCACTGAGTGTGATTTAAGCTTATATCCAGCTATAAAAGTCACCAATAAATTCTATTCAATCGTCAACTGATAAAACGCTTAAAAGACTCCTATGAAATGTTTTCCTTTTTTGTTTCCAAAATCTTCCACACCTTCAGTCAGATATATTGAAAAACTGCATGCACATAAGCTTATGCGTTCGCAGTGTCTTTCACGAGAACAGCACCACAAGAATCGTCTTTAAATAAAATACGTATCCATAGCTTTCAGCTTCCTGTCAAAACATCCCCAGAAGTCCGGTAAAGAGAAACTGATATCGCGGATATGATGTAAGACCAAGCTCAGTGAAAAGTTGTCACGGCCTTGTATAACATACTGTAGTAAGCAGCACGTGACTCTCAAAACGCCTCAGTAGAAATTTGAGCTCTAAAGTTTCACAAACTCTACTGTGTGCGAACTGGCATATTTTACGCGTAAAAGCCGTAAAGCCCTAAGAGACTGGTCTAAAAGGTAAACAAATGATATGCTTGTCACAGCAAAGCCTTCCTTCAAGATGCACAAAACACGTCACGCAGGATCCGCGCATGGCTCATTTCTGCTCGCCCCATGCTCTTTCTGATTGTCCGCTGTTCATTCTGATTGTAAGCGCAAAATTGGTGTTGCAATAAGTTGTAAACTGTTTGTCGAATATGGCGTACGAACAAAACGGGCAGATTTCTGTCCACGAGGGCCAGTTTGAAGACGCAGAAGAAGACAACAGTGTAATACCTGAACTATTGACTCATTATAATATAAATGAAACCAACGTAAAAGCCGAAGATCACTCAAACGACAATCAAAATGGCGGATCGACCGACCACGTGAAATCTTCATCGGAAGACAGCGACGATGACGATTTTGGAGACTGGGATTGGGAAGATGAAACTGGGGATTTTACCAAGCGCTACAACGCGTCAAGATCAGAGGTGAATGTTACCAACACTTCTGGCAAGCGACAATCAACGTTACAACCGAACGAGAAATCCCTTGAAAAATTTGGTAATCGCATCAAAATTGAAAGGTATGAGGGGCCTAAGTTATCGAATAAGGCCGCTAACGTTCTGATTCAAGCCAATAAAAAGCTTGAAAATGATAGACTGCGAGCTAAGGACAAGGCAGACAGGGCGACTGTGGAACAAGTTCTTGATCCTCGTACAAGAATGATTCTGTTTAAAATTCTCAACAAAGGAGTGATCTGTGAAATAAATGGCTGTATCAGCACTGGTAAAGAGGCCAATGTTTACCACAGTACTAATGCTGATGGGGATGAGAGAGCAGTGAAGGTGTATAAGACTTCCATTCTAACATTCAAGGACAGGGATAGATATGTGACAGGGGAATTCAGATTTCGCCATGGTTACTGCAAGCACAACCCTCGCAAGATGGTCAAGACTTGGGCTGAGAAAGAAATGCGCAACCTGACCCGTATGTACCAAGCCAATATTCCCTGCCCAGAGCCAATTATATTGCGCAGCCATGTTCTGGTCATGGGTTTTCTTGGGACAGATGGCTGGCCAGCGCCTTTACTCAAAGATGTCACACTGTCTGAGTCCAAAGCCAGAGAACTCTACCTTCAGTGCATCCAAATTGTCAGAAACATTTACTGGAAATGTCGGCTTGTTCATGCTGATCTTAGTGAATTCAACATGCTTTACCAAGGGGATAAGCTGTATGTGATTGATGTTTCTCAGTCTGTTGAACACGACCACCCGCATGCATTAGAGTTTTTGAGGAAAGACTGTGCAAATGTCACAGACTTTTTCAAAAAGAATGGCGTATGTGTAATGACTGTGCGAGAACTGTTTGACTTTGTCACAGATCCTAGCATCAGTGATGACAACGTCAATGACTATCTTGAAAGAGCTCAAGCTATAGCTGCAAACCGTGGAGTTGAAGAAGAAACCCCAGAAGAAACAGTGAAAGAGGAGGTGTTTAAGAAAGCTTACATTCCTCGTACATTGGAGCAAGTTGTGGACTTTGAAAGAGATGCAGAGAGAGCTAAAAAGGGGAAAGTGGAAGAAATGTTATACTCCACACTAACAGGTTTAAAAGCAGACCTTACGGGGGTACTAGCACAACCTGAACTCCTTAAGAACAAGCATATTGACAATGAAGAAAATAAAGGTGCTGACTGTGACAAATCACAGGTTGACAGCAGTGAAAGTTCCCATGATCAAAGTGAAAGTGAAGGTGAAGATGATGAACAAAAGGAAAATGTTTTGGATGCAGAAGGGACTGCTTTGAGCAAAAAAGAACACAAGAAACTTGTAAAAGAAGCCAACAGGGAAAAGCGGAAAAACAAAACACCCAAACATGTGAAGAAAAGAAAAGAAAAACTTGCTAAAACAAAGCGAGGAAGAAATAACTAACAACTCATTTCAGTTAAAGTTGTGCAAAAAAACGAAAAGAATAGAGCTGATTGATATACATTTTATAGACATTCAGGAACTGGAACAGGATTATACCAATCTTGCAAATACAGTCACATTTGTTGATCCAAGTCTTTTAGAACTAAAAGAAAAGCCCGTGGTAGCTGGGAGTTATAGACCATTTCTAAGTTTCCTTGTGCCTCTGTTTCATCGCAAGTTCTTCTACAAAACCAGAGGGACAGTGTAATTGTGAAACTGTCAATTGGGGATGACAAAATTTGTAGGCTTAAAAATTATGTATTTGTTTATAACATTTACATTTCTTAATAATATGTATTACTAAGTGAACTTATTTAACACTGAAACAGCTGTCATGAGAACCTGAACCGAGGAAGTAAATAAAAATAGTTTGTGCTGTAGTATATTGGTACTAGTAAAAATAACTACAATAACCAATTGAATATTAGCCATTAGTATATACTAAAACAGTGGATAGCGTTAAATGCACGCTCTGATTGGCTACTCAAACTCGGAATATCCTTTGC
>OMLO01002541.1_pt1 | contig 14806 bp, 19 predicted proteins | sample 1674811 | NCBI WGS metagenome assembly OMLO01 (sample SAMN06265003, study PRJEB25207) | coral metagenome | isolation source: Coral host | place: Mexico:La Bocana,Puerto Morelos, Mexico | collected 2008-11-13
AGTTGGGAGGAATATGTTTGATGTTTGTCCAAGCATCGAAAGAGTTGCAAAGCTAAAAACCTGTGATTTGATGCGTTTTGACGTTAGGGGTTTACTTGCCCATACCATCCATGTATGGTATATTTACCTACATTTACCATATAAACTAGCCGAATGTAGGAAAATATACCAGTCCCATGGATGGTATGGGTTGGGTTTCACAGCATGACCTACTGAAAGGACTTCCCGGCATTTTGAACCCCGCAGTTGAGCCACCCAAGACACACACAAAACCACTTAGCTGCCACCATTTGAGCAATGAAAAAAACACATGGTTGTTTAGGGAATATAGGGGGCTATACTGTACTACCCTTTGTTATAGTTTTATCAACTATCCCATTATAAGAATCACTATTAAACAACCAGTATTTTGTGGAAAGTAAGAAGTTTTTTGGGTGTGATTATTGGAGCCTTGTATTAATGTAACCCTTGGAGGACTGTGCCTGTGCCATGTACTTTGACCATGAATTCAAATAAATAAATTTGAATAGATATATTTTTTCAAAGAGACATGCAGCATCCTTAGATGATGCTTCCGGCTGCCGCTCAATTCAAGGCTCAAACACATAGCAGTCAACTGGATGAATGAACTTACTCAACATGGCCAACAGATGGCATGGCCAATCAGTGTAATAAGATGAATGATTAAATTTTTTTAATTTGACAATTATATAATTACACTGTGTGCTTATATCATTTCTTATCAGTTGCAATTTGGATCTATAGTATATATCGGTTTTCTGTGTCCTTGCATATCTTCCTGGTCATCAATTCAATTTCTGTCGCAATGCCACGTCGTCGTCATTCTCCTGGTTCACCGGGATGCAACCCAGAAATACGGCGATTCAGACGCATGAGCTTGACTGCGAAGTTCATCACTTTACATCAGCTTAGCCGAGATGCTCTTCTATGTTTGTTGTAACATTTTTTTGTATACTACAGTGTTGTGTTTAATATTGTACGTCAAACTGACTGTACATTACTTACTTACTGTTAATTGTGATTTCTAGATGCACCCAGGATTTGCATCATCAAATGTATAGTACATACTCAACCTGCGCAATAAGATTTTGGCTTACAGTACAGTATACTTAGTATGAAACTTGGACTACACAGGATATTCAGCAATCTTTGCGATCCCTCTCGAAGCAAATTGACACTCTCTGGAATTTTGTTGATGAGATCAAGATTCCTGGCTTAGACGATGGCGTGAATCTTCAAGATGTGGAGGAATCAACGGAGAGTGAAACGCAGGAGGATGCCGAGGAAGAGGATGTCGAGGTCGAGGAAAAGGAAGATGATGGCGAGGATGGGGAAGGTCGTTGCAATAAGAAGCGTCGCTTGGATCACCCATGACATTTTTTGAGTGTGGAAAAAAGGAGCGAGCAGTCAGGGTTTCGATTCAGATCATGAGTCCGTCATTGTAACCCTTTTTACATTTAGAGTTGATCTCCCCAAGAATGAACTGGTCAGACAAGCTTTTCAAATTGTCACGAACCAGGTTCCTTTGAAAAGGGCTTGGTTAGATCATAACATAGTGGTGGGTGTGGCTTTTTTGAAAGAGCAAGTCTCAAGTTCTGTAATGATTTTAAAGTCATGAGTCATGGGGACCCCATGTCTATGGTGTGTGAAAGGATGGTCATTCATCGACTCTTTCCCCACCAAATAGCAGGTCCTAGCGCTGATGCTGAGAAGGGTGCACAGTTGCTACCGCTGCCGTGACCCGAGTCTGTAGTACAAGCGAATAGCGAACAAGTCTGTAGTCTGTGGATACTGGGTTAGAATTCATTGACCGAGTCTGATTAAAATTGTTTCAAAGTTCTCATAGCCCACCACACCCGCCGCACTACCATCAATTTAGTGTTGACTGTGAATACTGAGGCCACTTTGATGGACAGTCGACAGTTTGACGCAAGGGGAAGGGTAAGGGGCCGGGGCGTGGTGTTTTTCTCAAATACTTGCATGCTTTGTGAAGTCCCTAGGTTCGATCTGGAACAATGGTACGCTATGTTGAAAAGGATGAAGGAATCATGAAGAAGGTGGGAGGTATTGCCTATCGCCCAGAGTATTTACTTGACGCAGTTTTACTTTGCGATTGCCTGCGCGAGCCTTCGTGTTTGAGGGAAGCAGTTGAAAGGACCGGACATGGTTGGTTATAAGCTATATACCTTTCTTCCTAGGTCCTAGAGAATGGGTTCACCAGAGAGTTGCCACTAAAATACATGATTTCTAGGTATCTAGAGTTCAGTCCATTTTTTAAGCTCAGAATCCAGTGTAGCTGCCGCTCATGATGCAGGAGTACAGAGCTGGTTTTGGACGATGTCTTACGAGATCATTTGGATTGCAACATCAAGGCGGCTAAGTTGCCTGGGCCAAGTGTTCTCTATGATACGAGAGTAACGATAGATTTAGCGTGTATGTTATTTGCTCGTGAACAAATCTTTTCAAAAACAGCTGCTCCGTGGGTAATGCATTTACGAGCAGACAGCTCGCCGCAATTCGGCCGCGACTTTCTTGTGATTCAGGGGGACATCGTGAGTTTTGGTGTCGATTGCAAAACCACCACGATCCGCAAACGTCTGTTGCCGATCCAATCAGTCGGGTCCAGAGCTGCAGGGGCACACCAAAAGCTTGAGAAATTAGTTCATGCTTTAGCTTTGGAGAGTGAGGAGGCAAGAAATCTAGCTTTTGGCCAAAGATACGATAGATGGTTTGACTAGTGTTGGTGGGGGTGCTTCGCGGATAGGTTGAATTTCTTTTCTGTAAAATGTTTTGATATCTTACAAAATAGATCTGTTTATATCCTTTTGACTTTGAGATTTCCTGCATCTTTGAAGCGTAACCAGGTCAAATTTACTGGAGACAGAGTATTCAGCATTCTCACGGATTTCGGTGTGGAGAGCCAAGCCTGGTTCACTCCAGATTGTCTTCACCAGACCCAAGAGGGCCAGGTGGGTTTGCAAACAAATCTATTGTTTCCTTACAACATGCCACTCCCAGATGGCGATCACTCATTGCATCATGTCATTTGTCAGCAAACAAATTGAGGAGCAGTCAGAATGTTAGTACAGTGTTGTGCGTTCTTTTTTAATTATGTGTATGCCTTTACAACTTTACACTCAAGCATGTGATGCTTTCAAACCACAAGGTGATGAATTTGGTCCAAAAGTTCTTCAACTGGGATTCTTTCGAGCCTGTCCTCAACTGTTTATCCCGCTGGTTTTCCATTCGACAACGGTGTGACAGATTCATTGCTGTGTGTATCAAGAAGAATGACAAACTAACGGATGACAAATTGAAAGACAGTTTTGCAGCACTTTTCAAGACGACCTGTCCGACGTTGGTTGCAACTAGATGGGGATATTTGCCACTTGATTGATACAAAAACAGTGTTCAAAACCCAGTTGAAAATAAAATCATCCTTTCTTTGCATTTTGTCGCTGCAGCCACCGCGAATCTTTTCAGGTACGAAGTCCTCACTTGGTTGGTGCAGAGAAGGCAGGCAATCAGCTTCCTGGGGAAAGACTTAGCAGACGAAGGGTTAGTGGATTTTTCAGCAAAAGAGATATCTATGATGAAAGGAGCCATTGACACATCCGACAATGCAAATCAATTTTGGGGAGTTGCGCGCATCATTTTGCAGCTGGCCACGTGGGGAGCAAGTGTATCAAGATTTTTCCACGGTTGCCCACTGTCTAGTCATTTCCAGCAAAAGAAACCATGTCAGTGTCAATGGAAAGGTCGGATGGCCGTCAGATTGTCTCAGGGAAGATGGATGGACACATTCTGCCAAGACCTCCTTAATCTACCTGTGGGAGCTGCGCGTCCTTTTTTGGTGAAATTGAGTAGGACAGTCCAAGAGACATTACTCAATGATTTTATGTCTTGCAAGGTGGCCATGGTCCAACGTTTCAAGCAGGTTTTTGATTTCTGGAGGGAGATACCCTGGAGAATTTGCTCTGTTGGGATTTGTCTTATGTATGACGGGGATGATGAAGAAACGAACTTGCAATATGTACAAGCTTCAAAGCTGTTTGCTGCAGATGTTCTGGAAAAATGGAAGCAGGAAAAGTCACTCATTTCAAACAGGAATGGCAACCTCCTGTTTCAGATGGCACGAAAATTCTGCGACCCTGAGTACCCAGGCAACTTATTTGCTTACATGACATTTTGGGCTTCCATCCCCGATTCAAAGACTACCATGCCTCCGCAGCTTGCAAAAGAGTTGATGAAATACTGTTCTGCATTAACAATAATGCAACAATTGGAAGCACAACACCATTTCCTCAACCAGAAACTATCGTTTGGGCGGGCAGCCCTTCCAGCTGCCACGTGCGCTTCTTTGAGACGGCGTGCAAACGGTGATATTCAAGATCGTTCTTTAAGCAGGAGTTTAGTCGTTTCATCGGGGACTTTTCCAAACTGGTTGCAATCAAATGGCGCCATCGTTCAGATACCAGCCTTCATTTAGATATTTTAACAGCACCTTTTGAACAGACCCCACAGCCACTTGTGAATCAAAACTGAAAAAGGGGTTAGGATCGTTTTTTGATTTATTGACAATAATGGTGACTTTGATTTTTCTGTTGCAGCTGTTGATGATGATGATGATGATGATGATGATGATGAGGGTTGTGGAAATAGGGATAAACCACTGAGTTTTACCTGCCGTTCTTTTAAGGCATAGTTTTTGACTGAGCTAGCCAGGAACTGGTACAGCATGTGTATGGGTATTCCCTCGATTCGTTGCATTCGGATGCGGCCCAGATGACCCGCAACCTTGCCATTGCCAAAAGCCAGTTTCAGTCCTCCCGATCCGGGAGGGGTGAGAGGGGTGTGGAGCAAGATGTGATACCTGACAAAGAGAGGGCAATTTGGATGGATCACATCAATTGCAGATTGTCAACAGGCAAATATTACCAACTGAAAGATCAATCTGGTTCGTATTTGGCTTTACAAATTGTTTGCAAACATCCGGAAAGAAGATCATACGTTCAAAGGGTGTGCTTCATGGGAAAGGACGAGCCTTAGTGAAAATAGCGTGTTTGTTCTGATTTGTGTTAATTGTGTTGGATTGATTTTGTTCGTCCCTTTGGGTTCCTAGTTCCTAGTGGCTTTGCCAAATGGTTCTATTGTTTTTCGTTAGGCCTGGGATGGCTGCATCGCGGTGAATATGTGTGGAGTTTCTGGACAACATAGTCAAGAGTTGGAATTCCAGCAACTTGTTTCAACCCTTCATGTTTGATTTCAAGCACACCAAACATGGGCTATCGGAAAAATCCACTACCAAAAAATATTGGACTGTTTGCCACGAATCAGGCATCGAGCGGAGAACGTCATGCCTCTTCGCATTGCCGATCTTTTTGAGACAGGCATGGTGGATTCTTTAGCAGAATTTTCAGAGGCCAGGGGCAAATCCAATTTGGATTGAATGCAGAAAATTCGTGCAAAAACTGTTTAATCGAAAATGGAATATCGAATCTTTTTGATAATTTGATAGGTTCAGCAATATCAAGTATGGGACAACAATGCCGTGGAGCGTCTGGCTGAAGTTGAGACGAGTCTTTCCGATGATGTTTTGCAGCTCGGTCATGTAACAATGACTTGAACAATTTACCATTGTTTGGCCTTCCCCTACTTGTGAGGCCCTTCAATCCCATTAAAGGGGTTTGGGAGGAAATTTTTGTGGGTGTGTAAATCGGGGATTGGTTTACACACCTTTTTTTAGGGGGTTCCGCTAATTTTGAGGTTCCTCAATCCCCTTAAAGGGGTTACCGGCTAATCTCGCCAACTGATTGTATGAGAATTTGGATTGGATGGGTTTTGGTAACATGTCTCTTCTGTTCCAGAGTTTTTTCAGGTCACAACAATATGATCATTAGATTGGTATATAAGGGGAGAAATTTCCCAGAGAAAACCTGCATTGGCCACTGCAACTGGGAGGGGGATTCGCATCACAATTCGTGCTCATAACGTGATTTAAAAGGGTTTGATACATCCCAGATGCTGCACCAAATTGAGGCACGTTTAAACGAAGTAAGTAGATGATGTAGTTTTTAGGAATGGTTCATTTAACAAAAACAACACCCGTGAATGGGAACGGTTTATCTGCTCATGTCAAACCAATATGTAAGCATTGATCCATGTAACTTATGGGTGGGATTGAGTGGGATCATCATAGACCTTATGGCTTTTTATAGTTCGTGAGTACTGTCGTGCTATCTCGTGTTAGTTCGACACTCAACACAGATGAAGACTTTGCAATTTTCAATGCATCTTTAATTACAATGGATCAAAAACATCTGAATCTATAGCACATTCACCTCGCACCAAAATTTGCCAAATGTTTCACCTCTTACATTCGAAGCAAGTTAGTGATTATTGGCGCAATATTTGGACAATATTTGGGAAAGGCTTGTCACACCTTTCCAAATCTGCCCAATTGATCCTTTTCTTGAGGCCCTCTTTGACAAATAGATGCGATGGAACAAGATCCTGGGGAACTGTTCAGTTTTTGCTGCATTAAACCCTGGGAGGAAGTTTTTCTGGGTGTGTAAATCTGGGGTTGGTTTACACACCTTTTTTTTGGTGGGGTTTCTCTAATTGTGAGGCCCCTCAATCCCCTCAAAGGGGTTTGGGAGGAAGTTTTTGTGGGTGTGTAAATCGCGGGTTGGTTTACACACCTTTTTTTTGGGGGGAAACTTTTCTGATGCTGTGGAACATTTTACCCCTAACTTGCTAGAATGACCCAACAAGACCCGCAAAAAGACCGCAACAAAATTGAAGAAGAAAGGGGCCAACCAATTTTGGGATTAGACCGAAGCGGCACGGTCACCTTTGTTCCGGGAGCGGGCATACCGGATAGTGTTGAGATTCTAGATTGTGTGGCTTTTTTGATTTTGAGTGATGATGAATTCTAGGTCAACCATTTCGGCAATCGGAAGGGCTTGCGTTCAAAGAAGTTCTATTATTCCGCCAGCTGTGTGCGAAAGACACGAGACTGAAGTAGAGATTATGAAACGCTTGGGTTTAGTTTATGAAAACAATGCGCAATGTATGGCTTTGTCGTCTTTAGCAACGGTGAGTATGACCAGACTTGCAAAACCATGTCCCGCAAAGCAAGATCCTCCTACGACCTACGAAGCAAGATCCAAGCTGACGGCCGAGGGGTGGGAACCCGTTATGGCTGCCTACAAGTGCAGTGTCAGTGATAAGCGAATGATGAAACACCAGTGTTCAAGCTACTACCGATTGTTGATTCAGAATCGTGATGAAATTCTGCAGATGACGGAAGAGAATTTTTTCCCACGCACAGAAATCTGGATATTATGATGTTGTTGCTTTTGCATGTTCGGTCAAACCATTTGACCTTTGGCTGGTTTTCATTGGGATGGCTAATTTCGTTTTTCTTTTTCCTCGGGTGGAAAAGCGATGTATTTGATGGTATTTGTTTTTTTCTGAATACTCAAAGCCTATATGAATAACAAAGCATACAGGAGTTTGGGATAGTGTGGGTATCTTCGGTTGAGTTTGCCGAGGAAGTAATGTACGTGCAAACAAACCAGAAGGTTGAGTTCTACGCGCAGCTTCTTGATCATTTGACAGGCGCATTCTCATCTACCATGTGAAATGAATCCCCTCATCAACATTAATTTTAAATCTTTGCAGATAATAGTTGTCAGTCCTGCCGTTTTTTGTTTTTGCTGGCAGGCAAGAACGAGTATGACCCGCGGAAAGATTTGAAGGATCATGTACGGGAGCCTCCAAAACGAGTCCGAAGATCCATACAACACACCCGGGAAGTGCCAGAAAAGAAACAAAGGCCACTCTCCTCATCCATTCATCACGACGTACTGTGGTTTCTGATTTCTTTACACCAGTATTGCGGGGAAGTTTCAAACTTTTTTTTAGCGCCTGCTCCCGATGCAGGTTGCAAGATGTGCAGACTTTGGGAGGAGATAGATGTCGTCAACCACAACTGAGTCAGGCTGCAAGCTCTTCTCCCATTCAGGAAATTGTATCAAGCGATGAAGAACCAAGCCAGTTTGCTTCATCATCAAGCATTCATGATTTAGTAGATCTACATGTACCTACAGATGCAGAGCTACCCCATGTTTCTTGCTTGATTTTGAACGTATTGCGCTTTATTGTACTTTAGATGAGAATTTCTTATAAAGATATTGCAGTCCTTGCCATCATGATGGTTTCATGCACTGCACTGTAAGGATCATGAATCTGAAGGACTTCAAGACCAAGATGACCTCCCAGATGCTGATTCAGCAGCCACTAGCGACATGTCCATCAGTTCCCTGGATAGTGCTGAACACAATCTGTTCCGTGAGGGCTTTGAGTTGCGGGGTATGTTTGGCCGGCACGGAGACAAACACCGGGAAGCAGTTCAGGCTGTTTTGCCATTTTTGAGACAAGTCCTTCAAAACCCTGAAGCATTGGCAAATCCTGAGACAGACAACGTGAAAGAAGCAGTTTCAAAATCTTTAAAGCAAGGAGTTTCAGCATGTTGGGGACAAGGAGGCGTCTACAAAAGCAGACGCAATTTTGAAGCCGCCATAGTAAACTTGTACTATCCAGGCGTTGTGGCCACACTGCATGGTGAATAAAATGATTATTGGTTACTGGTTACCAGTTGCCAGGACAGCGTGGACGTGAAACACGTCCTCTTGACATTGAATCAAATTCGGTTCAAAAAGCGATCAATCCTCAAAGAGTATTCATCATACATGTCTTGACAGTCTTGACAGATCAAGGCAAACAATTAATATTATTTCGCACGTATTAAGATTGTTTCTTGAAGGAAACATTGGACAATTTCTAGAGTTGTTTCACATTGTCGAATTGTGTGTGTTTTTCCCGCTTCGTTTTGTAACACACGTACCCACACACATACACACACACTCCGAGATGAACAGGGATATAGAGATGATCTTTCAATGAATGGAACGTACAATGTACAGAATGTTGTTCTTGCATTCGGGATCTGAATGTTGATTTGCGCATTTCATACCTTTGTAGGATTTGGCTGTAGGCAGGAAACTGTAGCAAGGGGTACCCGTTGGTTGATGGTTTTGTAATGCTTACCTTCAGCGATGACATTGGTGGAAGTGGGGGTGTGGTGGACCTCCAGTTGGTTCCTTTACCAAGCACCACTTCAAGATCGAGTGCCCAACTCTTCAGGCCCATGTCTGCAGGTACCATGGATATTGGTTTTCAACCGCTCCCCATTCCCTTGTGTGACTCTGACTCTTTGCAGGAGGCTCCTGAATCTTTGCCACACCCAAAGACAATGCCGCGGAAACGGCAGGGCCAGGGGTGTAAGACTGATAAGAAGGAATCGAAGAGCAGGACTAGGAATAGTGCAAAGGGTTCAACATCCAAGGGCCCAAAGAGATCGAAGGTTCCCAAAGAACCTGAACCAAGGAAGCGCGTGAGAAAAACCATGAAACCAAAGAGAACGAAAAATGGTGAACATAAATCAAAACCAGTCAAGTCCAGGGCCAAGGATGTCAAGAAAACAGAAGCAAATGATCAAGTGGAAACTGAATTCAAGGAAACTGAATTGAAAGAACTTTTTCGTTGGCCCTCCTGTATGATGAACCACGTTTTGGGTCATTTGACACCAAAAGCTGGAGTGCATATGCAGATGTTTACTGAATTTTCTGGCTTGGGGACACCTGAGTTTTCTATGAAGGCATTGTCTGCGGCGGCCCCAGACATCTTGCAGGTAAAGGTTCGATCTTGCTGCGATTGGGACACAAATTGCCAGACCGCTTTGGTAAACAACAGTGACCCAGACACACATGTCTTCGGGGACATTGCAGCTGTGTTATCGGATGAGATGAAGTCGCGTGTTCAAAGAAAGGTTCTTGTTGAAGCGCCTCGCAAAAGAAAACAAAACACATTGTGTATGCGCAAGATTGTTTTCGGGGGTCAAAACATATCATTATGTTTTGGTTTGTGTTTATTTTTTTTTGCTTTGGTCAACTCGAGGTGAACATCTCCAAGCAAGACATCCTTCGTGCTATTGGATCCCCAGACTTCATGACTGGACACATACCAGACTCTGACGTTGACCAAGGGCTTCCCAAACAGATGTCAAAGTGTAAGATGGGCGTTGATGATCTTTTCAAAAGAGGTGCCACTCAACGCAACTTTGGGATACTCAAGGCTAAATTTCTTGGCAATGCTTTGAAGGATTACCAACTTTTGAAATTGAGCCGCGATGAGATTCATGGACACGTTGACAAACCATGCTTTACGGCATATGTGAAAGCAAAAGCAGCCCTCCAAGCACCATAGTTGAATTAAGAGTTACAAAACTGTTTGATATACTTTGACAGTCTCAGCTTTGTTGTTTTAAGATTCACTCGCTTTGCTTCTTTTGATATGGTTTCCAAGTGTTTGATTTTTGTTGGCTCGTCGAATGTCGACATAAGGCATTGTTGCAACAACCGGACATCTTGAAAGCTGAAAAGTTTACCTTTCTTCGGAGGTGGTGTTAACTTTTTTTGAGTCGACTGGATGCCTGTGCGCAATGGACATCGTATGAGTGTAACGGTTTGTAATTTCTGAAACGTTTTGAAAGCAGAATGCCATACAGAATGCCATACACTGAGAATGCCATACACATGCAGAATGCCATACGAATGCCATACCACATTTAAAAGAATGCCATACGTATGGCATTCTCACTGTATGGCATTCTGGGTGTATGGCATTCTGTATGGCATTGGTTTCAACCATATTGCACGATTACATTGTGTTTGTAGAATGTCGAATTAAAACATAAGCCAACCACACTTGTAAGATCTTAGCACGAAAAGCTCTTTCCGGTTCCAGGCAAACTTTCATGGAGTTGAAGAATACAGTTCTGGACCCAAAGTTCGAGCTGGAGCGATTGTGCAGGCTGGACCGACTTGCATCATATTTCTTTGCATCATATTGTGCAAATGCAGTTGATTTCCTTTGTATCGGTTTGTGTAATGTTTTTGTGTTTGTGTGAGGTGTGTGAAACATGGACGAAAGTGTACCAGGTCCATGGTGATTGATGAGTCTATGGTGCCACAGGGCAGCAGGGCAGTGAGTATTTTGGTAGCCGGTTCTGCATGTGTTGATTACAGTTCGTACGGAAACAATCAGCAAGCTGCAGGAAAGACAGCGTTATATCTCATATAGTGCTTCTCCGATTGATATTGGAAGACAAGCCTATGTTGTTCCTACACGAGAATGTGTTGGGGTTCCCCCTCACATTGTTGACGGATATTCTGAAGGAGTTGTATGAAGTAGAGGAACTTGTCATCACACCAGAAATTGCAAATTTTCCGGTGGAGCGTCGCCGCAAATATGCAGTTGGGCGGTTCCGACTCTCACTGAGGACCTTTGGAGCTAAAGTTCCATTGCCTTCAATTCAATCCGGTGTATATTTTGAAATTCATTTACATGCAATTAGTAAGATTTATATTTTTGAAAGTGTTGTATACACATGATTCTTATGTGCATGAAAAATACGATACCACCCTCAGGATATCACATTCTTTGGTGGATGTCCTGTCCCAGAGACTCCAAGACTACATGGTTCAGAACAAAGTTCGTGTGACTGCGGCTGCCCTTTTAGTGTGTGAACATGCGAAAGATTCACAGCTACCATTGTCGCCATCAGTCTTGAAACGTCCGATACCAAGGTCTGACAAGCAAGTGGTTCATTTCCAGCTCATTGTTCCTTATTGGTTTCATTTTGTAGATTCACGCGCATCCTTAGGCTTGGAAGACTTTCGGAGTCTTTTCCCAAATGGCAAATTCTACGATCTTTCGCAAACACCTGGGCAGCGTGCTCGCTATGGGGTAGATGCACTTCCTACCTTGACAAGAACGTGCATGTACATGTGGTCACAACAAGAAGAGCGTTACTTACGCATTTTGACTGAAAAAAACTTAGGGCTCATGCTACGTTGAATATCAAATCACACATGGTGTTTTAGAGAGCTTCAGTGTTCACTGTTTCAGATTTGTCATTACTTCAGAATTCAGGCGGATCAGAGCTGCTTCTAGCGCATGGTTTGCCTATGTCAAAGTGGTCGGCAGAGGCTATGGGAGTGGCGCAATTCAACGCCAAAGGAATTGGGAACCGCGCCCTCGCTAGTATGGCAGGGAATAGCATGCATGCAGCAGCAGTTGCTTGCTTGTTTCATGCGCTAATCAAGAACTGACCATTTCATGAAGATGAGTGCGATCAGTAATGATTATTCGTTTTTTTTCTTTGATGTCTTAGGTTGGTGCTGCTTTGATGGCGGCTATTATTGGATCGGTACCAAACTGAGAAACATGTCAGAATTAATCGCCTCTGGCAAAGTCAGATTGTGCAATTTTTGCATCGTAATCTTGGGGACGCCATTGGCCGTCAAAGCCGAGTCAAGAGAGCAATGCTGATCAGGTCAGGTTCGTTGATCACTGTACAGAAATTGAAGTTGATCACCCAAACATCATTTTCAGCTAGAGAAAGTGGAGCTGAATCTGAAACATACCAAGAAGAACTTGAATCGCAAGGGTCAAAAAACACTGTAGCGGCTGTAGCGTTTTTGTCCGTCACAAGGCTAGGCAATTAGAGTGCTTCTCTGGTGAGCTGAAATATTGAAATAGTTGCTTTGATTTAGAAATACCGATACCCTTCTTGCTAGCCATTAGGCTTACACAACGTGACACTGTACCCCCAGAGTTTAGATACTCAGCTTCTTCCCATTTGAGTCGTTGTGATGGGAGAGCCGGACCAATCGCATCCTGAGCCTCATGCATGTGAAGCTGGGTCTGATGCACTATTTGCATGCGTGAAGTGCGACGAGGTCGTGAGTGCAGAGCTTTCCCTGTCCGCGGGTCGCAGCGGGCGGATCTGCAAGTTGTGCTACAACAGTCAGAGAAGCCTGGTGGATCACTACAAGAAGCGTGGTAAGAAGACCGAATGGGACCGTATGTCCGTGCAGAAGAAAAAGGACCTCATCAAACAGAATAAGAACGGAGGTGGAATACGAGGCAAAGAGCGGAAAATTAAGTTGACGGAGCAGGTGCGGGTCTGAGAAACATCTGTTGCATTGGTTGTCACTCACTGTTGGGGATCTGGTTTCTATTTCTTTGAGGACTTTGTTTCATTGTTCAGTGCCTTGTTTGTTTCTTACCTGCAGGTCGAAGTGGCTGATACACTATGCATCGATGGTGAAGTGTACCACACCAACAAGATTGAGTGCTTGTCTCAGACTTCTTTTACCGACGCTTCTGTTAGAGTATCAACATTCAATTCTGAAGCTCCTGCATCATTTCACCCTTGCCCCACTTAGCCTAATTGTCTCTCCAACCAAGATTCGCTGCGGAATGTAAGAAACGCTGGGCTATGACGCAATCTGACATCGATGACTTTTGGACAGAGTGCTTGCAAGACCCACAAGTTCCGAAAGGCTTGTGTTGTAGTTGTGGTTTGGGCTTGGGGTTTGTTACTTAACTCCAGATTACATGTAAAAGCTTGTAGCGTATTTTTCTTGCGGGAGGTATTGATGAGCGCCAGCATCAGACAATCGCAAAGCTCCGCAAGACAGTTATCAAAGGAGGGCGCCAATTGTCCCACAAGCGGCACATGGAACAAAGTGAGACCATGAACTGTCCAGAATCGCAACTCCCTGACCTGAAAAGAAGATCCTTGGCTGACTTTGCTCATTCATTATTCCCCCCTGTTTCATTCAGTCATTCAGTTGCTTTGTGCTTTGTGTACCGGCCCTAATTGCTAAGAACTTGTTGTTGGCTCCGACTTTGGCATCGACACCGGCATCTTCGATTTGGCAAACGTGAATTTTCTTTCTGACCTACCTAGCTTGGGGCCCGCGAGCATCAAAGCCAAGTCAAAGGGTGTTGTTACTTGTCTCCCGTGGTGTCCAGAAACAGTTTACCAAAAAACATCACCAAAACTTGACGTTTGGGGCCCAGGCTGGATTACCCGCTTCAAGTGGCGGAGGCCGCGGTGGTGGTACAAACAAGACAACAAAGACCAAAGATCAGCGCCCTGCATTGCACTTTCTTGATTTTTTTCCCAACACAACCTGAATACAATGAATTAATACATTTGTATTATATCTTGACAAAATGTTCAGTCCAATTTTGTTGAAAACAGACAGATTCCGTGAAAAATGACATCTAGGACTGATGGAGAAGCACTTACTCAGCAACCTGCTCTTGCTAGCAATCGTGCTGGAACAGGGTTGTCGACAGCTGCAAAAGAGAAGCTTTTGAAGATGGACCTTGAACGGAAAACGATCAGACTTCTGGGCAGGTGGGTTTCTAGTTTTGATTGGAATGCAAACTGTGTTTTTTGGTCTATGTCATTGCGATGTTTTTCATACATATGTTTTCATTGTCCAAACAAGATTCACTGGCCTACAATAGGAGGATACCAGTTGGTTTGATTTTGCATTCAGTTTCCAAGGAGAACACCATCAAAGATGAAGAGATCAAAGTGAAGGATACCGTGAAAGCTTGCCAACCATACCCAGACATGCAGTCGTTTTGCCAAGCATGCTCTTCGTGGCTAGCTGCTCTTGTTGCCATGGGACCACCAGCAGTTGCAAATCAAGACCGACCAGAAGAGGGTAGCAAAGAAGATCCTCTAACCCCAAAATCGCATGCTTTGAGAAAGAAGGACAGGGCCAATCCCCAAACATGAGTTGTTTTAATCAAGAGTCATCTCGTCTGGTCAAATTGCGCGAATGTTTGAATG